>Ga0208374_1000014_pt1 | contig 152910 bp, 135 predicted proteins | sample RifOxyC3_FD_184037 | JGI IMG/M metagenome (GOLD analysis project Ga0208374, IMG submission 184037) | Groundwater microbial communities from Rifle, Colorado - Rifle Oxygen_injection C3 (SPAdes) | ecosystem: Environmental > Aquatic > Deep subsurface > Groundwater | place: Rifle, Colorado, USA...
GGTTTGCTCCATCCTTGATTAGCGAACGAGGCCCCCGCGTGCGTCTTTCATCAGGGTCCGCAGCACTTGAGCTGCATCAATGACCGTTTGTAGTACAGCCAGTCCGCACCTTGTGTTCAAAGTCCCTGCCAGAGCCGCCGGTCGCGTCCGAAACTGCCAAATACGTTCCGTGGTGGTGCTGTCACCCATGTTTATCACAAGTGCTTCAATATCTTATGTCAAACGACTTGGTCGATCCCATCCTGTGTGAGCACTGCCTCGCAGACAACGAACTCAAGTACGAGATTCAGCAGCGGGGATATGTGGTTCAGCGTTGTCCGATTTGTCACCATGAAGGTGGCAGCGCGATATCTGCCACTGACCCGAAGATCAAGAGGATCTTCCGCGCTCTCATCCGCCTGAACTTCTCTGAGTGGGACTACAACACGCACCTCGGCGGAGAGGGGCTTGAGACGGTTGTGATGGGAAGTCCGGCCATCTTCAGCCTCGGGCCAAACGTCGCGCTTGAGGCGTTTGACCTTGCCCTCGAAATGTGAATCCCATAGCCGAGCTCACATGTTCGCTGTTTTCGGTTGATCCGCGAGCCAGCGTTGCTCGTATTTCATCGGGCTGAGGTAGCCCAGTGTCGAATGCAGCCGGCGGCTGTTGTACCACAGCAGCCAGTCTATGACCTCGTCCTTGGCCCGGCGTCGGGTTTCAAACCGCATACCGTGCAAGCGCTCCACCTTGAGCGAGCCGAACAGGGTCTCGCTGCAGGCGTTGTCCCAGCAGTTGCCCTTGCGGCTCATCGAGCTTCGCATGCCGTAGCCTTTGAGCAGGCTCTGGAAATCCTCGCTGCAATACTGGCTGCCACGGTCGCTGTGGAAGATGAGACCGGCCGACTTGGCCGGGCAGCGACGAAACCACGCCATGCGCAGCGCATCCATCACCAACTGGCGCGTCATCCGTTCACCCAGGCTCCAGCCCACCACCTGGCGGCTGAATAGGTCGATGACCACTGCCAGGTACAGCCAGCCCTCGTCGGTGGCAATGTAGGTGATGTCGCCCGCCCAGACCTGGTCTGGGTTGGCCACATCGAACTGGCGCTCCAGCAGGTTGGGCGCCACCGGCAGGTTGTGCCCGCTGTCGGTCGTCGCCTTGAATCGCTTCTTGGCGCGTGCCTTGATGCCGTGCTGCTGCATGAGCTTGCGTACCCGGTCCTTGCCGACACGGATACCTCGGGCCAGCAGTTCCTTCCACACACGGGGCCAGCCGTAGCTACCTTTACTTTCGGCGTGGATGGCTTTGATGTGCACCAGCAACGCGTCATCGCTCAGCCGTGTGCGCTCTGTGCCTTGGGCCCGACGGGAGAAGTGCTGGTGGTAGCCGCCAGGGCTCACGCCCAGCACCTCGCACATCACCGACACCGGCCAGCTCTGGCGGTGCCTCTGGATGAAGGCGTACTTCACAGCGACTCTTTCGCGAAGTACGCCGTGGCCTTTTTTAGGATGTCACGCTCCATCTTGACCCGAGCCAGCTCAGCGCGCAACCTGCTGATCTCCATCTGCTCCGCACTCACGGGCTTGCTGTCAGCCCCACTGAGCCTTCCTTCGCGGCTGGCCTTGACCCAGTTGAACAGCGTCTGCTCCGCCACGCCCAGACTGCGTCCCGCCGCCGCCATGCTCTGCCCAGATTGCACCAGCCGCACCGCCTCTTGCTTGAACTCCAGCGTGTAGCGCGACCTCACCGTCTTCGTCATTCCTGCTCTCCTTGCCTGTATTGAACCACTCAGCAAGGGATTCGTTTTCCAGGGGCAAGGTCAGTTTGAACACGCCTACCTAGAGATGGAAAGCCAGGGGTGGTATCCGGCAACCGACGAAGAAATCACGTTGGGTGGTGGCTACTGGGAAGGTGGCATTCTGAACGGATTGAGGGACAGAAGAGACCCGAAGGTAGAGCGGGTCGTGTTCGCTGCTCTTGAGCACAACTGGTTCGAAACAGAAGCTGCAGCCCGTGAGCTAGTAGAGCGCCTTCGGGACGATCTAACCGCAGTTGTTCCATCTGGCAGCGAGTTCTTCCGAGGACGCATCGGGGTCAAGTCCCGGCTTTCCGAAAAGCACGAGCTCCTTGCTAACGGCCATGCCTTTCGGTACCTGCCGTTTTCTGGCAAGGAAATCGATCGCCCTCCCCTTAAGCTAGCAACCGAAGGCCGCTTCAACCGGGCAAGGGTGTCGTTGCTCTACTTGGCTTCGGACGTGCAGACTGCGGTCGCTGAGCTGCGACCTCATCCTGGGCACCTTGTGTCGACTGCAATGTTCCGGCTCAAGCGAGACCTAAAGGTCGCCAATTTTTCTAAGCACGACATCCGCAACTTCCTGAGCGACCCGAGGCTTGAGGACCTTCGAAGCATCCTGTCGATAGCCGATGTCCTCAACGTCCCCGTTCAACCCGAGCATCGGGTGCTCTACGCCGCTACGCAGCTTTTCGCAGACGTGTTGCGCAGCGCGGGCTTCGAGGGACTGACATTCAATAGTAGTGTGGGGAAAGGGAGCAACTTAACGAGCTTTGTTGGCGACGCATTTGAGTTGGTCGCCGGGAGCGAGGGAGTTCAGGACGTCGTTTCGCTGGAGTACCGGATAGAACCGTCTCAGGTCATCGCGGCTGACTACGACAAGTTGAGGTGGCAAGAAGACGAAGATAGCCCCTTGGCAACCCTACTACATGGCATGGCGCGACGCGGGCGCTAACCCTCTAATCGCTGCCAGCCGAGGTGCGCTCTCCTCCACGGGGACTATTGCGGATACTTGTGGGAATTTCCCGCCTGGCAGCTTCGGGACAGCGGGACCGGACCAGCCAATGTCTCTTCAGTGTCGACTTCTGTCTCCAGCCAGGTCTCAGGTCTCTGTCCGCTCCCAGCCTGAACTGTCACAGCAGCGTCAAGTTGGCTGGCTGCTGCTGGCCAGTAGCCGTCATGGTCTGACGATTCTTCCCCCTCCGCTGCTGTAGTGCTGTCGGCTTCTGACTTTTGTGCAGTTGTTTTCTGAAAACGACAGCCGTTTTCGTGGAGGGTGTGGCGACCTACGGCACCTGTATCCCAAACCTAGCTTTTCGCTATAGCACACCGGCCGCCTCGCGTGGACCCGTGACCGGAAGTGGACGGCTGGCAGCTTATCAGAGGCTGACTACGTCACTTGGCGCCACCCTGCGTGTGCGGGATACGCTGTGCCCACCGGACCAAGTGCCTCAGTGGTCACACACAACTTGTTGCGGATCCGGCACCGGAATCGCCACCAAGCGCGACGTGCCTGACGTCTATCAGACCCGCAGTCGGACTAATTTGCCATCACAAGTCCGAAGACTTCGCTGGTGTCGCATCGCTGCGCCCCACAAACCAAGCTGCAGCCTTCGCCAGCAGGACGTCATACTCGCTCTGAACCCGACGCAGCTGTCGCCGCAGCTCTAGCAGCTCCTCCCACTCAGCTGTGGTTAGCTCCTCCTTGGCAGGCAGCCTCCCGCTACCGAGGGCAGCCTGTCCTATCCAGTTTGTGATGGACTGCGCGGTAACGCCGAACTCACGCGAGAGAGCTGCTGGTGAGCGACCAGCACGAACGTACTCGAGCATCTGCGCCCGAAATTCCGCCGGGTACGGCGGTCGACCTTTAGACATTTGCGACTCCTTGAACACAAAGCTTGAGGTGTCTACGAACCGGGTGCCCCCGCTATACACATCGTTACGCCTCAGCTTATAGGAATTATAGTTCCCATTAACACCAACTACTTCCTACAAGATATTGGCATCAATATTTGCCAATATGAAGACTCAAGAAGCCTTTGCCGTGGTACTCAGACGGGGCCGGTCAAATGGCAACCTCACTCAGGCCGACTTAGCCCTCCGTACCGGACTGACCTCGAGGTACATCAGAAACCTAGAAGCCGGTAGGTCATGCCCCACTTTAGACGTGGTCTTCAAGCTTGCTGCAGCACTGGACATGAAGGCTCATGCCCTTGTGGCGGCCGTCGAAGTGGAGGTCGACTAGCAGACAGGCCAGCTTGGATAGGAATCAATGCATGTCATTATTAAAATTCTGTAAGCCTTTGATTTTTATTGATTTATGGCTTTTGGCTGAGCCTATAAAAAAATCCATGACTTACGAAGATGTGTGTCATGCAATGGGATACGGTAAGACAACCTCCGTGCAGGAAGATGCCAGAAGTCGGTTGCACAGGCCATCGTGAAGCAGAAGGCCGCCAATGTCTTGGCGCTCAAGTACAGCCGGGGAGGTCGCGAACTGTCTCGACAGCCAATCTGGCCGTCATTTGCCGGGCCCCTCAACCTGCTACGCGACAACGACAGCCGCAACATGAGCATGCGCCGGCGCAAGATGCGCACGTTCACCAATCACGGCGACTGCCACCAGATCCTGTTCGGCCAACTTGCCTCGGTCGTAACATAGCGCGACCCCCTTGGGCCCTCGCGCAGCGCAATCACCAAGGCGCCACGAACCGGCAAAAATAGCATAATTAACCTGGATAGCCGGGAAATCTGTGACAAACGTGCGACGCATCGCCCACATCGACATGGACGCCTTCTTTGCGTCGTGCGAACTGTCGCAGTACCCGGAACTGCGAGGGCAGCCCATGGTCGTCGCGGGTCACCGAGCTCATGCGCCACGCCTCAAGCAAGACGGGACACTGGCGTTCTCCCAGCTCAAGGAGTATGTCGGCCGCGGTGTGCTGACGACTGCGACGTATGAGGCCCGAGCGTTAGGCGTTCACTCGGGCATGCCTGCGATGAAGGCTGCCCGACTAGCGCCAGACGCAGTTCTTTTGCCGGTCAACTTTGAGCTTTATCGCAAGTTCTCGCGTCTCTTCAAGGATGCTGTGCGTTCGGTAAGCCCGATCGTCGAGGACATCGGCATTGACGAGGTCTACGCAGACGTCTCTGCTTTGGACCAGGATTCGACAGAAATCGCTTGCAGGCTTAGGGCCGCCGTGTTCGATGCCACTGGATTGACGTGCTCCGTTGGGCTCGCTCCCAACAAGCTTCTTGCGAAGCTGTGTTCGGACATTCAGAAGCCGAACGGAATTACAACGATCACGATGGACGACATCCCCACAAAAATCTGGCCGATGCCCGCCCATCGTATCAACGGTATCGGCCCCAAGGCCAACGCAAAGCTCGCTTCGCTAGGCATAACTACCATCGGAGAGATCGCCAAGCAAAATGAGACGTGGCTCGTAGAAAACTTCGGTCGGCGCTATGGGCTTTGGCTCTACCGGGCTTCTCATGGACTGGATGAACACCCGGTCGTTACGCACAGCGAGCCCGTATCGATGAGCCGCGAAACGACATTCGACAGGAACCTGCATGTCAGACGCGACCGCGAAGAGCTCGGACAAGCACTTACCCGCCTTTGCGAGCAAGTAGCCGCAGACCTACAGCGAAGGGGCTATGTTGGTCGGACGATCGGGATCAAGATCCGCTTCGATGACTTCATGACAGTCACACGCGACCTTACCTTTCCCCAACCAATCTCCGAAGCAACTGCGCTACGCCGCGCTGCAGGCAAGTGCTTGCTGAGGGTGGACCTAACTCGAACCATCCGACTACTCGGCGTCCGCGCAAGTGCGCTAGAACGTGCCGACGCGCTCAAGGAGCAACCGCCAGAGCAAATGACTCTCGACCTCGGCTGACAGGCGGTTACCATTGTTTGCGTTCGAGCGTCAAAAGTGCGCATTGTTCAACTCGGCGGTGGTTGGTCGTCGAGCAGCTTGTGAAGTGGCGTGTTTCGAGCCCACAGTACACACAGTTCGTCGTACTGGCGCTCTCTTGTCGCGTTCAACTCCGTCTGAAGACTGAGGATCTTGGCTTCCAACGCTGTGATGCGCGCCCTCAGTGCTGCACGCGAACTGTCCGCATATTTGGAGGTATTCTGTCGCTGAAGACGCTTCTCGACCTGCACGGCCTCATCGTACGCTTCCCAGATCAGTCGCCTGCCATTCCACTCTTTGGTTGCCAGTACGTTGCGCTTGGGCTTTATCTGGAACCGTTTGGCAACGTGGACCTCAATATTTTTCCAGGTCACAGGCACTTCGGCATCAGGTAACCGCCTGATAAACGCGGCGATTTTCTTTGCTAGTTCAAGGGTCAGAACTTCCTTGCGTCCGCCCTTACGGCTGCCGTTGACTTCCTTCTCGTTACTCATTGACCGCCTCCTGCCCGTCATCCTCGTCCGGTTCCAGCAAGTAACGCTGGTCCTGCTTATTTGAATACGTCAGTGCAAACTGCGGATACTTCTGCTCGAAGGCCTCGCGGCTGGCCTTCATCTCAGCCCTGCCGCCGTGCCTCGCCTCCAACGCCCGCTCGTGCCCTGGTGCGGCGTGGTGCGAGGGATTGTGATATTTGATCAGAGCGCCAGAAGGTACGCTCTCATCATCCAATCTTTCAACGTATCCAGTGAGTGCAAATGCTTCATGAAGCTTGTTGGCGAAGGAGCGGTCCTTGATCTGGTCCTTGATCTCGTGGAATCGCGCGATAAGCTCCTTGGCCATTTTCTCAGGGTTTAATCCCTCTCGCACGAGAGTAAAAATATGTTCATCTAGCCTCTCCGGGTGGTCAGGTAGTTGTCGTTGACGTGCTATTAGCAGTTGCTCCAACTGATTGACAATGCTCCGGAAGACCATCTCAGCATCCTTTCTGATTTGCTCATTGGAAGGCAGATGGCCCTTCACGACTGCCCCCTCATTACAAGGAGCGCACTTGTATGCCCTGCACGGCCGCTCGTGGTGCTGGTGAATGCAGACGCCGTATCGCTGCGGGTAGAGGATGATAATCTGATTGGAGATGCGCGCAACGGGCCGGTCTTCTGTGGCCTGCATGATGTCGTTCATGCTGGTGACAGCTATATTGGCATCCCCAAGCACCACAAGCTGTGTCTTGAGCCCGTATTGGTTTTCCAATGCCTCTAGCTTTTGCAGGCCCTGCGTCATGTCCTCCAGTTCCTTGACGACTGGCATGGCGGCTTGCTCGGCCTTGCGTTCGGCGCTTCTAAAGTCGTATGACTTGAGCTGGTTGATGTTGAGGCGGTTAGCCCACTTGTTCGTCAGCACATCAGACAAGTCGGAATCAAGCGCTTGCGTAGTTAGCCATCGCCTCGGATCATGGGTGTAGATGTAAGCCGTTTTCACGACCCCGTTCTCCACCATCTTTATGTCCAGCTTTTCAAACAGTGTTGGCTCTCGTTTCCAATCATGACGAAGTCTTTTGCTAGAAGGTTTTTTTTGATTTTCGGTCTGATGCAGACGTTTGATCAACGTGCCATATTTGATAGATCCAGGTAGGTAAGGCACTTGCTCGTTGTCAAATAGCATCAGCATGTTAGATAGGCGCCCTTGGTAATGGTTGTGGGGCGTCACTCGCCGAACGTCCTTCATCGCCTGATTCACCCTCGACAGCAAAATAGGCTCTAGGTCGGACCACGCAACGGTTTGGACTGTTTTCCTTGTATTTCTATTGCCATTGTTTTTGTGCGTTTTGGGGTTGGCTCTCTTTTGGATGAATCCTTTTTTTTGCAGTTCTTTCCAGACATAAATCACACTATTTTCTTGTCCTTTATTCGGTGCATGGCTTTTCATGTTCATGATCTGCCACAAAGTAGCCCGAGAGATCTCGGTATCACGCAGATGCTCAAGCATGGCGGGTAGGTACAGGATATTAGGGTGCTTCTCGTACCAAGTCACAAGTATTCTGGAGCGATCTCCGTGTTGTTTGATGACGTCGATGCACAGGTCGGAGAAGGCCATCATGAAGTTGAGGATTGGCTTGGCTCCCCATGCCGCCCCCTTGGATCCTTTGACCAGTAGCATCTGATGTAACCGCTCTAGAGTTTGACTCTCAATTATTTCCCCAGACTCTGGTTCGCGCATCTGGTAATCCTCCAATATGAAGCGATCGTCCGTTGCCATGCAAAGGGGTTCATTCACCCGGTTGGGGCAGCACATATGTAGTCCCATCACAGCCAGTGCCACACGGTCATAAGCAGACAGTCGGTCATCTCCACGGAACATAGCTGTCTGCGCATCAGACAGGGCTTCGATTTGCCGATCCAGGATGGGTGCTTTCTTGTCCTTGAACTCCTTGTTTACAATCTTGCTGAACCCTCGTAGCTGAGCTTTGGTCTGCGGTGCAAGGTTCCACGCCAGCCGGTCGGTCACTCCATGCGCACCTATCAGGTCGATGTGTGCACGCAGGACCGACAGTTGAGCGTACAGGCGGCTTGCAGATTTCGGAGAGTCATGGGCTTGTTTGACGACGGCCTTTTCCAGCTCCGTCAAATGTGCACGTCTTAGTTGGAACAGCGGCACGTCGATTCGGGACAGAAGCCGCCATCCGGGAATTTTGCCGTAAGGATCTTTGATGCCCCCTTTTAGGGCAATCTCTGCCATGATGCACTTGAGCGTTATTCCATAGGCGGAATCTTTACCGTGGAAGTCTTCGAAGCTCGGCGCAAAGTTGACATCTAGGAGATTTGTTTTGTAGAGGGTATTGAGTGGCCATTCGTTGGAGTTGAAGTCGATTTCTGGCCAACGAGCTTTCATGCGCGTCTTGCAGTCCTCTACCCACACTTGCAGTGCCTTTGCTCGCCGAGCGACATCCAGGTCGACCAACGCGTCCGCCCTTGTATTCATTCGTTGGCTCCTTGCTCTGCAGCCTGAGACTTCAACTGGCAGATGCTGATCACAATCCGGATCGCGTTTCTGAGGTGCTTGTACTTTTGAGTCTCGTGCTGCATGGCGAGCCCTTGTCCCTCGAATTCAGCGATTTCCCGGTTAACCAGATCTAGGTTGATCGTGTGGTCGGCATCCCAGCAGGGTCGGAACTTGTTGCAGTCGTAGCAAGCGAGCGGCGCGTACCCGCAGAGGCTTTGACGGCCGCACTCTGCGGTCACTTCACGACGGCCTGTGAGCAGATCCTCGCTGACGATGGCTTTTTGTGGTGGGATCGGAGCGTGCTTGCTGATTGCTCGCTCCATAACTTCTTTGTAGGCAGGGAAGTGTTTGTCGAAGCTCGGCTCCATGGCATCACTGATGCGGTCCAGCACTCCATGGAAGAAGAGGTCAACGTAGGTTTGGCATGTGTCTTCAGTAGCGTGTTTCAGAATAGCAGCGATACTTGATGCCGAGAGCCCAATGAGTGCTAGTTGGGTGCCGACCGTGTGCCGCAATGCGTTGAAGCTCAAATCGCGGCGGACGAGCTTTTCGATTGGTTTAAGGTAGTAATTGGTGAAGGTGCCACTGTTCGGATGCATTCCATGGTTCAGATTCGCGTAGTGGCAGAGCCAAGTTCCGTCAGATCTCAGTCGTTGCGCCGGGAAGAGCGCTAGTTTGTTGAGGTCGGCGTCTGCAACCAAATGTTCATAGCGCCGAACGACGTCTTCCCTCTGTATTTGCAAAATCTCACCAATATCGTTGGTGATTTTGATAGAGGTTCGGTGCGGATTGTCGACCCGAGTCTTGGTTGGGAGCATGTCGAGGAACCAATCTACCTGACCTGTCTTCTCGTTCTCATTCCGTGTCAGGTCCATAAGCCTCAGTTGGCGGTAAGTATTAGGTCGAAAGTAGACGTGGAATGCGAGCATTGAGAATGAGTAGCGCCCAATGTCGATTTTTTCTGCCTCATAGGCGTCTTCAATGGTTGTCAGTATCTCGGCTATCGCCGCACGGCTTAGTGCTTTCGACAGAATCCGCTTGATCGCCTCACCTCGCTCACCGATAGGCGATTTAAAGCTAGGGAAGTCTTCGGGTCTCAAGTCTGAAGCGAATATTGACTCGTTGCCTCGGTTCGCCGAAAAGAAGCGTTTGAGGCCGTTCAGACCAGATTTGGAGAGATCCAGTTTGATAGTCTCAAGCGCAGCAAGGAACGGCAAGTCGATCTGCTCAACAACGGCACTCATCATTCCAGCACTTTGGCACTTGAGCAGGATCCATTTCAGGCGTCTGTAATCGACATGTATCGACCCAATGGCCAGGTGGTTACGTCTGTTGATCAATGCAGTTTTCAGGGCTACGAGGAAGTGGAGTGAGTATCCATTGGTAAGCTCGGTGAGGTCAAATTTAAAGTGTTCTGACCTCTGAGACTGGCCGTCCTGCACCACGCGTGTCATGGTCCACCTCAGTTCTTCTGCGATTGCACTGTTGTGGGTTGGTTTCATGCGCACTCTATTTCCTCCCTCATTTTCAGCCTGTCCGCCTTAATTGACTCCCACAGGTCGGCTAGATCCAAGCTGGCGGCATCCATCTTGGCTCGACGAGCATAATGCTCAGGCATTTTGCTGTTGGCACTCCAGCCGAATCTTTCCTTCATTTCTGACCTTGTTTGTTCGGAGTCGCCCTTTATCGAAATATACAGAGTGGCAGCGCTATGTCTGAGGTTGTAGGCAGTTAGTTTGTAGTCCTCAGTCTTGATGTACCTATCACCTGATGGTCGTGAGAGGAAACCTAACTCAAGCAGTCTTCGCTCTGCTCGTTCGAAGATGAGGCTGATGGTTCTGCGATTGCTGATTGGCCCACCGTACTGGTTCTCAAGAAACAGGAAGCCTTTGGACGGGTTGTGCAGCCTTCGATTGAGCAACTCGGCACGCTCGCCTTGGATGTATTCGTGGATAGCAGCGGTCGTCCATGGCCAGAGAGTGATGTTGTGCTCGGAGCTGTACGCCTGCATGTTGCTTCTGGCACCCTTTTGAACTGGGGTGCCCTCACTCAGTCCCTTGCCCCGTTTGCCGGCGTTATCGACGATGCACATTTGACAACCGGTGAAGTCTTGCAATGCGAGGTTGCCAATGGCACCCGGGCGCATCCCTTCGCACGCCAAAAGGAACATCGCACGGTCCCGCATCACGGTTGGGCTGGTTGCCCCGCTCTCGGAACAGAAGATCGTCTCTGGCCTGCACCACACTTCTCGTATCAGTTGCACGAAGACCTCCGTGGGTAGCGACCGCACTTGAGTTGGGTGCTTGCTGTTGCCGCCGCGGATCTTTTTCTTCAATTCGCGCACTGTGGCTGCGTACCGCTCGTACAAATCTGTCCTTGCTTGTGGCGAGGTGATTCGGGGGGTCAGGATGTTTTCGAAATACCACGTGAGGAACTCGCCTATCTGTACCAGGCGAGCACTTGCCGTAGAAGCGGCCACCGCGCCCGGCCGATCCCTGTGGGCCACGTTCTGGGATTTGGCAAGTCTCACCAGCATGCGAGTGTTCATGGACTCGAGCTCTTCCACTGGCCTGTAAGACAAGTTGCCCAGCCACCCCACCTCCAGCGTGTGTAGGCACTGGCCATCAAGCGCTCGGCGGGGGAGCGAAATGTCAAAGGAACGCAAGAAGACCTCAAGCAGTCTCAGCCCCAGCGCGACCGTGCCTAGCGTGTTGGGGTTGTCGTACCGCGAGTTGAGGAACAACGTTCCAGGCGTGTGAACCTCTCCCGAGTCGGTGAGTAGCAGCCGCTTGCCGTTCGCGTTTACCAGTCGCATTGGAGTACAAAAAGTAGATCGTTACCCAACACAATACATGCTTGACAAAAAAATACAACCCTTGATGATATTTTTGATCAATTTCTCCCTGAATTCTCACTCAAGGAATACAAAATGGGACCTTCCCTTCCCAGACGACCTCGTCGATGCCGCGATCCTCCATCAGCGGCGCGATCTCGCGGATCACGGCCTTGAAGGCGCGCGAGCAGCGCCGGATCTCGTCGAAGTCGACCGGCAGCAGGATGGCGTCGGGACAGAGCTTGGCAGCCTTCATCAGTCCCATCGCCGAGCCGATGCCGAACTGGCGCGCGGCATAGGTCGCCGTCGTGATGACGCCGCGCCCGGCATAGTCGCGCAAGCGCGGGAAGTCGGCCAGCGGGATCTCGGCCAGCGGCAGGCCGGCATGCGTGGCCAGCAGCGCATCGTCCTCGCGCCGGCGTCCGCCGCCTATCACCAGCGGCAGGCCCTTGAGCTGCGGATAGCGCAGCAGCTCGACCGACGCGAAAAAGGCGTCCATGTCGAGGTGGGCGATGCGGCGGGGCAGGGCGGTGGAACTCACAGCGGCATTGTCGCGCGGCCGCTACAGCCGGCTCGATCCGGGCGACTTCTCAAAACATGAATAAATCGTCAAGATGCACCAAATGGGAACAGAACAGGGACAGGGAGAAAACTCATGCCAGACCCGATAGTGGCGGCGTGCCAGCTTGAGCAGCCCGATGGCAATCTGCTGTTTGCTTCGCTGCCGATTGGCATCGTGATCCTGAATCCGGCTGGCGAGGTCATGGCCACCAATCCGGCGGCCGAAACCATCCTGGGGCTGGGCGTCCAGCCCTTGCGTGGCTGGCTGGCTGCCGACTCGCGCTGGGAGGTCGTGCATGAGGACGGATCCCCCTTCCTGCCCGCCGAGTATCCGGCCCGGCTCGCGCTCGCGACCGGCCAGACCGTCCAGCATGCCGTCATGGGCCTGCGCGACCGGCAGCAGGACCGCCTGTGCTGGCTCCGGATGCAGGCGGTCCCGATCCGCGACGGCCAGGGCGGCGGTCTGCTCGGGGTCTATTCGCTGTTCGAGGACATCACCGAGCAGCGACAGGCCCGGATCGAGCTCAACGCGGCCCGTGCCGCCGCCGCTCAGCGCGAGATCGATGAGCGGCTGCGGCAGGCCGCCCAGGCCACGAAAATGGTCGAGTCCGAGCGCGAGCGCTATTTCCGCTTCTTCAATTCCGCCACGGTCCTGATGGTGATCGTGGGGGCCGACGGCATCGTCAAGCTCGCCAACCCCGCCGTCAAGCGGATGCTGGGCTACGAAGCGGCCGATTTCGTCGGCCGCTCCTATCTCGAGCTGATCCACCCGGATGACCGGCTGGCCTCGCAGCAGGCCGCCCGGGCGGTGCATGAGGGCTGCACGAGCGCGGAAGGTTTTGTCAACCGCTATCTGTGCCAAGACGGTAGCGTACGCTGGCTGTCCTGGAACTCGGTCTTCAGCTCGCAGGAGAACCTGTTCTATGCGGTGGCGCGCGACATCACCGAGAGCCGCCAGGCCGAAGAGGCGCTGCGCGCCGCGTCGAACTACGCCCGCAGCTTGCTCGAGGCCAGCCTGGACCCGCTGGTCACGATCAGCCCGCAGGGCAAGATCACCGACGTCAACCGGGCCACCGAGACCGCTACCGGCCTGGGCCGCGCGGCACTGATCGGCAGCGATTTCTCGGACTACTTCACCGATCCCGACAAGGCGCGCAGTGGCTACGAACAGGCCTTTGAGCAGGGGCAGGTCAGCGACTATCCGCTGGTGCTGCGTCATGTGGATGGCCGGGAAACCGAGGTGCTCTACAACGCCAGCGTCTACCGCGACGAGCTGAACCGGATCTGCGGCGTCTTTGCCGCAGCGCGCGATGTCACGCGCATCAACGCGATTGCCAAGGACCTGGCACGTTACCGGGATCATCTCGAGGAGCTGGTCGGACAGCGCACGCGCGAGCTCGAAGCCGCCAAGCTCGCCGCCGAGGCCGCCAACCAGGCCAAGAGCGCCTTTCTGTCGAACATCAGCCACGAGCTGCGCACGCCGATGAACGCCATCATGGGCTTGAGCTATCTGCTGCTGCAGGGCTGTCTGGGGCAGCAGCAGCAGGAGCAGCTCAAGGCGCTGCAGCTGGCCAGCCGGCAGCTGCAGTCGCTGATCGAGGACATCCTGAACTACACCCGGGTCGACAGCGGCGCGCTGCATACCGCGCAGCAGGACTTCGAGCTCGACGGCGTGCTCGAGACCATCGCGGCCCGCCTGCGCGAGCGCGTCGTCGCCAAGGGCCTCGAGCTGACCATCGAGGTGGCGCCCGATGTGCCGCATCGGCTCTCAGGCGACCCGGTCCAGATCGGCCAGGTCCTGCACAAGCTGGCAGACAACGCGGTCAAGTTCACCGAAACCGGCCGGGTCAAATTGGCAGTCCTGCGCGAGGCCCATCCGGCGCAGGGGGGGCCGGATGCAGCGAGCACCTGGTTGCGCTTCGAGGTCAGCGACACCGGCATCGGGCTCGACGCCGCCGATCAGTGCCACCTGTTCGACAGCTTCCAGCAGGTCGACGACGGCCTGACGCGCCGTTACGGCGGTACCGGCCTGGGGCTGGCGATCGCGCGCAAACTGGTCGAGCTGATGGGGGGGAAGATCGGCGTCGAGAGCCAGAAGGGGCAGGGCAGCCGCTTCTGGTTCAGCCTGCCGCTCGGGTTGGCCGATACGGCCGGATGTCCGCTGGCAGCAGCGGGCTGCGCTGCGGCGCAGCCGCCCGCTGATCCGGCCTGGGCCGAGCCGGCGTGCGATCAAGCCGTTGACGGCTCGACGGATGAACCGGCTGATAGCCTGGCTGTGGCGACTGCTGCAGTCGATCGGATGCAATGGCAGCAACTGCACGGCCGGCTGGCCCAGCTGCTGCGCGAGGACGACGCGGGCTCGATCCCGCTGTGCGAACAGCATGCCGCCTTGTTGCAGCAGGCGCTCGGGCCACGTTACGCGCCCCTGATGCAGGCGGTGCGGGGCTTCGATTTCGAGGCGGCATTGGGCCAGCTCGGCGGGCTTGAGTCCTGAGCCGCTTGGGCGGCCTCACAGGGCTCAGTCGGCTCGGTGGTCGGCCGGGTCGCCGGGCGGGGCTTCGAGCAGTCTGACCAGGCCGTGCAGCGCGCGATTGACCGGCGTCGGCACCCCAAGCGCCGCGCCACGGCGCACCACATAGCCGTTGAGCTGGTCGATCTCGCTGCGCCGCCCGCGCGCGAGGTCCTGCGCGGTCGATGACTGCTGTGTCGGCATCGCGTCGGCCAGCGCGCGCACCTGCGGCCAGAGGTCGGCGGGCAGAGGGATGCCTTCGGCGTGCGCGACCGCCAGGCATTCGGCCACCGCCTCGCGCATCGTGGCCTCGATGCCCGGTCCCTGGATCATGCGGCCGTAGGGCAGGCGCGAGATCGCCGACAGCGCGTTGTAGGCGCAGTTGACGACCAGCTTGGACCATTGCGCCGCGCGCAGATCGGCCAGTACCTGCACCGGCACGCCAGCGTCGGCAAAGCTCGTCGCGATAACCTCGCTGTCCGGCCCGGCGCCGATCACGAGCTCGCCCCGGCCGTGGTGGCGCAGATGGCCGGGGCCGGCCAGCTCGACCGCGGCATAGACCAGCACCGGCTGCACCCGCTGGCGTGACAGCAGGGCCTGCAGCCGTTCGGCATTCTCCAGGCCGTTCTGCAGGCTCAGCACCAGGGCTTGGTCGCGCAGATAAGGCGAGATGGCCGCAGCGGCGGCCTCGGTGTCCCCGGACTTGACGCAGCACAGCACCCAGTCGGCATCAGCCACTGCGGCGGGATCGACGCTGGCGCGCAGCGGCACCCATTCATCGAAGGCCAGTGTCTGCAGGCGCAGCCCGTCGCGCAAGACGGCAGCGACATGGCTGGCGCGGCCGATCAGCGTGACGGCATGACCGGCACGCGCCAGCAGCCCGCCGTAATAGCTGCCCACGGCGCCGGCGCCCATGATGGCGATCTTCATTTGACGGTGCTCTCCATCAGGCAGCGCGTGACGCGCGGTGGCTCGGGCCCGAGCTGGAAGGCCAGCTTGCGCGCGTGCAGTTCGGCGTCAGCGGTGGTGACGCGCTCGAAGCGGCGCAGGTGGTCGGTCCAGGATTCGTCGGTGACCAGCTCCAGGAAGCGGCCCGGGTCCTCGAGGTCGTGCAGCAGCTCCCAGGACAACGCGCCCTGGCGCAGCCGGCTCGGACGGCTCTCGCTGAACATCAGGGCGCGGAATTCAGTTGCCCGGGCCGGGTCGATCCGGTACTCGATCATCACGCTGACCCGGCCCGCGCTCGCCGGTCCCGGATGCTGCGGCGCCTGGAAGATGCGCTGCGGTGTCAGGTCGGCCGCCTGGCCGCTGTCGGGCAACAGGCGGTTGGTCAGCCACATCGTCAGCGCGCCGGTGCCGGCGGCGATGACCAGGCTGGTCGGTACATTGGTCCAGGTCGCGATCTGGCCCCAGAGCGCAGCACCGCTGGCGCTGGCGCCCATGATGGCCATCTGGTACATCGACATGCCGCGCGCGCGCACCCAGTCGGGCAGTCCGAGCTGGATCGACACGCTCAGGCTGTTGGCGGTGGTGATCCAGGCCGCTCCGCCCAGCAGCATGGCCGGCACCGCGATCCAGAGCTGGTCGGTCCAGGCCATCACGGCCATCGTGCAGGCCTGCAGCCAGGCGCCGCGCAGCACCAGCGCGTCGCGCGCATAGCGTCGCCGCAGTCGCGGCAGCAAGGCGGTCGAGCCGATGGCGCCGGCGCCCATCGAAGCCAGCAGCAGCGTGAAGGTCGCGGCATCGCCGCCCTGCATGCCATGCGCGACCAGCGGCAGCAGCGCCATCAGGCCGGTCGAGTGGAAGAAGAAGATCCAGATCCGCAGCAGCACGCCCTTGAGCTGGCGCGACTGGGCGATGTACTGCAGCCCGACCCGCATCGCGGTGCCCAGGCGCTCGCGCCCGAGCGGATGCGGCTTGTGTTCGCGCTTCCAGCGGCTGATCACGACCGCCGCCAGCAGCGACAGCAGCGCATTGAGCGCGAACACCCAGGCGCTGCCGGCGGCAGCGATGATGGCGCCGGCCATCAGCGGCCCCAGGATGCGCGAGGCATTCATCGACACCCCGTTGAGCGCCAGCGCCGCTGGCAGCTGCGGCCGCGGCACCAGCTCGGGCACGATGGCGGCGAACACCGGCCAGCGCATCGCCAGCCCGATGCCGTTGGCGAATACCAGCGCCAGCAGCAGCGGCGGCGTCATGGCGCCGAAGAAGACGACCGCGCTCAGCAGCGTGGCGACGGCGGCAATCCAGAGCTGGGTCGTCAGGAAGTATTTCTTGCGGTCGAGGCTGTCGGCCAGCGCGCCGCTGGGCAGGCCGAGCAGGAACACCGGCAGCGTGGCGGCGGTCTGCACCAGCGCGACCCAGATCGGCGTCTGGGTCAGCGAGGTCATCATCCAGGCCGCGGCGACATCGTTCATCCACATGCAGAGGTTGGCGACCAGCCAAGTGGACCAGAGCATGCGGAATATGGGTTGGCGAAACGGCGCCAGCGGAGAGAGGTCTTGATCGGTTGTCGCCATCCGCTCTATGGTAGCGCTGTCGTTTGCCGGGCGGGTCCGGATTGCCGGCTGGTCAGGCTTGCAGTGGCAGGATCTCGGCCTGCCCGGTCAGCAGCGGACGGCACAGCACCTTGTAGCCGTCGGCATCGAAGCCTGCCGCGACCTGAGCCAGTGCTCTGGCCTGTTCGAGCTGGCCGACGCTGCCCAGGTAGCACCAGTTGCGCACGACATGGATCTGCAGCATGGCATCTGCCGGGCCCGCGGTTTCAGGCTTGGGTCCTGCTTCGCCCGCAACGGTCATGGCCGGGTCGGCCGGCCAGCGCTCGACCAGTCCGATCGCGCCGGAATAGGGCCAGCAGGCGATGCGCAGTCCGTCCAGCGCGCTCAGCAGCCGTTCGCGGTGCTCGGCTTCGCTTTCGCGGCCGCAGCAGACGCCGGCGCATTGCTTGAGCATGGAGCGAAAGCAGCCGCGCCCGCCAGCGGGTTTTTCCAGGCCCAGCGCGGCATAGCAGAGCCGGTGCTCGTCGGCCAGCGCGCGCAGACCTTCGAGCGCCGCATGCCGGCTCGCGTAGAGGCCGAACAGCTCGGGCGTGAGCGCGAAGTCGATGTCCTTCGAATGCACCACCTCGGGCCGGCCATCTGACGCCAGCTTGAGTGCGCAGAGCTGCTTGCTGCGGCGCAGCTTCTGGTTGAACAGCGGTTGCTGCTGCTTGATTTGCTGGGCTTCGAGCAGCAGCGCGCCGATCTCGCCCGCAGTGCGCTCGAAGCTGATCGCGCGGGTCTGGCGCAGCATGCGGTCCTCGTCGGGGTTGCGCAGGTGCGACAGCAGCCGCGCGCGCAGGTTCACGCTCTTGCCGATGTAGAGCGGCAGGTCGCCAGGCTGGCCGTGGAAGGTGTAGACCCCGGGCGCGGCTGGCGCGCCGGCTGCCTGCTCGCGCAGGTGCTCGGGGTACTGGAACTCGCGGCCGGCCTCGAAGTCAGCGCGGCGCCGGCGCGGCAACTGCATGGCGGCTCAGGCCACCTCGGCCGGGATCAGCCGCGCCAGCAGCGCGCCGTTGTACTGCTCGGGCAGCGGAATGCGCACATGCAGCGGGCTGCCCGGAGCGACTGTCACCGGCTCGCCGTCCATCTTCTGCATTTCCTTCAGCTCGATCACATGGTTGCCGCTCGGGTGGATGACCTGGATCTGGTCGCCGACCGAGAACTTGTTCTTGACCACCACCTCGGCCCAGCCGTCAGCCGCGTTGAGCACGTCGCCGACATAGTGGCTGTGGCCGACCAGCGAATGGCCGGTCTCGTAGTTCTGGTAGTCCTGGCTCGGGCGGCGCTCCAGGAAGCCGCTGGTGTAGCCGCGGTTGGCCAGGCCTTCTAGCTCGGTGATCAAGAGCGGGTTGAACTGGCGTCCCGCCACGGCGTCGTCGATCGCCTGGCGGTAGATCTGCGCCGTGCGCGCGACGTAGTACAGGCTCTTGGTGCGGCCCTCGATCTTGAGCGAATCGACGCCGATCTCGGCCAGGCGCTGCACATGCTCGATCGCGCGCAGGTCCTTGCTGTTCATGATGTAGGTGCCGTGCTCGTCTTCCATGATCGGCATCAGCTGGCCCGGGCGGCCCGCTTCCTCGATCAGGTAGACCTGGTCGGCTTTCGGGTGGCGCTCGCCGCCGCCACAGGCTGCGAACGAGGACTCGGCTTCCTCTTGCGCCTGGTTGAAGTTGAAGCCCTGCTCCATCTTGACTGCAATCGCCTCGCCGGTGTTGGGATCGGTCGCGGTCTCCTGGGCCGCGTAGTTCCAGCGGCAGGCATTGGTGCAGGTGCCCTGGTTCGGGTCGCGCCGGTTGAAGTAGCCCGACAGCAGGCAGCGGCCCGAGTAGGCGATGCACAGCGCGCCATGCACGAAGACTTCCAGCTCCATGTCCGGGCATTCCTGGCGAATCTTCTCGATCTCGTCCAGGCTCAGCTCGCGGCTCAGGATGATGCGCGCGACGCCCATCTTCTGCCAGAACTTGACCGCCGCATAGTTGACCGTGTTGGCCTGCACCGACAGGTGGATAGCCATCTCGGGGTACTGCTCGCGCATCATCATGATCAGGCCCGGGTCGGCCATGATCAGCGCATCGGGCTTCATCGCGATCACCGGCGCGATGTCGCGCATATAGGTGCGGACCTTGTCGTTGTGCGGCAGCAGGTTGCTGGTGACGAAGAATTTCTTGCCGCGCGCATGCGCCTCGCGGATGCCGATCTCGATCTGCTCCAGGCGGAATTCGTTGTTGCGCGCGCGCAAGCTGTAGCGCGGCTGGCCGGCGTAGATCGCGTCGGCGCCGAAGTCGTAGGCGGCACGCATCTTGTCGAGCGAGCCAGCGGGCAGCAGCAGTTCGGGGGCTTTGAGAGTCATGGGGCGTGATTGTCCTGGAAACCGGCCCAGTGCTCACGCCCGGTCATGTTTTGCCCCCACGCCGATGTCAGGCGCCGCCTCGCTGCCCGAGTCAGGCCGCGCATCAGGGCCGGGTCAGCGCTGGAACGGAGGGTCGCTAGAATCGCGCCCAAGCTCCTGCCCGCTGGCGCAGGTTATCTCCCGATCGACGCTTCACTGCCTCTTCCCATGGCCCCACAGAATTTCCTGATCCGCCCCTTGCTGGGCCTGGCGCTGAGCGTCCTGTTGCTGGGCCTGCAGGGCTGTGCGGTGGTCGCGGTCGCGGATGCCGCGGTCACGGTGGTGGCGACCGGGGTTTCGATCACGGCCAAGGCGGTCGGTGCCGTGGCCGATGCCGTGATCCCCGACGGCGACGACGATTAATGCCGAGGGCGGGCACAGCCCAAGTGCCTGATTTTTCGGGGCTTTTCTGGCTTATCCAGAAAATCTGTGGATAACTTTGTTGAGATCCTGGTGGGCAACTGCGGCTGGCCTTGTAAATCAAGACATTCATTGCCTTGCCTAAAAAACAGGCAATCCATGGATCTTGATGAAAATCAATGGCTTGCCTGATTGCCGCCAGTCGATGGATGCCGTTGCCAGGGGCTTGTCGCGACTGGCATGGTTTGTGACAGTTCCGCCTGGCTTGTGTATAAAACCCATGGTCCGTTGCGCCGTTCAAGACCCGGACGGTTCAATCGTCGTCGTCACCGGCCAGCACCTGCTGCAAGGCCTGGGTCGACAGCAGGCCGTTGGGTGCCTGTTGCCATTCCCAGCGCCAGTAGCCCAGCACCGCGAGCAGCAGCAAGACGGCCAGCCAGCCCTGGTTGCGTCGCACCAGGTCCGGTCCCTTGCCGGGCAGGCGGCCGGTCAGCATCGGCAGCGCCTGGTTCTTGCGCCGCCACAGGCTGATCCCTAACAGCAGGCCCAGGTGAGCCAGCACCAGCATCAGGTAGCCGTTGCCGAAGAACTCGTGCAGTTCCTCCAGCCACTCGCCGCCCCACTCATGGTAGATGGCATAGCCGCTCAGCGTCAGCGGCAGCACGCACAGCAGCAGCAACGTGATCGCCAGCGCCATCAGCAGGTTCTGTCCCGGTTGCCAGTTGACCTGACCCCTGGCCAGGCTGGCCGGCAATCCGCGCAGCCAGGCCAGTCCCAGCGTCAGCTTGTTGCGCAGCACCGACAGCCGGACCTGGCGCGGGCCGAACAGTCCGTACAGCAGCCGGAACACAATCAGCCCGGCCATGGTGTAGCCCAGGGTCACATGCAGGGCGCGCAGGCGCTCGCCGTCGCCGGTCAGGTAGGCGCCCAGGAAGCTCAGCGCCAGCAACCAGTGGTAGACGCGGGTCGGGGCGTCGGTCACGCGCCGGCCGCCAGTGCTGGCGTTGGCCTTGGTGGCGCGACTGGCGGTTGTCGGGCGGTCCGTCGTGGTGGGGGCAGTGATGTTCATCTTGGTTCCTTGCAAGAGCCCATGGCTCGATACGCTCAGTCCTGGTCCCAGTTACGCCGATAGCGCGCGTCCAGCCCGGCCGGAAAGCGCAGTTCGTCGTCGTCGAAGCGGCCCTTTTCGGCGCCGCTGTGGCAGGCCATGCAGTTGGCCGCGCTCTTGACTGCCGCCTGCTTCCAGATCGTCGGGTCGAGCTCGCGGTGCTTGCGCTCGAACCAGGGCGAGCGCGTGATGCGGTCCTGCGGCGGCGCCACGCTGCTGACGCGCTTGTAGCTGCCAGCATGGGTCTGCAACCAGGCGCCGATCTGGCGCACGCTGGCCTCGTCGAGCGAGGCATCGGTGCCGTAATGGCGCTCGAGTCCGCCCATGATCCGGTTCCAGGACGGCGCCGGCAGCATGCCGGGCGGGTAGGCCAGGTGACAGGCCGCGCATTCCTGCTGGTAGGCCGGCAGGATCTGGCGCGGCATCGCGCTGCCGCTGTCGGCCAGCGCGGGCGGGCTCAGCAGGCACAGGCCGGCCAGGGCTGCCAGCAGCCGGTAGGCCAGGCCTTGGCTTGAGGTCGATGAGGTCAGCGAGGTCAGTGGATGGGGCTTCATGGCGTCGGGCTCCGGCGCGGATTCAGGGCTTGAGGCTGACCAGGTAGGCCATCAGGTCGGATTTCTCGGCCGGCGTGCATTCGCGCGCCAGCACATCCTTGCAGTTGCGCCGGAACCATTTGTCGACCTTGGCGGTCTCGGTGAAGGCCTGCGGGTTGAAGGCCGGTGCCAGTGGCGCGATCCGACGCCCGGTGCTGGCATGCTTGCCGTCCCGGGTCGGCGGCGCCTGGTGGCAGGAGGCGCAGGACAGGTCGTTGCCATGCTGGCCGGCAAAGAAGATCCGGCCGCGTTCGACATTGCCGCTGGCGCCAGCGGCGGTGTTCCAGCGCGCGAGCTGCTCGGCGGCACTGGTGTCGGCGGCCAGCGCCGGCCAGGCGGCGCTCGCCAGCAGCAGGCTGAGCAGGGCGGCGCGCAGCGCTGGGGTCCGGGCTGGCGGGTGGGCTGTTGTCATCTGGTGGTTCCCTGAGAGTGAAAGAATCGGTTGGCATGGATGATGCGTCGCCAGGCCTGTACCGGGCCTGAAGCTGCCGTTCATCCGCCGTTCAGCTTGGCCGTCAGCCCGGGACCCTCGGACAGCCCGGGACCCTCGGACAGGCTTGACCGACTTGGCGATAGTTCGTAATCTGGTCTGGTAATCCTCGTATACTGAGGAGGGTATTTATGCCAACAAGGATCATCATGAAAAGCAATGTCGGTGGAATCGATCGGGTGCTGCGCATCGTCCTGGGTCTGTTGCTGATCGCCCTGGCGGCGACCGGTACCGTGGGCGCCTGGGGCTACCTGGGCCTGCTGCCCTTGTTGACCGGTCTGGTGGGCTGGTGCGGCCTGTACCGCGTGCTGGGCATCAACACCTGCCCGCTCAGGAAATGACACGCCAAGGCGGCTGAAGGCCGGCCGGGCGCTGGTCTGAGTCTTAAGTCTGACTGCGCATAATCGAGGCTGCTGACGGGGGCCGGCCGCGCCGCGCCATGGCGCCAGCAGTGCCAATGCGGGGTGCTCGGGCGCAGGGCGCCGCCCCTTTTTTCGATTGGAATTTCTATGACGACGAAGCCTGACAAATCACGCGCTGAGCAAGCGCCCGACGAAGTCGAGATATCTCTCTATCAGTCAAGCAAGAAGATCTACGCGCGCTCGGTCAAGGGCCTGTTCAACACCTGGCGCTGGGCGCTGGTCTGGATCACGCAGATCGTCTTCTACGGCCTGCCCTGGCTGGTCTGGAACAACCGCCAGGCGGTGCTGTTCGACCTCGAGACCCGGCGCTTCTATCTGTTCGGCCTGGTGCTCTATCCGCAGGACTTCATCTACCTGACCGGCCTGCTGGTGATCGCGGCGCTGGCGCTGTTCCTCTTCACTGCGGTGGCCGGGCGACTCTGGTGCGGCTTCGCCTGTCCGCAGACGGTCTACACCGAGATCTTCATGTGGATCGAGAAGAAGGTCGAGGGCGACCGCAGCGCACGCATGCGGCTCGACGACGGCCCGATGTCGGGCGTCAAGTTCGGCCGCAAGGCACTCAAGCACCTGATCTGGGTCTTGTTCGGACTCTGGACCGGTTTCACCTTCGTCGGTTATTTCACGCCGATCACGCTGCTGGCCAGCGAGGTGGCAAGCTGGACCCTGGGCCCGTGGGAAACCTTCTGGATCCTGTTCTACGGTTTCGCGACCTACGGCAACGCCGGCTGGATGCGCGAGCAGGTCTGCAAGTACATGTGCCCCTACGCCCGCTTCCAGAGCGCGATGTTCGACCGCGACACCATGATCGTGACCTACGACGAAGCGCGTGGCGAGCCGCGCGGCGCGCGCAAGAAATCGGCTGATCCGGCAGCGCTCAATCTGGGCTCCTGCATCGACTGCACGCTCTGCGTCCAGGTCTGTCCGACCGGCATCGACATCCGCAAGGGCCTGCAGTACGAGTGCATCGGCTGCGGTGCCTGCGTCGATGCCTGCGACGACGTGATGGACAAGATGAATTACCCGCGCGGCCTGATCCGGTTCGCGACCGAGAACGGCATGGCCAACAAATGGTCGAACCAGCAGATGGTCCAGCGTGCTTTGCGTCCGCGTGTACTGATCTACACCGGTGTGCTGGTCTCGATCTGCATCGCGGTCGCCGTCAGCCTCTACCTGCGCACGCCGCTCAAGGTCGACGTGATCCGTGACCGTGGCTCGATCGCGCGCATGGTCGAGCAAGGCCGGATCGAGAACGTGTTCCGCCTGCAGGCGATGAACGCGACCGAGGTGGTGCAGACGCTCGAAGTCTCGGTCCAGGGCCTGCCCGGCCTCGAGATCGCGTCCGAGCGCCAGGTGGTGGTGCAGCCGACCGAGGTCCGCTCGCTGGTGCTGCGTCTGCAGATTCCGCCCGGATCGACCGCCAGCGGCTCGCATCCGATCAAGTTCCAGATCCGCTCGCTCAACGACGCCGGCATCGACATCAAGGAAGATTCCGTCTTCCTGGTGCCGCGCTGATTCGCTGTGCCGGCTGGCCCCGCGCGGGCCGGCTGGTTCAGCTGGCGTTCAGGCGGGCGGATCGAGAATCCACGGATCGACTCTTTTCCATCCGCTGCCGCCATGTCCACCTGCTTTCCCCGTCCTGCCTTTTTCTCCCGCTCCCGGCTGGCCGCCTGTGCCTTGCTGCTTGGCGGCGCCTGCAGCATGGCGCTGGGCTTTGGCGGTGACCACGAGCGCGCCCGCGCCGCGCTGCAAGCCGGCGAGGTGCTGCCGCTGCCGCAGTTGCTCGAGCGGGTGGCGCGCGAGCAGCCGGGCCAGGTGCTGGCGGTCGAGCTCGAACGCGAGGACGGGCGCTGGGTCTACGAGCTCAAGCTGCTCGATCCGGCCGGCCGGCTGGTCAAGCTCGAGGTCGATGCGCGCAGCGCCGAGCTGTTGCGCCGCAAGGGAGGTCGCTGATGCGCGTGCTGGTGGTCGAGGACGAGGCGGCGCTGGCCGCGCAGATTGCCCGCACGCTGCAGGATCGTGGCTATGTGGTCGATCTGGCCAGCGACGGCCGCGAGGCCTGGTACCAGGGCGGGGTGCAGGACTATGACGCGATCCTGCTCGACCTCGGCCTGCCGGTGCTCGACGGCCTCAGCGTGCTGCGGCGCTGGCGCAGCGAGGGCATGCGCAGCCCGGTGCTGGTGCTGACCGCGCGCGACCAGTGGCACGAGAAGGTGGCCGGCATCGACGCCGGCGCCGACGATTACCTGAGCAAGCCCTTTCACATGGAGGAGCTGCTCGCGCGCTTGCGCGCGCTGATCCGCCGCGCCGGCGGCCATGCCTCGGCGCTGCTGAGCTGCGGCCCGCTCGAACTCGACACGCGCAGCGCGCGTATCAGCCTGCAGGGCCAGCCGCTGCTGCTGACCGCGCAGGAGTTCAAGCTGCTGGCCTACCTGATCCACCATGCCGGCGACCTGGTGTCGCGCACCGAACTGACCGAGCATCTCTACGCCCAGGACTGCGAGCGCGACTCCAACACGATCGAGGTCTTCATCGGCCGGCTGCGCAAGAAGCTGCCGGCCGGCCTGATCGAGACCGTGCGCGGCATGGGCTACCGCTTGCAAGCCCCGGACGGGGCCGGCCGATGAGCCGGTCCGGTCTGCGCTGGCGCCTGCCGCAAAGCCTGCGCTGGCGCCTGCTGCTCGGCACGCTGGCCGGGTTGGCGCTGGCGCTGGTCGTGGCGGGCTTTGCGCTCTCGGGCCTGTTTGCCGACCAGGCGCAGCGCCAGTTCCGTTCGCACTTGCAACTGCAGCTCGACCAGCTCACGGCAGCGTTCGAGGTCGATGCCGCCGGTCAGCCTTCGCTTGGTTCGACCCTGGCCGATCCGCGCTGGCAGCAGCCCTACGGCGGCCTGTACTGGCAGGTCGATGCCCCCGGTCAACAGGGCCTGTTGCGTTCGCGTTCGCTCTGGGACAGCCTGCTGCGGCTGCCCGGTGACGGCCTGCCCAGCGGCCAGACGCACCAGCACCGCCTGAGCGGGCCGGCCGGCCAGCCGGTGCTGGTGCTCGAGCGCCAGGTGATCTGGAGCGCGGGCCCGACTCCTGGCCCGAGCCCGGTCGCCAGCCCGGCCGTTGGAGCGCGCTCGGCGGGCCAGCTGCCTGCCGCCGCTGCGGCGCCGGGCAGCTGGCGGCTGATCGTGGCCCAGGACCTGCGCGAACTCGAAGCCGCGCAGCAGCGCTTCGACCTCACGCTGGCGGCCAGCCTGGCCGTGCTCGGGCTGGCGCTGGCGGCGGCGGCCGGCGCGCAATTGGCGTTGGGCCTGGCGCCGCTGCGGCGGCTGCAGCGCGCGGTGCAGCAGGTGCGAGCGGGCGACGCCCAGCGGCTCGAAGGCGAATTTCCGGCCGAGCTTCATCCGCTGGTGCAGGACTTCAATGGCGTGCTGCTGCAGAACGAGCAGGTGGTGCAGCGCGCGCGCCAGACCGCTGGCAACCTGGCGCACGCGATCAAGACGCCGCTGGCGGTGCTGGCCAACGCGGCCGAGCAACCGCGCGGCGACCTGCAGGCCTTCGCCATCCTGGTCGACGAACAGGTGCGCAGCGCACGGGCCCAGGTCGAGTGGCATCTGGCGCGCGCGCGCATGGGCGGCAGCGGCGTGCCCGGCTTGCGCAGCCCGGTCGCGCCGGTGCTCGAGGGCCTGTTGCGCGTGATGCGCAAGGTCCACGCCGGGCGTGAACTGCGCTTCGATTGCGACCTGGCACCGGATGTGCTGGCCTTTGCCGGCGAGTCGCAGGACCTGCACGAAATGCTGGGCAACCTGCTCGACAACGCTTGCAAATGGGCCCATGGCCGGGTGGCGGTGCAAGCCCGTGCCGAGGGCCGACGCCTGCTGGTGACGGTCGATGACGACGGGCCCGGCCTCGGCGCGGCCGAGCGCGAGCGGGTCTTCGAGCGCGGCACCCGCGCCGACGAGCGCCAGCCCGGCAGCGGGCTGGGGCTGGCGATCGTGCGCGAGGTCGCGCAGCTCTACCAGGGCCAGGTCAGGCTCGACGCCTCGGCGCTGGGCGGCCTGCGCGCCAGCCTGGAACTGCCGCTGGCCTGATTCAGGCAGCAGCGGCTCCGCTTCAGCCCCCGAGCCGGCATTCGCCGGCCGCGACTCAGTCGCGGAAGTTGTCGAACGACAGCGGCAGCTCGGTCATGTCCTTGCGGATCAGCGCCATCGCCTGCTGCAGGTCGTCGCGCTTGCCACCGGTCACGCGCACTTTTTCTTCCTGGATCGCGGCCTGGACCTTGAGCTTGCTGCCCTTGATCAGCTGCTGGATCTTCTTGGCGTCCTCGCCCGCAATGCCGTTGCGGACCTTGAGCACCTGCTTGACCTTGTCGCCGCCGATCTTCTCGACCTTGCCGGCGTCGAGGAAGCGCACATCGACCTGACGCTTGGTCATCTTGTTGCGCAGGATGTCGTCGACCTGCTGGATCTGGAAATCGCTGTCGCCAAACAGCGTGATTTCCTTGTCCTTGAGCTCGACTGCGGCCGAACTGCCCTTGAAGTCGAAGCGGGTGCCGATTTCCTTGGCAGTCTGCTCGACGGCATTCTTGACTTCGACCAGGTTGGGTTCGAGCACGGTATCAAAAGAGGGCATGACGGATTCCGGAAAAAGTAGGACAGACCGGGCCGCAGCAACCGCTGCGCCCGGGTGAGACAATTCGCGCATGTTAGTCGAGAAAAACCTGGCCTTGCAGCCCTTCAACAGTTTCGGCATTGCCGCGCGCGCGCTGCGCCTGGCCCGCATCGCCTCGGAGGCCGAGTTGCAGGCGCTGATCCGCCATCCCGACTGGTCGGCCGAAGAGACCTTCGTGCTCGGCGGCGGCAGCAACATCGTGCTGACCGGCGATGTCAGGAAGCTGGTGCTCAAGGTCGAGATTCCGGGCCGGCGTCTGCTGCGCGAGACCGACAAGGGCTGGCTGGTCGAGGCCGGTGCCGGTGAGCGCTGGCATGACTTCGTCGCCTGGACGCTGCAGCAAGGCTGGCCCGGGCTCGAGAACCTGGCGCTGATTCCCGGCACGGTCGGCGCATCGCCGGTGCAGAACATCGGTGCCTATGGCGTCGAGTGCCAGGACCGCTTCGATTCGCTCGATGCGATCGACCTTGAGACCGGCGAGTCCTTCAGCCTGAACGCGGCGCAATGCGGCTTTGGCTACCGCGATTCGGTCTTCAAGCATGAGCGCGCCGCCGATGGGCGCGGCTTCGGCCTCAAGGGCCGGGCCCTGATCACGCGCGTGCGCTTCCTGCTGCCGAAGCCCTGGCAGCCGGTGCTGGGCTATCTCGACCTCGAGCGCAAGATGGCCGAGCTCGGCCTCGTCAATCCGAGCGCGCAGCAGATCTTCGACATGGTGTGCGCCGTGCGGCGTGCCAAGCTGCCCGACCCGGCCGTGATCGGCAACGCCGGCAGCTTCTTCAAGAACCCGAGCGTCACGCCCGAGCAATGCGCCGACATCATCGCGCGCGAGCCCAAGGTGGTGCATTACCCGATGCCTGATGGCAGCATCAAGCTCGCCGCCGGCTGGCTGATCGACGCCTGCGGCTGGAAGGGCAAAACGGTGGGACACGCCGGCGTCTACGACAAGCAGGCGCTGGTGCTGGTCAACCGCGGCGACGCCGAACACCCCTGCACCGGCGGCGAGGTCATGACGCTGGCGCGCGCGATCCAGACCAGCGTCTACGAGCGCTTCGGCATCCGGCTTGAGCCCGAGCCGGTGGTGCTATGAAAAAAGGCCGGCAAATGCCGGCCCCTTTACCAATTTGCGTGGAAAGCCCTGCCGTTCACGGCGAGGATGGATGAGCGCGGACGGCGTAGCCGTCCTGTGAGGCTAGATTGTCGCTCAGGAACGTAGAATGAATCCCGTGCAACGCCTTCAAGCCTTCCGATACGAGCTGCGCCCTAACGGCCAGCAAGCGCGCCAGATGCGCCGCTTTGCTGGCGCGTGCCGCTTCGTGTTCAACCAGGCACTGGCGTTGCAGCAGCAGCGACACGCAGCGGGCGAAAAGAGACTCAGCTATGCCCAACTGAGCCAGGCGCTCACCGGCTGGAAAAGGCAGCCGGAGCTGCGGTGGTTGAACGACAGCCCCAGTCAGGCACTGCAACAGGCCCTCAAGAATCTGGACCGCGCTTACATCAACTTCTTCGACAAGCGCGCGGCCTTCCCGCGTTTCAAGAAAAAAGGGCAGTCCGAGAGCTTTCGCTACCCGCAAGGTGTCCAGCTCGATCAGGCCAATGGCCGCATTTTTCTGCCCAAGCTGGGCTGGATGAAGTTGAGACTGTCGCGCCCGGTGCTGGGCACGATCAAGAACGTCACTGTCAGCCTGCGGACGGGCCAATGGTTCGTCAGCATCCAGACTGAGCGCGAGGTGGAGCAGCCGGTGCCGCCGGCCACCCACGCCATCGGCATCGACATGGGCATTGCCCGTTTTGCCACCTTCAGTGATGGTGATTTTCTTGCGCCGTTGAACAGCTTCAAGCGCCACCAGGTGCGGCTGGCCCGCTACCAGCGGCGCATGGCACGCAAAACCCAATTCAGCAGCAACTGGAAAAAAGCCAAGGCCAAGGTCCAGCAGCTTCACTCCCACATTGCCAACTGCCGCAATGACTTCCTGCACAAAGCCACCGCAGCGATCAGCCAAAACCACGCGCTCGTCTGCATCGAGGACTTGCAGGTCGGCAACCTGTCCAGATCGGCGCAGGGCAGCAAGGGCAACCCCGGCCAGAACGTCAAGGCCAAGTCGGGGCTGAACCGCTCGATCATGGATCAAGGCTGGTACGAATTCCGCCGCCAGCTCCAGTACAAGCTGGAGTGGGCTGGCGGGATGCTGGTGGCGGTGCCGCCGCACAACACCAGCCGCACCTGCCCGTGCTGCGGGCATATCTCGCCGGACAACCGGTGCACGCAAGCCCGGTTTCTGTGCGCGCAATGTGGCTACCAGAACCACGCCGATGTGGTCGGTGCCATCAATGTTATAGAGCGCGGACAGCGCTTGTTAGCCTGTGGAGAGGACGTCAGCCGCGCCAAGGTCGCAAGACCGAAGCGCGCCGCCTCAAGGAAGCAGGAACCCACCGAGGCGACCCACGTCCAGCATGGTGCTGGCGTGGGCGCGGTAGGAATCCCCTGCCTTTAGGCAGGGGAGGATGTCAATGGCTGCCGCCCAGCTTCAGGAAGTCCTCGCCCTGGCCCAGCGAGAGCAGGCCGGCGTCGGAGTAGATGCCGAGCTTGGCGCGGGTGTCGACGATGTCGAGGTTGCGCATCGTCAGCTGGCCGATGCGGTCCAGCGGCGTGAACGGCGCGTCCTCGACCTTTTCCATCGACAGGCGCTCGGGCGCGTAGGTCAGGTTCGGGCTGTCGGTGTTGAGGATCGAGTAGTCGTTGCCGCGACGCAGCTCCAGCGTGACCTCGCCGGTGATGGCGCGTGCCACCCAGCGCTGGGCCGTCTCGCGCAGCATGATGGCCTGCGGGTCGAACCAGCGGCCCTGGTACAGCAGGCGGCCGAGCTTGAGACCGTTCATGCGGTACTGCTCGATCGTGTCCTCGTTGTGGATGCCGGTGACCAGGCGCTCGTAGGCGATGTGCAGCAGCGCCAGGCCCGGGGCCTCGTAGATGCCGCGGCTCTTGGCCTCGATGATGCGGTTCTCGATCTGGTCGCTCATGCCCAAGCCGTGACGGCCGCCGATGCGGTTGGCTTCCAGGATCAGCTCGACCGGCGACTCGAAGGTCTTGCCGTTGAGCGCGACCGGCATGCCTTGCTCGAAGCGCACGGTCACTTCCTCGGCCTTGACCGCGACCTCGTCCTTCCAGAACGCCACGCCCATGATCGGATTGACGATCCGGATGCCCGAGCTCAGGTGCTCCAGGTCCTTGGCTTCGTGGGTCGCGCCCAGCATGTTCGAGTCGGTGCTGTAGGCCTTCTCGACCGACATCTTGTAGTCGAAGCCGTTGGCGATCAGGAACTCGCTCATCTCCTTGCGGCCGCCGAGCTCGTCGATGAACTGCTGGTCCAGCCAGGGCTTGTAGATCTTGAGCGCCGGGTTGGTCAGCAGGCCGTAGCGGTAGAAGCGCTCGATGTCATTGCCCTTGTAGGTCGAACCGTCGCCCCAGATGTTGACGTCGTCTTCCTTCATCGCCGCCACCAGCATGGTGCCGGTCACGGCGCGGCCCAGCGGTGTGGTGTTGAAGTAGGTCACGCCAGCGGTGCTGATGTGGAAGGCACCGGATTGCAGCGCGGCGATGCCTTCGGCGGCCAGTTGCGGGCGGCAGTCGATCAGACGCGCCTGCACCGCGCCGTAGCCCATGGCCTTGCGCGGGATCTCGTCGTAGTCGGACTCGTCGGGCTGGCCCAGGTTGGCGGTGTAGGCATAGGGCAGGGCGCCCTTGAGCTTCATCCACAGCAGCGCGGCGCTGGTGTCGAGGCCGCCCGAGAAGGCGATGCCGACCTTCTGGCCGATGGGCAGGTTTTGCAGGATGGTGGCGGACATGTTCTGGTCTTTCTTCGGATCAGCCGAAGTGGCAGATGTAGTGGTAGGCCTCGGTCACGCGGATCTCGAAGCTCGAGTTGCCCGCGATGCTGAACTGCTCGCCCGGCTTGGAAGTCAGCCACTGGTCGCTGCCGGCGAGCTTGTACTCGCAGGAGCCGGCCACGCATTCCATGATCTCGGGCGCGCCGGTGTTGAAGGTCAGGGTCGCGGGCAGCACCACGCCGACCGACTTCTTGCTGCCGTCGGGGAAGGTGATGCCGTGGCTGACGCACTTGCCATCGAAGTAGACGCTGGCCTGGGTGTTGACGGACACGCCGTCGATCTGGGTGGTGCTCATGGGGTTTGCTCGCGAGACATCGCGGTTAAAAAGGTGGAGAAAGCCTGGCGCCGCTCGCAGCGACGCGCCAACCCGCCATTTTAGAGGCGCGGGCGGCAGGCTTTGCGGGAAATGTCGCGGCCTCAGGCCCGACCGGCCCAGTCGGCGGCGTCGAAGCCGACCGTGATGGCGTTGTCCCACTCGACCACCGGGCGCTTGATCACGCTGGCCTGTGCCATCAGCACCGGGCGGGCCGTGGCGGCATCGACCACGGCAGCCTGCAGTTCGGGGTCGAGCTTGCGCCAGGTCGTGCCCTTGCGGTTGAGCAGCTTGTCCCAGCCGACGGCAGCGATCCAGCCGTCCAGCCTGTCCTCGGGCACGCCTTGTTTCTTGAAGTCGTGAAATTCGTACGCGACGCCCTGTTCGGTCAGCCAGGCGCGTGCCTTCTTCACCGTGTCGCAGTTGGGGATGCCATAGACCTTGATCATGGGCGAGATTGTGCCGCAGCAGCGCCCCTGGCTCCCGCCATGACGCTGGGGACGGCGGGTACGGCCATGAGCCAAAGGTTTTTCGCAGCTTTTAATAGGAAATATCTCCAAATTGATTTTTAATGCTTCAACCCGCAGACCCGCTCTCATCCATGGCCACCCTCCACCCTTCATTTCCCACCGCTGGCCTGCTCGGGCCGGGTTTTTACCGCGAGCGCGATGTGCTCGAACTGCTCGAAGTCGGCCTGCCAGCGGGCTACGACCTGTTCCACAACGTGGACTGGTCCAGCACGGTCGAGGGCCGGCAGCAAATCGGCGAAATCGACATCGCGGTCGTCTCTTCACTGGGGCATCTGCTGTTGATCGAGGTCAAGTCCGGCGCGCTCGAGGAGGGCGAATCGGGACTGTCCAAGCGCTATGCCAAGCGCGACGAGGCGCTCGATGTCGGGCGCCAACTGCGCCGCCAGCACGGCGCTATCCTGTCGCGCCTGACCGACGAAGGCCTGCGCCAGGTCAGGGTCGGCACGCTGCTCGTGCTGCCCGACCATCGCGTCGCCTCGTCGTCGGTGGCGCATCAGTCTGAGCGCATCGTCGATGCCGACGGCTATCCCGGACTGTGCCAGCGCGTGCTCGAACTCATGTCCCATGATCCGCTGCCGGACGACACCCGGCAAAGGCTGGTCGACTTCCTGTCGAACCGCTTCAAGGTGCTGCCCGACGTCTCGTCGCGTGTCGGACAGATCGTGCGCACCAGCACTGCGCTGTCGTCCGGGCTCGCGACCTGGATTCCAGCGGTCGAGCATGAGTCGGGCCTGTTCGTGATCGAGGCCACGGCCGGCTCGGGCAAGACCCAGCTCGCGCTCGCGCTGATGCGCCAGGCCCATGTCGCCCAGCAGCGCTGCGCCTATGTCTGCTTCAACCGCGCACTGGCCGACCACATGACGCTGATCGCACCGTACACGGCGCAAATCATGACCTTCCACGAGGCCTGCGTCGAGCATGCGCGGCGCGGCGGCATCGAGCCGGATTTCAGCCAGCCGGGCATCTACGCCGAACTGGCCGATCAGCTCACGGCCGCCACGCCCCAGATGACGCCGCGCTGGGACCTGCTGATCCTCGACGAGACCCAGGACTTCGAGCCCGAATGGGCCCAGTCGATGACCGATCTGCTCAAGGACGGCGGTCGGGCCTACCTGCTGGGCGACGCGCAGCAGCGCATCTACCGGCGCGAGGGCTTCGAGCTCGAACAGGCGGTGCGCATCCGCTGCATGGACAACTTCCGCAGTCCGCGCAAGGTCGTCGAGGCAATCAACCTGCTGGGCCTGAGCGAGCGCCCGGTCGTGCCGCGATCGGCGTTCCTGGGCCAGTTGCCAGGGTTTCACGACTACCGGGCTACACCGGGCCAGGCGCTGGCCCAGGTCGAGGCCTGCGTGCGCGAGCTGCGGATTGCTGGCTTCAAGCCGGAGCAGATCGCGGTGCTGACCTACGGCCGCAGCGGCTCCGAGATCCTGGGGCGCGAAACGATCGCCGGCCTGCGCACGCGCCGCTTCACCGGCCGCTACGACTCGGCCGGCAACCCGTTATGGACCGGGGGCGAGCTGCTGGTCGAAACGCTCTACCGCTTCAAGGGCCAGAGCGCGCCGGCCGTGATCCTGTGCGAGATCGACTTCGAGCAGGTCAGCGACGTCGAGCGGCGCAAGCTGTTCGTCGGCATGACGCGCGCGCAGGTCCGGCTCGAGTGCGTGCTGTCGGAGCGGGCGGCGAGGGGGTTGCTGGCGGGGTGAACCACTGGATGCCTGTTCAGGCCGGCAAATGCGTCATCGGCTGTACCACCAGCTTGACCCCCAGCGCTTTGCAGACGCGGCTGATAGTGTCGAAACGGGGATGGGCGCTCGGTCGAAGAGCCTTGTAAAGCGCCTCGCGTGTCAGACCACTGGCCTGTGCGATCTGTGTCATGCCTCGCGCACGCGCCACGACACCCAAGGCGTGAGCCAATTCACCAGGATCGTCTTCTTCCAGCACCAGGGACAGGTAAATGGCGATGTCCTCGTCTGTCCTGAGCTGCTCGGCCATGTCGAAATCCGGCAGATCTGCCGCCTTCACTTTCTTGTCCATTTTCAGCCTCCTTCAAGTGTGTTTGACAGTGCCTGTGCAGCGGCAATGTCAGCGCTCTGGCTGGACTTGTCACCACCACCCAGCATCACGATAAGCATGCCTTCGCGCTCCACGTAGTACATCCGCCATCCAGGGCCGAAGAACTCGCGCATCTCCCATAAGTTCGCCCCGACGGGGGCTACGTCACCCAACAGCCCGCGCTGTGCCTTGTCAAGGCGCTTAGCCAAGCGGATGCGCGTCATCGGATCCTTGAGCTTGGCAAACCAGTGATCGAACTCGGGCATGCGCTTGATCGTATACATCGATCTATTGTATCCATTCGATTACACCAAGGGCCAGTGTAGCTCGAGATCGATTTCGAGGAAGTCAGCGAAGTCGAGCCGAGGGGGTTGCTGGCGGGGTGAGGGCTTACTGGTTCCAGCCCTCGACATTGACGGCATAGCGCGTGGCCTTGCCGACGCCCTCCACCACAAGCAGAGATTTGGCCAGCAGGTCGGCCAGGTCGCGTGTGGCAGTCGCCTTGGAGGCTCCCGTCATCTTGGCGTACTTGTCCGCCGTCATGCCCCCGAGAAACCCACCGTCGCCGGCTTCGACCAGACGAGCCAGGATCTTGTGCTGGCGCTCGTTGATCGATTGTTCCGTCGCACGCTGCCAAAAGGCTGACTTGGTGATGGCCTGCAGCACGATCCGTTGCGAGCGCTGGCAGGCTTGCGTGTAGACCCGAACGAACCACAAGATCCAGGGCGTGACATCCAGCGTGCCGCACTGCGCGGCGTTGAGCGCATCGTAGTAAGCACGCCGACTGCTGAGTAGTTCAGATGACAGGCCGAACAGGTGTCGGGAACTGCCGGCGTCCTGTGCCAGCGCCAGATCGACGATGGCCCGTCCCAGCCGGCCGTTGCCGTCTTCGAAGGGATGTATGGACTCAAACCACAGATGGGCCAGCGCGGCGCGCACGATGCCGTTTCCTTCACCGGGTAGAGCTTTACCCGGCCGGCTGGCTTCGAACCAGGCCAGAAACGTTCCCAGTTCTGCACCGACCTGTGCTGACGGCGGCGCGGTGTAATGCACCACCTCGCGACCGGGACGGCCGCTGACGATCTGCATCGGGTCCTGATGATCGCGCAAGCGCCCGATGGCGATGCGCTGCAGTCCCGATGTGCCGCCCGGAAAGAGCGCCGACTGCCAGCGGCAAAGCCGGTCCAGGTCCAGTGGCGCATCGTGACGCGAGATAGCATCCTGCATCACGTCGATCAAACCGTCGACATGTTGGTCTTGCGCGCCGTGGTCTTGCAGGCCGAGCCGGTGCAGCACCGACGAGCGAACCGAGGCCAGCTCCAGTCGCTGGCCCTCGATCGCTGCCGTAGCGATGGCTTCCTGCATCCAGACATCGCCGCTGACCTCGAGCAGGCGCGGCAGCCCGATCGCCTGCAACTGCCCGAGCAGGATGCCTTGCTGCAGACGTGCCTGCTGCAGCTCGTCTGCCAGAGCAGCAGTGTCGATCTGGAATCTTGGCCAGTCCGGCTGCTGCCAGATGTAGCGAGCTGCAGGTTTGGGGCTGGATGCGGTGGTCATGAGCCGCATTCTACAAAATACGGCTCAAAAAATGAGCCGTATTTAGCCGCTTGCGGCTCAGTCAGGCCCCAAACCACTCCCTCATCTTTTCTGATGCCAGTTTCTTGACCTCACCGGTCACATACATCGACACCGTCCCGAGCGCCGCCGCCAGCGCGCCCAGGTCATCGGTGAAGCCCGCGACCGGAATCGCGTCGGGCACCGCATCCACCGGCAGCACGAAATAGGCGAGTGCGCCATAGATCACGGTCTTGGCCCAGACCGGGGTGTTGGGTTGCTGGGCGGCGTAATACAGCCACAGCGCCTTCTCGATCACTTCCTTGCCGGCCTTGAGCGCGAAGTTCTTTACCTTGTCCCAGAAACTGCCGTCGTCGAATTCGTCTGCCATGGTTCTTTCCTCTGTGTGAATCTCTGCGTGAATGATGGAAGAGTTCAGCCCAGCGCCTGCGTCACCGCATGGATCAGCAGGCCGACCAGCCCGCCGACGATGGTGCCGTTGATGCGGATGAACTGCAGATCGCGCCCGATCGCGAGCTCGATGCGCTGGCTCATTTGCTCCCGGGTCCATTTCGCCAGCTGCAGCTCGATGAAGCGCCCGACCTCGCCGCGGTACTTCCTGATCAGCGTGACGCTGCCGTCCTCGATCGCCTGGTTCAGCCATTGCCGCAGGCCGGGCTTCTCGACCAGAATCTGGCCGAGCTTCCGGACCCAGGCCTGGATCTGGCGCAGCAGCGCGGGCTGGTCCTGGCTCAGGTCATGCAGCAGTTTGTCCTTGATCCCGTCCCACAGCCCCGACAGCAGCCCTTGCACCTGCGTGTCCTGCACCAGTTCGGCCTGATGGCGCCGGATCTTCTCGGCCCATTGCGGGTCGGCCTTGAGCCGCAGCGCGAAGTCGCCGATCCAGCCATCGAACACGCCCCGGAAGCGGTGCGCCGGATCGCGCCTGACTTCGTCGAGCTTCTGGTTCAGCGACGCGATCGAGCGGGGCGCATAGGCATTGATCGCCATCTTCATCATTGAGTTCTCGACGCCCAGGCTGTCGATCAGGAACTGGCTGATGATCGGGTGCTTCTCGGTATCGCCCAGATAGGCACCGGCGCCATCGAGCAGCGCATCGAGCAGTTCCTGATGCCGGCCGCTCTGCATCAGACGGTCCACCAACTGGCCCGCCGTCCCCGACAGATCGACCTCGGTCAATTGCTGGCTGGCGAGCTCGCGGAGCTTGTCCCTAATCTGCTCGTGGTCCAGCGCCTCGATCAGCTGCCGGGCGACACTTGCCGCCGATTGGCCCAGCCCGGCGCTGTGCAGCGGATCAAGCAGCCATTCGCCCACGCGCCGGGCCGGGTCGGCCTGCCGGATCTTGCTGCCTATTGCTTCCTCGGTGATGAAATGGTTCTCGACGAAGGCGCCCAGGTTGCGGCCGATGGCGTCCTTGCTGTTCGGGATGATCGCCGTGTGCCAGATCGGCATGCCCAGCGGGTGCTTGAACAGCGCGACCACCGCGAACCAGTCGGCGATCGCGCCGACCATCGCGGCCTCGGCGAAGGCCGCGACATAGCCCCATGCCGGGTGCTGGGCGCGCAGCGCATGGGCGACTACAAGCAACACGGCCGCGCCCGCCAGCAGGCCGAGCGCGAACAGCCGCATGGTTCGCAGCCTTTGGCTGCGCAGTTCGTCGGCGGTTTGGTCCAGGTCTTGCTGGATTTCGGTGGCGTTTCTCATTTTTTTTCTCTGTGGATTGCTTGGCCCGGCAGCTTCGGCTAGGACAGACATTACGCTCACATTTGTGCCCAGTACCGATCAGTTCCACGAACTGCGTCACCTTTGCATTCGTCACGCTTTCTGGTCTTTAACTGGGAAAATCTCGCCACCTATATTGCGATTAAGCGTCAAGTTCCCGAGTCCAAATACCCAAGCGTTCACGCATGGATTGATTAGCGTCGCTGACGGTCTTGAGCGCCAAGGCCTGCTGATCTAGTGCCTCCAGCACTGGGTCAAGCGCTGCCTTGCTGACGCGCTTGAACATCAGTTCGTACTGCTCGACCGCATCGTCGAAAGCTTGTCGCACAGTTGACATCACGCTGGCCACAAACTGCCGGTGCTGCTCACGGGCGTGATTCTCTTCCTTCTGGGCTTGATAGAGCTCATAGCTCGATTGCAGCACCATCAGCACCGGCCCGGCTGCTTTGCCGGCTGTGCCCGCCCATTTGCCCATGGTCTTTGGGCCAATGCCCTTGAACAGTTTGGGAAACCATTCCTTTCCCTGTTTGAGTAAGATCTTGACGCCGCTTTCGGTCCAGTCGCCGATGGGCAGTTCCTTCACCTGTTTCAATATGCCGGCAGCGATGTCGTCTCCAATTGTTTCGTCCTGACCTGTTGTGCCTGTCATTGCTGCCTTAAGTTGAACCTCTGCGATGTCAACATTCGCTAGCTTCAATTGGCTTTTAAGTAGTTCCGTGGTCCGGCGGACTACGGAGTCGCTGCGTTCAAGCTCTGCGCGCAGCTGTTTTTCTACACCCGTGGCAAGCCGCTCTTGCGATAGACCGAAGGATTTCGTCAGTAGCGCTTCAACATCTGCCTCCTGCCTGCCGATACCTCTGACGGTATCCTGCAGTGATTCAATCTCCCGCTCTGCCAACACACGAACTGCTTCGACCAGGGCTGACTCCAGCCGGATTCGCTCCCCCTCGATCTCGCTGCGACAAGCGGAAATTTTTAGTCCTATCTCGCTGCCTGCTTCTGACGACAGCGTTGCAATAGCCTTGTTGACCAATACGCAAGCTCGTTCCCGATTAGACGCCAGGATCTTCTCGGTGGACGTCTCCAGGAAGCGGCGAAGCACATTCTCTGCCTCCAGAATGCCGCTCTTCTGCAGCAGAACCTGCTTGCCTTCAAGTCTCGCCTTGAGTGCGGTTCGGGCCTTGACGTGCAGGACATTGATTTTATCTAGCGGATCGCCGATATTTATTTTTCTCGCGGCGGTTTGCATGTTCTCATAGACGGTTTTGAGAATATGCGCAAATTCTATACCGTTGAGTTCGTAGCCACTCTTGTCGTTTATTATGATTAGAACAGCCTTTTTTTGGCTGACAAATCGGCATAGCCGTTCCCATGTTGCCGATTCTTCGATGCTGCCGCCGGTAGAGATGACGTAGATCACTGCGTTGCATTCGCGATCGATAAAATCATCTGTGACTTTTTCGTGCTCGATGGGCGCGTTAATGCCAGGCGAGTCGTATAGCGTATGACCTTTCCACTCGTAGCGATCAATGCTTGCAGTCAATGGTACATCACCCATCGGGGCAACCTCCTGACCCAGTAGGGCGTTGATGAAGGTCGATTTTCCGGCATTGTAGTGGCCAAAGATAAGAGTATTCAGCTGTCCGCTGCTGGCATCGTTTTTCAACTTTTCTGCAGTTTCTTTTACACGCTTAAGCGCCGCGGTATCGCGCTGAAAAACAGTTTCCAAGTCAGGAGTGATAGTTGCAAAACGCTCGCAGAGGTCGATGAGTGGGTTATGTGTTTTCATATTTTCTAATGGTTGCGTTCAGCCAGCATTATTTATGCTGGTTAGCCATGTGCCGCGATACGCCTGTCGATGTCTTTCTGGAGTGTGCGGGTTGTTTCCTCGACGTTCCTAACTTGTGCTTGCATGCGTGAGATCCAGTGCGACAGACCTTCAAAGCAGACGCTGTCCAGGCTGTCGATCACCTTTCTCATCTCTGTATCAAAGCTTTCTCGGAGGTGCTTTCGGGTGGATGATCCGACGAGTTGAGCGTTGTCACCCACGGGAACTTCCAAGGTTTCGTTCTCGTCCAGCATGCCGCCGAGCCCACCGCCTGCAAGGCCTCCCAGCATCGACCCGCCAACACCCATGGCCACAGCGGCCAGTCCTCCTGTCAAGAGCGTGGCTGCACCACCGATCAGCAGCGCACCGAGTGCGGCACCTTGCTTGGCGCGGATGTTGCGTTTGCGATTCGTACGAATGGTTTTTGTTTCGAAGCCCGGGATAGCTCGGGTCACGTCGTCGAGCGCTAGCGGCATGCTCGTTTCCATCGTGGTTTGGTAGGCCAGCGTGGCCTTGGTCATACCATTTTGAATCCAGCGCTTATAGGCTTGGCTCACCGCTTGTTTAAATGTGTAATTGTCCATTGCATGCCGTTTTAGTAAAGAATCAATTTGCTCCCCGATAGATACTGCGATGGTTTGGCAGTTTGATAAGGCATTGCGTCGTGCTTCTTCCCTGGCTTTATCGACAACTCGGCTGCAATTGTCCAGATGCTTGCGAATGGTCACAATATCGTTGTCCTGGATCTCGTGCAGAAAAGAACGCAGGTTTCTCATGGGTTGTATCATTTTGGCTCGAACCCCATCGCTCTCGGCCAAGCAAGCCACTTCATGCAGCATGTTCCCGATGCCGCTTTCTGCCATTCCCTGTAAATCGGGATGCTCTTCCGCGTAGGCTACCGACACCGAGAACACTTTAGCACGGCGCAATGTTTTTGCAATGATGCAATGCGCTGCATCCGTTTTTTCTGTTCCGCCAGAATCGCTAAGCATTTGGTATGCGTGCTTCAATTGAGAGTTCCGGTCTTCCATGCACTTCATTGCAAGGGGGCCGTGAACGAGGTTCCCGTCCTCATCTACATCTTCATCGGGAAAATGATCACTATGGGTAATCAGTACTGCCAAGTTATGCTCCTTGCGGCCCAGTTCCTTAATTTCTGTTAAGTCGCTGCGTGAGGCTGGCTGCATTGAACTTGTGAGGTAGAGCACGAGGTCCGCAGCATCAATATACTGTTGGGCCAGTTCGCCGTTTACCTCGTTCTTGGAGTGCAGTCCGGGGGAGTCCACCCAAGTCAGTCCAGGCAGAGAGAAGCCTTGGATGGCACTTGTGGTCTCAGTGATGCCGACCTTAAATTTTCGGTGTTTACGTATCCCGTTTTCGCTGATCTGTTCGGTTAGGTTTTGACTCGTTTCGACGAAGTATTCCGGTTCTTTTTTTTCACCTTGCTGTGCATCTGCTGCCGGGTCGTGCTTCCCCCAGGCGATGTAGTTGCCTAGAGATGATTTTCCTGCCTTTACCTTTCCGTAGACGAACACCAGTAGTGAGTCTGCCTTGCGCTTCTTGAAGTCGGCATGTGTGTCACGATCGCGTATCGCCCGATCCCATTGATTGAATACATCTCTTATGCGTTGTGCCTGTTCATCGATAAGTTCCCGTAACGAATTATTCTCGTCTAGCTTGCTGGCTTCAAGTGGGTGTTCGAGTGCTGTACCTCGGCAGCGATTGAGCGCGTCAAAGAAGACACGCTCGGTAGAGCTTACATCTTCTTTTCGTTTCTCGAACTTGCGCGCCAGAGCGGCGAAACACTGCAGAAATTCATCCCGAGTCATTACGGTATCTTTGACTGCTATCGTACTGGTTTGCATTAAAGGCTCCTAATGAGTTTTTGCAGCTCTGCATGCTCTGCCTTGAGTTGCTCGATCTGACGTGCTTCTGTCTTGTGCCTACTCGTGTAGTTCAAGCCGATTGTTAGTGGTTCCAGTATCTTCAGACCTTTGACGCTCGGTTCCATTGCAGCCACTTTGTGCAGATCATCCAGTCGCAATGTGGTTTTGGTGTTCCCGAAAACTATCTGACTGTGTACTTCCAAAAGAATCTGCGTTTCGCGGCGGATATCATCCAGAGCCTCCTTCGTCAGCCGTGCTCGTTCGGCTACACGCTGCTTTGCGCGTTCTTGTTCGGGTTCAGCTTTTTTTGGGCCGGAAGACGATGAGGTGGATGAGTTATCATCCGTCACAGCGTCGTAAATCAATTTTCCAGCCGCAACCGCTGCTGCGATGACTGCAAACACTGGAAGCATGCCTGTATTCCTTGTTGTTGGTTTTTTTGATTGATTAAATTGCGTCGATGCGTTTTAGCGTGCTGCGCAGTGTGGAGGCGAGTTTGATTGTCATAGCTTCGAATGAAAGGATGCGTGCCTCATGTTCGTTAGTGAGCCGCTGGTGATCAATTTTTACGGTGGTAGAAATCGTTTCGAGCTGTTTGATGAGTTCAGTTCGGTTGATCTCTAGCTGATTTTTTTGAAATTTCTGCCGTGCCGACCTGTCGGCGGGATTGGCTATTTTCTCTATCCAGGATTTTATCTCCGGAATGCGGCTGTGCGTTATTAAGCCTGCTTTTCCTTTTTTTGATCCCGTGGCAAATCGACGAGAAGAAACTAAGAATTTGATCCGTGGCTTGAAACCGACTGCTGACTCGAAAGCATCTAGGATTGATTTTTGTCGGATTATAGATTCGTTTTCATCAGAAATCTCGTCTATCTGGGTGATGATCAGTGCGAGTCGGTCTTCGAGTCCGTGCACACGGTTTTTAAGAGATCTAAGGAAATTTATTTCCTGTTTCTGAAATTCTGCTGCCTGTAGACGGTGGGCGTACATAAGGTAGTCTGAGTTTAAAATTCCAGACCATGCTGCCTCATCGTCCTGCTCTGCACCATCTATTCCTGGTGTATCAATGTAGATGATTTTTCCGATGCGTTTTTCGGTTACTGCGGTGGTTACGCGAGCAGCCCCTGTTTTGAAGGCTTCGGTTTCTTCTTGGAATTCTCCAATAAGAACATTGAGTAGCGAACTTTTTCCTGCGTTATAAACGCCGCACACGGCGACGCGCAGTGTTTCGTCGCTGATTTTAAGTTTTTTGTTTATGTAATTCTGATAGGATTCGGCTACATCAGGATGGTTATCGAGGCATGAGGGAGTTTTTTTATCTGTGTTGTTCATTTTTTTTGTTATTTAAATTTGCGATATTTTATTTGCCTCTATTTTTTATTGGGGTGTTGTGGTTTTTTGATTGATCTGTGGAATTTCATATTCTTTAGAAATGGCGGATTAAAAACTGAAGTGCAACACCTGAACTGCTGTAGGTTATGCAGAGGTTTCCTAGATCGTGCAGGTTCGGAATCTGCATCCATCGTGAGTTCAGGTTTTCAGCGCACCAGCCGCTTGATCTGCCCCGCCAGTTTCGCCAGCGACACCCGGACTGGACTGGCGGCTTGCGTTTCTAGCGGGCTGTGTCCACACGCCGGGCAGGCCGGGAAGTAGTCGATGCCGTATCTCAATGCATCGCTACGCGGCACGACGGTCTTCGACCAGTGGCAGGCGGGGCAGCGGTAGGTGTGCGGGCGTGGCGGTATTGGCATGGAGTGCTACCGTTATTTGTTGCTGCTGCACGAGGCCACAGCCTTCTCGCGCGCCCACTTGGCATAGGCACTCAACGCCGCCGAAGCGGCCATGCCCGCCGCAAACGTGATCGCAAACGAGGCCAGGTATTCCAGCGGGGACGGGGTGTTGTTCATGACGGCTTCCTCTCTTGATGATGGGTGACGGGGAATAGGGCGCGAATTCAGGCCAGGCCCAGATACGCCTGCAATTGCTGCTCCAACTCCGCCTGCAGCCCCTCCGGGCTGATGATTCGGACATGGGGTAGCCAGTAGCGCACGGTGGGCAGGATCTGGTTCGGGTGTGCGATCAGGCATGACACGAGCAGTCCGCCGTCGGCCAACTCCTTTTCGATCTTCTGGCCGGCGATCAGCTGGCGGCGCTGGAAATAGCCGGCCGCGTCGCGTCCGATCTTGAGCACGACTTCCGTCTTCTGGGCGTTGAGCCAGATGCTGTCCTCCTGCTCCAGCCTCGCGACCATGGCGGGGTCGGGCTCAAAGTGCTGCTCCCGCTCGACCAGCAAGCCGTTCATCTTCGTGAAGGTGTAGGACTTGAGCGTGCCGCCATCGTTGGCGGCCAGATACCAGATGCCGCTCTGGTTCACGAGTCGGTACGGCTGCGCGCCTTGCACGAGCTTCTCGCCCTCGGGCTTGCGGTAGCGAAAGCTCACGGTCTGGCGCTGCTCGATCGCCTGCTTGAGCTGGCGAAAGCTGTCTTCCCGGCCGCTCAGGTCCTCGTAGTGGTGGCCGCGTATTTGCAGGCTTTGCAGTCGGCTGTCGAGCAGGTCCTTGAGTAGTTCGCTGCCAAGCCGGGGATGCAGGCCCTGCAGGCCCGCGACCGAGGCAAAGCGTTCGACATCCTGCTGCGTCAGCAGACCCAGCCGCGGCCCGCTGATCCTGTAATGGCCGTTGTGCTTTTCCAGCTCCAGGAAGGCCAGTCTTTCGTTCAGGTCGCGCTGAACGGTGCGCAGGTTGACGCCGAACTCCTGGGTCAGCGCATGGGGGTCGAGTTTCTGGCCCTCGTTGAGGCGCCGCAGCAGCTCGCTGAGCCGGTAGGCAATGGTTTCCTGCGGGTCGGTCTGCGCTGCCATGGGGTCGTTCTTGCCTGGTTTGAGTTTCTCGATTGAAAACTTCACCCGTCTGGTGACAGTGTTCATTAAGATAAATCGTAACCGGTAGCCCTGACAAACCGTGTCGTTTCTGCTGTTTCAGTCGTTTCTTTTGCTTCTTATCCTGCCTCTGTTCGCTTGCCACACCCACTTGACTGCAGTACGCTGATGTCGTGGTATCCCGATCGTTTGCCGGATGCCGCATTTTTTGTCTGAGTCAAAATTGACAAAATCTTGTTGTCAATGTTTGAATATTTCAATTCAAGGGGAAATCGAGCATGGCCGACAACAAAAAGCCTAAATCCGATACCGATAATGCGAGTGCCACCCCGGATGTCGGGAACGCGAGCGACAGCGCCGACGTCGGCAATGCCAGCGGAACTGCCGACGTCCCGCCGCCGGATGACGACCCGCTGAGCGACGCCAACCTGGATCGCATGAACAACACCGGCACCACCTGGGGCCGCTACCGAAACCGGCGCTGAGCCTCAGCCTGTGCCCGGGGCGGGGCAGCCCTTGGCTCGAACGCGGGTACGTCCCCGCTGCGACAATACGGGTCTTGCCTTTTTCCGTCCCTGTCATGACCCAAGACCTGCCCCAGACCCTGTCCGACTGGCTTGCCCATTGCGAGCGCATTCATCCCAAGACCATAGACATGGGGCTGGACCGGGTGCGCCAGGTGGCGCAGCGCCTCAACCAGGGTCGTGGCCTGCAGCCGGCCTGTCCGGTCATCATCGTCGGCGGCACCAACGGCAAGGGCTCGACCTGTGCCTTGCTCGAAACCATCTACCAGCAGGCCGGCTATCGCACCGGCCTCTACACCTCGCCGCATCTGGTGCATTTCGAGGAGCGCTGCCGCATTGAGGGCCAGACCGTCGCGGCCGACGCGCTGCTGCCGGCCTTTGCCGATGTCGAGCTCGCGCGGCGCGGCCATGGTGCTGACCAGCCCGAGATCAGCCTGAGCTACTTCGAGTTCACCACGCTGGCGATCGTGCTGACGCTGGCGCGCGCGCAGCTCGACCTCGTGATCCTCGAGGTCGGCCTGGGCGGCCGGCTGGACGCGGTCAACATCGTCGAGCCGGCCTGCTCGATCATCACCAGCATCGATGTCGACCATATCGAGTTCCTCGGCACCGACCGCGAGGCCATCGGCTACGAGAAGGCCGGCATCATGCGTACCGGCCGCCCGGTCATCGTCAGCGATCCGGTGCCGCCGCAAAGCGTGCTCGATCGCGCGCTCGAGATCGGTGCCGACCTGCACCGGGCCGGGCGCGATTTCCATTGCGGTGGCGACCAGCAGCAGTGGAACTGGGCTGGTCGCAGCCGGCGTTACGCTGGTCTGGCTTATCCGGCACTGCGCGGCGCCAATCAGCTCGTCAATGCCGCCGGCGTGCTGGCGGCGGTCGAGGCGTTGCATCCCGTGTTGCCGGTCACGGCGCAGGCGGTGCGCAACGGCCTGGCCCTGGTCGAGTTGCCGGGCCGCTTCCAGATCGTGCCGGGCCAGCCGGCGCTGGTGCTCGACGTCGCGCACAACCCGCATTCAGTCGCCGCGCTGACCGAAAACCTCGACGCCATGGGTTACTACCCGACCACGCACGCGGTCTTCGGTGCCATGGCCGACAAGGACCTGTTGCCGATGTTCCAGCGTGTCAATCCGCTGATCGACCGCTGGTATTTCTGTGACCTGCCGCTGCCGCGCGCTGCGAGCGCGGCTGACCTGGCGGCGATCTGGCGCGGCAGCCATCCGCGCCCCGCTGCCGGCTCGAGCCTGCACCCCAACCCCCAGGCGGCGCTGGACGCCGCGATTGCAGCCGCCGACCCGGCTGATAGAATCGTGGTCTTCGGTTCTTTCTTTACCGTGGGCGGCGTGCTGCAAAACGGCCTCCCGAGGCTGGACGCCAAGCACCTTCCGGGCTGACCCAGCTGCCAGTCCCCGACCCGACACGGCCCACCCATCACAGCACTGGCGAATGTTCAAATTCCGATTCGGCGGCCAGGGCGGCTCCAGCCCGACGCCGCCTCCCACGACGATCGAAACCGTGCGCCGTCGCGCCCGGCACCGCTTGCTGGGTGCCACCGTGCTGGTGCTGGCAGGCGTGATCGGTTTTCCGCTGCTGTTCGAGTCGCAGCCGCGCCCGGTGCCGGTTGATTTCGAGATCGACATTCCGACGCGTCAGGCCGCCAAGTCCCTGGTGCCGGCCAGCGAGGCTGAGCCTTCGAACGACGTGCGCACCGGAGGCCTGGATGAGTCCGAGGAGTTCGTGCCTGCTGCGCCAGTAGCGCAGGTGGCGCCGGTGGCATCCGTTGCGCCGGCTGTTCCAGCAGCGCCTGCTGCGCCGCTGGTCAAGGCGCCTGCCGAGCAGGCGTTGATCGCCCCGCCGGTGCCCCTGCACCCCGTCGCCAAGCCCGTATCGCCAGAGCCCGCAGCACCAGTAGCACCCGCGGCTCAGGCCCTGCCAGTTATCAAGCCCCAGCCCAAGCCTGCGGTCGAGCCTCCGGTCAAGAAACCGGTCGAATCCAGGCCGGCAGAAAAGCCAGCCGAGAAGCCAGCTGAAAAGCCAGCTGAAAAGCCGGTCAAGGCGAGCGAGGACTCGGCGCGCGCGCAGGCCCTGCTCGAGGGCAAGCCCGTACCTGCTCCGTCGGCCGAACCGGACAAGGCAGCGGCCAAGCCGCGCCACATCGTGCAGGTCGGCGCCTTCGTCGATCCCAACCTGGCGCAGGAAGCGCGCATGAAGCTTGAGCGTTCCGGCCTGGTCACCTACACCCAGATCAGCAATACCCCCGACGGCCCGCGCACCCGCGTGCGCCTGGGACCCTTCCTGACCCGTGCCGAGGCCGACAAGGCCGCTGCCAAGGCCAGGGCGCTGGGACTGTCTGCCGCCATTCTCGCGCTTTGATGGCGGCGGTCGATCTCATCCTGCTGCTGTTGCTGCTGGCTTCCGTGTTGCTGGGGCTGTGGCGTGGTCTGGTCTACGAGTTGCTCTCGATCGCTGGCTGGGTCGCGGCCTTTCTGCTGGCGCAGAGCTTTGCTGCCTGGGCCGGCGAGCGCCTGCCCTTGAAGGATTTCACTGAGCCGCTGCGTTATGCAGCGGGCTTCATCGCTGTTTTTGTCGCGGCCGCCTTTGGTGCCGGTCTGCTGTCCTGGCTGCTGGGCCGTCTGGTCGACTCCGTCGGGCTGGGCCCGGTCGACCGTGTGCTCGGCGCGGGCTTTGGCCTGCTGCGTGGCCTGGTCATGCTGCTGGCACTGGCACTGGTGGTCAACATGACTCCGTTCAAACAACAAGAAGGCTGGCAGGCGTCAGTCGGAGCAAGAGGCCTCGATCGTGGCCTGCACTGGCTCAAGGACGCCATGCCGGATAGCCTGGCCCGCTACTTTCCCTGAAAATTACTAGAGGAATCACGTCATGTGTGGAATCGTCGGCGTTGTCAGCAACGCACCTGTCAACCAGTTGATCTATGACGCCCTGCTGCTGTTGCAGCACCGTGGCCAGGATGCCGCCGGCATCGCAACCCAGCTCGAACGCAAGTTCTTCATGCACAAGGCCAAGGGCATGGTCAAGGACGTGTTCCGCACCCGCAACATGCGCGCGCTGCCGGGCAACTGTGGCCTGGGTCAGGTGCGCTACCCGACGGCGGGCAATGCCTTCAGCGAGGAAGAGGCCCAGCCCTTCTACGTCAACGCGCCGTTCGGCATCGTGATGGCGCACAACGGCAACCTGACCAATGCCGCCTTGCTCAAGCAGGAGATGATCCAGCTCGACCACCGCCACATCAACACCGAGAGCGACTCTGAAGTGCTGCTCAACGTGCTGGCGCACGAGCTCGGCCAGGCCACCGATCACGGTGCACTGAGCCGCGACGCGGTGTTCGCCGCCGTGCGCGCGGTGCACAAGCGCATCAAGGGCAGCTACGCGGTGGTGGCGATGATCGCGGGTCACGGCCTGCTGGCCTTCCGCGACCCCTACGGCATCCGCCCGCTCTGCCTGGGCCAGGGCAAGGACGGCACCGTGATGGTCGCCAGCGAATCGGTCGCGCTCGAGGGCACCGGCCATGATTTCGTGCGCGACATCGCGCCCGGCGAGGCGGTCTTCATCGGCCTCGACGGCCAGATGCGCTTCGAGCAATGCGCCGACAAGACGCAGCTCTACCCCTGCGTGTTCGAGTTCGTCTACCTGGCGCGCCCGGACTCGACCATCGACGGCATCTCGGTCTACCAGGCCCGCCTCAACATGGGCGAGACCCTGGCGGCGCGTGTGGCCGAAATGGTGCCGATCGACCAGATCGATGTCGTGATCCCGATCCCCGAGTCGAGCCGACCGTCCGCGACCGAGCTGGCCGACCGCCTGGGCAAGCCCTACCGCGAGGGCTTCGTCAAGAACCGCTATGTCGGCCGTACCTTCATCATGCCGGGCCAGGCAGTGCGCAAGAAGTCGGTGCGACAGAAGCTCAACGTGATCGCCAGCGAGTTCAAGGGCCGCAACGTGCTGCTGGTCGATGACTCGATCGTGCGCGGCACCACCTCGAAGGAAATCGTGCAGATGGCACGCGACGCCGGCGCCAACAAGGTCTACATGGCCAGCGCCGCGCCGCCGGTGATCTACCCGAACGTCTACGGCATCGACATGCCGACCAAGGGCGAACTGGTCGCGCATGGCCGCACGCTGGAGGAAATCCGCCAGATCATCGGCTGCGATGCGCTGATCTACCAGGATGTCGATGGCATGAAGCAGGCCGTGGGCAAGCTGCGCGCCGACCTCGACGGCTTCGAGGCGTCCTGCTTCGACGGCGTCTACTGCACCGGCGACGTCAGCCCCGAGGACGCCGTGCGCATGAATGAGCAGCGCGTCGGCTCGGACGACGAAGAGGGCAGCAGCGGTTCGCGCCTGGCCCTGCCCAATGCCTCTCAGGAGTCCTGAGCCATGGCCGATCCGAAATGGGACGGGTTGCAGCGCGAGACGCTGGCCGTGCGCCTGGCGGTCGAGCGCAGCCAATACGGCGAGAATTCCGAGGCGCTTTACCTGACCAGCGGCTATGTGCAGCCCAGTGCCGAGGTCTCGGCGCGCCGCTTTGGCGGCCTGGAGGAGGGCTATACCTACGGCCGCTCCAGCAACCCGACCGTCACCAGCTTCGAGCAGCGCCTGGCCGCGCTCGAGGGCACGCAGGCCTGCATGGCGACTGCCTCGGGCATGTCGGCCATCATGCTGATGTGCTTCAGCCTGCTCAAGGCCGGCGACCATGTGATCATCTCGCAGTCGATGTTCGGCTCGACGCTCAAGCTGATCGGCTCCGAGTTCGCCCGCTTCGGCGTCGAGACCTCGGTGGTACCGCAGACCGACCTGGCGGCCTGGAAGGCGGCGATCCGCCCTGGCGTCACCCGGCTGCTGTTCGCCGAGACGCCGACCAATCCGCTCGGCGAGGTCTGTGACATCGCGGCGCTGGCCGAGCTGGCGCACGATGTCGGCGCGCTGCTGGCGGTCGACAACTGCTTCGCGACGCCGGCGCTGCAGCGCCCGGTCGAGTTCGGCGCCGACATCGTGATGCACTCGGGCACCAAGTACCTCGACGGCCAGGGTCGGGTGCTGGCCGGCGCGCTCTGCGCGAGCGAGCAGCTGGTGCTGGAGAAGTTCCTGCCGGTGCAGAAGAACTCGGGCATGGTGCTGTCGCCCTTCAACGCCTGGGTCGTGCTCAAGGGCCTGGAGACGCTGGACCTGCGCATGAAGGCGCAAAGCGCGCAGGCGCATGAGCTGGCGCTCTGGCTCGAGTCCCATCCGGCCGTGGCACGGGCACATTACCCCGGCCTGGCCAGCCACCCGCAGCATGCGCTGGCCATGAAGCAGATGAACGGCTGCGGCGGCGCTGTGGTCTCGTTCGACGTCAAGGCTCCCAGCCCCGAGCAGGCGCGCGCCAATGCCTTCCAGGTGCTCGACTCGATGCAGCTGCTGTCGCTCTGTACCAACCTCGGCGACACCAAGACCCTCTGCACCCATCCGGCCAGCACGTCGCACGGCAAGCTGTCCGAGGCGCAGCGCCAGGCCGCTGGCATCAACCAGGGCCTGATCCGCGTCGCCGTGGGTCTGGAGCACCTCGACGACATCAAGGCCGACCTCGAGCGCGGCCTCAGCCTCATCTGATCGAACGACCATGACCCAACGCGTCCGTACCCGCTTCGCCCCGTCACCGACCGGCTTCATCCACCTCGGCAACATCCGCTCTGCGCTCTATCCTTGGGCCTTTGCCCGCGCCAAGGGCGGCGACTTCATCCTGCGCATCGAGGACACCGACCAGGAGCGCTCGACCCAGGCTGCCGTCGACGTCATCATCGAAGGCATGAAATGGCTCGGCCTCGACCATGACGAGGGCCCGTTCTACCAGATGCAGCGCATGGCACGCTACAAGGAAGTGCTGGCCGAACTGATCGCTGCCGGCCATGTCTACCCCTGCTACATGAGCATGGCCGAGCTCGACGCACTGCGCGAGCGCCAGATGGCCGCCAAGGAAAAGCCGCGCTATGACGGCACCTGGCGCCCGGAGCCCGGCAAGGTGCTGCCTGCCATTCCTGAGGGCGTGGCGCCGGTGCTGCGCTTCAAGAATCCGAAGGAAGGCGTCGTGGCCTGGGACGACAAGGTCAAGGGCCGGATCGAGATCGCCAACGCCGAGCTCGACGACCTCGTGATCGCGCGTCCGGCCGCGCCCGGCGAGTCGGTCGGCGTGCCGACCTATAACTTCTGCGTCGTGGTCGACGACCTCGACATGGGCATCACCCATGTGATCCGCGGCGACGACCACATCAACAACACGCCGCGCCAGATCAACATCTTCCAGGCCCTGGGCCGCGAGTGGCCGGTCTATGCCCACCTGCCGACCGTGCTCAACGAGCAGGGCGAGAAGATGAGCAAGCGCAATGGCGCCAAGCCGGTCACGCAGTACCGCGAGGAGGGCTATCTGCCCGAGGCCATGATCAACTACCTGGCGCGCCTGGGCTGGAGTCATGGCGACGACGAGATCTTCAGCCGGGCCCAGTTCCTCGAATGGTTTGACCTCGATCACCTGGGCCGCAGCGCGGCGCAGTTCGACGAGGCCAAGCTGCGCTGGGTCAACGGCCAGCACATGAAGACCACGCCCGACGCACAGCTGGTGCCGCTGGTGGCCGAGCAGCTGGCCAAGCGCGGCATCACTGCCGACGCGCGGCTGGAAGCAATCTGTGCCTTGTTCAAGGACCGCTGCGACACTACCGTGGTACTGGCCGACTGGGCCGCGGCCTTCTACGCGCCAGTCGCGCCGCAGCCCGAGGACCTGGCTAAGCATCTGACCGATGCCGTCAGGCCCGCGATTGCCGCCTTCGCCGCCAAGCTGGCTGAAGCCGAGTGGAGCAAGGAAGCGATTGCCGCCGCGATGAAGGCGACGCTGGCCGAGTTCGGCCTCAAGATGCCTGCGCTGGCGATGCCGGTGCGCGTGCTGGTGATGGGCACGCCGCAAACGCCTTCGGTCGATGCGGTGCTTTTCTTGCAGGGGCGTGAAAAAGTTTTGACCTGCTTGCAGAAGGCCTGAAAATCACTATACAATGCGAGTCTTGCTGATGCAGACATACGAAACGAAACGCGATATCGACGCAAATCGATAGAGCAAAAAGTAATGTATAATCTGCAACGCTGCAGACCAGAAGGGGGTATAGCTCAGCTGGGAGAGCGCTTGCATGGCATGCAAGAGGTCATCGGTTCGATCCCGTTTACCTCCACCATCAAGGTTTGCAGTAATCAGTAGTCCAGGTTTTGACCCTATCGTCTAGAGGCCTAGGACATCACCCTTTCACGGTGAGTACCGGGGTTCGAATCCCCGTAGGGTCGCCAAGTTTGCAGCGCTTGGCTGCTTGATCGAAAGATCAGGTAGCGAAGCTGCACTACCAGGAGTGGTAGTTCAGTTGGTTAGAATACCGGCCTGTCACGCCGGGGGTCGCGGGTTCGAGTCCCGTCCACTCCGCCAAGATTTTGTTTGCTGTCGTGGCAACCATGGGGGTATAGCTCAGCTGGGAGAGCGCTTGCATGGCATGCAAGAGGTCATCGGTTCGATCCCGTTTACCTCCACCATCTGGTTCCACGATTCAAGTCCTCATACGACCCTATCGTCTAGAGGCCTAGGACATCACCCTTTCACGGTGAGTACCGGGGTTCGAATCCCCGTAGGGTCGCCAAGTTGTAGCGCTTGGCAAATCGGCGCAAGCCGGTGTGCAAAAGCTGCCTGCCAGGAGTGGTAGTTCAGTTGGTTAGAATACCGGCCTGTCACGCCGGGGGTCGCGGGTTCGAGTCCCGTCCACTCCGCCAGAATTCAAGTCCTCATACGACCCTATCGTCTAGAGGCCTAGGACATCACCCTTTCACGGTGAGTACCGGGGTTCGAATCCCCGTAGGGTCGCCAAGTTCTCAGCGCTTGGCCGGTTGAAAACTTCAATCGACAAAGCTGTGTGCCAGGAGTGGTAGTTCAGTTGGTTAGAATACCGGCCTGTCACGCCGGGGGTCGCGGGTTCGAGTCCCGTCCACTCCGCCAGATCGCAAACCCTTGCAAGTCATGCTTGCAGGGGTTTTTTGCATTCTGGCTGCGGACACTGCTTTCACGGCCAAGGTCTAGAATCAGGCTAACCCTTGCGGAGGCCTTTGCCGTGCACGACATCCCATCCTATTCCCCCCAGGCACCTGAGCGCGCCGAAGTCGACGCGCTGCCGGGCCTGACCCTGTTGCAGTTCGGCACCGACTGGTGCGGCCATTGCCAGGCCGCGGCGCCTGCCGTGGCCGAGGCGCTGCAGGCCGCTGCTGCCACTTCTGCTTCCGTTTTGCGCCACCTGCTGGTCGAGGATGGCCCCGGTCGGCCGCTGGGCCGCAGCTTCCGGGTCAAGCTCTGGCCTACCTTGATCCTGTTGCGTGACGGCCAGGAAGTCGATCGCCTGGTGCGCCCGACCGAGGCCGCCGCGGTGGCCCGGCTGCTGGCGCAAGGCTGATTCGATCGATGCCGCCACCCTGTGCCGGGGTGACAACCGCCTGGCTGGAGATCAGTCCAGGCCGAGCTGGGCGCGCAGCTGCCGGTTCTGCACCTGCAGCTGTTCGACCAGGGATTCGGCCGCATCGAGCCGCTGCTGCAGGCTTGCCAGCTGGTCCAGCAGGCTTTGCGGCTCGGCGCCGCTCGCGTCGGCGCTGGCAGCCAGTTGCAGGCGCGCCGCGTCGCGGGTCTGTGCCAGCCGCGCATTGATCGCGTCGCACCAGTTGATCACCTCGACCCGGGTTGTGTCCTTGTGCACCGGGTTCTGCAGCGTGGCCTTCTTGACGTCGGCACGCCGGCACAGTTCGGACTGCGTCATGCGGCCGTGGTTGTACGGGTAGCTGCCGCCATGGGCCTCGATCTCGGCTTCGATCTGGGCCATGGCCTGGCGCAGGCGCTGCAGCGCGGCCTCGGTACGCGGATGGCTATGGGCTGGCTCGACTTCGCGTGCCAGGCCGGCGGCCGGGGTCTGGCTGCTCATCGCTGGGCCCGGCGCTGCTCGCGCAGCATGAACAGGTAGAGGCTCTCGACCTTTTCGCGCGCCCAGGGCGTCTTGCGCAGGAACTTGAGGCTGGAATTGACGCTGGGGTCGACGTTGAAGCAGCGGATCGGAATCTGCTCGCCGAGTCCGGCCCAGCCGTAATGCGCCTGCAGCGCGGTCACGATCGCTTCGAGCGTCAGGCCGTGCAGCGGGTTGTGCCGCTGTTGCGGGGCCGGCGGCGGGGAGTCCATGTCGGGTGTGGAGGTCATGGCGGGGATTGTGCCGCCAAAGCGGGCTCGGTCGGCGCTACCGGCTGGGTTGAAATCTCGTGCATGACCGTCAACCAGCCGGCAGTAGCCTGTGGCCCGGCCCGATCCAGGGCCGCACTCAGGTGCTCGGCCAGTGGCGAGGTCAGCTGCCATTCCAGTTGCTGGCCAGCTTCGGTCAGCGCCAGCTGCCGGACCCGGCGGTCATGTGCCGGGGTGCTGACGGTCACCAGCCCCAGCTCGACCAGTTGCCGCAGTGGCGCGTGCAGTGCCTGCTTGCTGACGCCGAGCCGCTCGAGCAGTTCGCTGACCGTCAGGTCAGGATGGCGTGCCACATAGTAGAGCACTCGGTGATGCACCCGCCCGAGCCCGCGTTGCGCCAGCAGCGCGTCCGAGCCCGAGGTATAGGTCCGGTAAGCCTGATAGAACAACGCGATCGAGGCCATCAGGTCGGGTGGTGTGGTTACGTCAATCATATTGACTTAATTGTCATTCGGCGTTAGCATATAAATAGGTCAATATTATTGACGTTCATAGATCGAGGATAGCCCATGTCTGAACCGTCTCGTATTCTTCACCCTGGCCTGCGCCAGAAAATCATGTCGGCCGATGCGGCTGCGGCGCTGATCGAGCATGGCGACCATGTCGGCATGAGCGGCTTCACCGGCGCGGGTTATCCGAAGGCGGTGCCGCAGGCCCTGGCCAAGCATATCGAGCAGGCCAACCAGGGCGGCAACAAGTTCCGCATCGGCGTCTGGACCGGCGCCTCGACTGCGCCCGAGCTCGACGGCGCGCTGGCCAAGGTCGGCGGCATCGAGATGCGTCTGCCCTATCAGTCTGATCCGACTTGCCGCGCCCGCATCAACGCTGGCGAGATGGACTATATCGATATCCACCTGTCGCATGTGGCGCAGTTCGTCTGGTTCGGCTTCCTGGGCAAGCTCAATGTCGCGGTGGTCGAGGTCGCCGGCATCCTGGAAGACGGGCGCCTGATCCCGTCCTCCTCGATCGGCAACAACAAGACCTGGCTCGACCAGGCCGACAAGGTGATCCTCGAAGTCAACAGCGCGATGCCGCTCGGACTCGAGGGCATGCACGATGTCTATTACGGCACCGAGCGTCCGCCGCACCGCAAGCCGATTCCGATGACGCATCCGGGCGACCGCATCGGCGAGCCCTACCTGCATGTGGACCTGAGCAAGGTGGTCGCGATTGTCGAGACCCACTCGCTTGACCGCGACACCAAGTTCGCTGCCGCCGACGAGAACTCGCAGCGAATCGCGGGCCATATCCTCGATTTCCTGGCGCACGAGGTCAAGGTCGGGCGGCTGCCGCCCGAGCTGCTGCCGCTGCAGTCGGGTGTCGGCAACATCGCCAACGCCGTGCTCGCCGGCCTGAATCAGGGCCCGTTCGAGAACCTGACCGGCTACACCGAGGTGCTGCAGGACGGCATGCTCGAGATGCTCAAGTCGGGCAAGATGGTGATGGCGTCGGCCACCGCGCTGTCGTTGAGCCGCGCCGGTACCAAGGAATTCCTCGACAACCTCGACTTCTACCGCCAGCGCATCGTGCTGCGGCCACAGGAGATCTCGAATCACCCCGAGCTGGTGCGCCGCCTCGGCGTGCTGTCGATGAACGCGATGATCGAGGCCGACATCTATGGCAACGTCAATTCGACCCATATCATGGGCACCCGGATCATGAACGGCATCGGCGGCTCGGGCGACTTCGCGCGCAACGCGTATATCTCGTTCTTCGTGACGCCGTCGACCGCCAAGGACGGCGCGATCTCCTGCATCGTGCCGATGGTCAGCCATGTCGACCACACCGAGCATGATGTGCAGATCCTGGTCACCGAGCAGGGCCTGGCCGACCTGCGCGGTCTGGCACCGCGCCAGCGGGCCCAGGTCGTGATCGAGCATTGCGCGCATCCGGACTTCCGCCCGGCGCTGCGGGATTATGTGGCGCGTGCCGAGCGCTCGGCGCGTGGCGGCCATGGCGGGCTGCACACGCCGCATCTGCTCGACGAGGCACTGTCCTGGCATTCGCGCTTCGAGAGGGAAGGGCGCATGCTGCCCTGAGCAGCACCGCCGGGCAGGCCTGGTGTCGCATGGCCCGGCGCTCCTGGCTAGAATGACAGACGAAAACCTGCCCGGCTTGACCCTGCTTACAGGCCAGGCGCAGCCAGCAACCCATCGCAGGCGCTCAGGAAACGGCTTTGCCGACTGTCTCTTCTTCTCGTGAAGGCCGTTCCGGCAGGGGGCGGCGTGCCCCCAACTGGGTCTCATGGCTGGTCCTGGTCATAGGCCTGGCCTTGACCCTGGGCCTGCACGGCTTCAGCCAGCGCTGGATCCGTTCGGCTGGCGAAGCCCGCTTCCTGCTGCGCAGCAGCGAGTTCAAGACCGCCCTGCACACCCATCTGGTTGGCCTGACCCAGGTCTTGCGCGGTGCCCAGGCCTATGCCGGCCAGAACCCGCTGATCAGTCCCGAGGCCTGGCAGCGCATGCGCGACACCCTGCGGCTGGAGGAGAGTTACCCCGGTTTCACCGACCTGATCCACCTGCGCGCCGCCAGTGGCGAGCAGCTGACCGAGCTGATCGAGTCGCAGCGCATGCTGGGCGGGCAGGATTTCGTGCTCAAGCCAGCGGGACAGCGCGATTTCCACGTCGTCGTCACGAATCTGGCGCCTGTCACTGAAAAAAACCGGGTCGCACTCGGCATCGATTCCTGGAACAGTCCCGAGCGGCGCGATGCGCTTGAGCGCGCGCGCGACAGCGGCAATCCCCAGCTCAGCGCCCAGGTCCAGCTGGCGGTGGACCAGGGCCCGGATGCACAGCCAGGTTTTCTGATCTACCAGCCGCTCTATCGCGGCGGCGCGCTGCCGGATACCGTCGAGCAGCGGCGGGCGCTGCTGGTCGGCTTCGTCGGCACCAGCCTGCGCTACCAGGACCTGTTCCGCCAGCTGTTGCCGGCCGCTCGGCAAGCGCTGGCCGTCGAGCTCTACGATGCCGCCGAGGCCGGCACCGGTGGCCGCCAGCTGGCTTTCAGCAGCCAGCCCGTTGCGGATCAAGCCTCGCAGCTCATGCGCCAGCAGCTCGAGTTCGAGATTGGCGGGCGGCGCTGGACCCTGGTCTGCAGCGCCAGCGACGACTTCATGCTGCCGATCGAGCAGGCTTATCCGCCGCTGGTGCTGGTGCTGGGCTTGCTGGTGTCGCTGCTGCTGTTTGCCTTGACCCGGGCCCAGATCCAGCAGCGGCTCAGGGCCGAGCGGATGGCCGAGTCGATGAGCCGTTCGGTGTTGTCCACCCGCGACCATCTGGCCTCGATTCTCGAGGCCGTGCCCGACATGCTGCTCGAGATCGATGCCGAAGGCCGGATCACCGAGGCGCGCTCGGCGCGCCAAACCCCGTTCACCACCCCGCCGCCCGAGCTGGTCGGCCAGCATTACGCCCAGGTCTTGCCGCCCGAAGCGGCCGAGGTCATCGCCGCCGGGCTGCAAGCCGCGCGTCTGCACGGCAGCGACTATGGCCGGCGCTACAGCCTGCCCCAGGCCGATGGCGATTGCTGGTACGAGGCTTCGATTGCCTGCGGGCTCAGGGGGCAGGCGCACCAGCCCTACTATGTGCTGCTGTCGCGCGACGTCACCGAACAGGTCCGTCTGGAGCGCGAGCTGCGCCAGCAGCATGCGCGACTCAACACCATTCTCGACAGCGTCGAAGCCTATATCTACATCAAGGGCGCCGACTACCGCTACCAGTACGCCAACCGCCGGACCTGCGCGCTGTTCAAGCGTCCGATCGAACAGATCGTCGGTCACCAGGATGCCGACTTCTTCGAGCCGGCGGTGGCGGACCGGCTCCGCCAGATCGACCGCCGTGTGCTCGAGCAGGGCGAACGGGTCGTGGCCGAGGACTTCAATGTCCTGCAGGATGGCTCGACCTCGACCGACCTGACGATCAAGATTCCGCTGCGCGACGAGCAGGGCCGGGTCTATGCGCTGTGCGGCATTTCGACCGATATCTCGGTGCTCAAGCAGGCCCAGGCCGAGCTCGAGCGCTATCGCCAGCATCTGCAGCAACTGGTCGACGAGCGCACGGTCGAGCTCGCGACCGCGACCCGTGCGCTGAGCCTGGCCAGTGCCGAGCAGCAGGCCGTCTTCAACGCGGCGACTGCAGGCCTGATCTTCGTGAAGGATCATCAGATCCAGCGCTGCAACCGCACCATGGAGCAGATGTTCGGCTACGGGCCGGGCGAGCTGATCGGCCAGGCGCCGCGCATCCTGTATGCCGATGACGCAGCGTTTGCCAAGCTGCGTCAGAGGTTCCAGCCCGAGATGATCGAGCACGGCAATTTCCGCAGCGAGCAAGAGCTGGTGCGCAAGGACGGCAGCCGCTTCTGGGCCCGCGTGTCGGCGCAGGTGATCGACCAGGATATCGCGCGCGGCTATGCCGGCATGGTGCAGGACATCACGGCCGAGCGCGAGGCCTTCGAGGCCATGCAGCGCTCGAAGGAAATGGCCGAGGCAAATGCGCGCGCCAAGGCCGATTTCCTGGCCAACATGAGCCACGAGATCCGCACGCCGATGAATGCCGTGATCGGCATGACCCATCTGGTGCTCAAGACCGGGCTGACGCCGCGCCAGCTCGACTACGTGCAGAAGATCCAGACCTCGAGCCAGCACCTGCTCGGGATCATCAACGACATCCTCGACTTTTCCAAGCTCGAGGCCGACAAGATGGGCGTCGAGCGGGCCCATTTCGATCTCGACCAGATGCTCGACAATGTCGCCGCGCTGTTCGCGACCAAGACCGACAGCAAGGGGTTGGAGCTCGTGATGGATGTCGGGTCGGATGTCCCGCGCGACCTGATCGGTGACCCGCTGCGCATCGGTCAGGTGCTGATCAACTATGCCAACAACGCGGTCAAGTTCACCGAGCAGGGCACGATCACGATCCGCGTCGCGCTCGAACCGGGGCAGGAGCCGGAACCGGCCGACGAGCTGCTGCTGCGCTTCTCGGTCCAGGACACCGGCATCGGCATCTCGCCCGAGCAATGCGCGCTGTTGTTCCAGAGTTTCCAGCAGGCCGACAGTTCGACCACGCGCAAGTACGGCGGCACCGGCCTGGGCCTGGTGATCTCCAAGCGGCTGGCCGAGCTGATGGGCGGCCAGGTCGGGGTCAATAGCGAGCCGGGGCGGGGCTCGACCTTCTGGTTCACGGCCCGGCTGGGACGGGGGACCGATCAGCCCAGGCGCTGGCTGGCACAGCCCGATCTGCAGGGCCGACGCATCCTGGTGGTCGATGACAACGACCCGGCGCGCGAGGTGATGGGCGAGATGCTGCGCTCGATGGGGTTTGCGGTCAACGCGGTCGCTTCCGGCGCGCTGGCATTGGCCGAGCTGAGCCGGGCCGCCGAGGCCGACCAACCCTACGAGGTGGTTTTTCTCGACTGGAAGATGCCCGGCATGGACGGCGTGACCGTGGCGCGCAAGATCGCTACCCTGCCGCTGCCCAGGCGACCGCTGGTGCTGATGGTCACGGCCTATGACCGCGGCGAGCTGCTCGAGCTGTCCGAGGATGTCGGCATCAGCGATGTGCTGGTCAAGCCGGTGACCCCTTCGGTCCTGTTCGACACCGTGATGCGCCTGCTCGGCGCCGAACTCGACGAGTTCCCCCCGCTGCCGCGCTCCGAACGTGGTCTGCAGGCGGACACCACGCCCTTGCAGGGCGCCAGGGCCTTGCTGGTGGAGGACAACGAGATCAACCAGGAAGTCGCGATCGAGCTGCTGCGCGAGCTCGGTCTGTGGGTCGACCTGGCACCCGACGGCGCCGTGGCCCTGGAGCGGGTGCAGCAAAACAGCTATGACGTCGTGCTGATGGACATGCAGATGCCGGTCATGGACGGCTTGACCGCCACGCGCGAGATCCGCCAGCTGTCCTGGCTGCAGGAGCTGCCGATCCTGGCCATGACCGCCAATGCGATGACGGGCGACCGGGAGCGCTGTCTTGAGGCCGGCATGAACGACTACATCGCCAAGCCGATCGACCCCAAGGATCTGGCGGCCAAGCTGCTGCGCTGGGTCAAGCCCAGCCGGTCGCGTGCGCGGCGTCCGTCCCGACGTAACCGAAGCATGGCTCGTACAGCATTGCAGCCGGGGGCTTCACTTGAGGGCATCGCGGGGCTCGACGCGGAGCTGGGCCTGAGCCAGGTGCTCGGGCGCGAGCCGCTCTATCACCACCTGCTGGCCCGGTTTGCCTCGGACCAGGCCGCAACGCCCGCCCGCCTGGCCGAGGCGATTGCTGCTGCCGACTGGGGTCAGGCCGAGCGGCTGATGCACACGCTCAAGGGGGTGTCGGCTCAGATTGGCGCGCTCGAGTTGCGTGAAATGGCCGAGCGGCTCGAGCAGGCCTTGCGCGAGCGTGCGCCACAGGACGTCATTGACCTGCTGCAGGCCGGCATTGCCCGGGCTCTGGCGCCGCTGGTCGAGGCAATCAGCCAGCGACTGCCGCAGGAGATGGCGAACGGCAATGCAGTCGCCCTCGATCCGCAGCAATGGGCCCGGCTGCGCGAGCGGCTGATCGGACTGCTTGAGCAGGCCGACACCGAAAGCCTGACGCTGTTCGAGTCCAACCGGAACTTGCTGCAGTCTGCGCTGGGCCCGCATTACGAGCCGCTGGCCAAGGCGCTGGACAACTTCGATTTCGAGCAGGCGCTGGTGACGATCAGGCAGGCGGGGTGAAGGCCTTGTTGGCGGAGACAGCTCGCGCGGGCCAATACACCACGGTTGAAAAAATGGCCTGACTGTGTCGAAGGCGCTGCACGTCAAGACAGCGTGGCCAGCTGCCCGTCCAATATGGACAATGTTGAGCGCTGTTGCAGGTTCCTGGCCTCGAAGATGACCACCCGATCCAGCGGGGTGATGTAGACGGCCAGCAGATCTATCCTGCTGCTGTCGAAGGGATGGATCTTGTTCTGTGTCTTGTTGGGGCGCACGCGCTTGAGGTGCACGACCCAGCCCTTGTTGTTCCTGCTTCGGGCTGCCGTTGTCTTGACTTCGACCCGGAGCAACTGTCCATCCTTGGCCAGGATGATGTCGTAGGTGGAACTGTCAGTAACGGCTGTATAGACTTCGTAGCCGAGACTGAGAAAATGCTTCATCGCAGCCAGTTCACCAAGCGCACCGCTCTTGATCACGCACATCCTATATGGTGGAAAATAACGAGGCTTGCACTCACGGCCCCTTGCAGGTTTTGCGAAGGCAACTTTACCTAACTTCCTACTGCTTTCTCTGTCTCGATAGTTTTATTGATCAGAGTGGAAAAAATATTCTCTATTAATACTGTTTTTTGGAGGTTTTTGCGGTAAACGGTGGCGGATCTGGTGGGTTTTCGAGACACCGGCAAATGCAACGAAAAACCCTCCTTCGACTAGGTTTATTACTTCGTGGCTTGGTGTGCTTCAACCATAAAGAGAATGGTCGTCGCAGTGAGGTTCAGCGTATATCGCGCCAAGTATTCTGGCACTGCGACTGGCACTTCACCCTGTCCATGACCACCGTTCTTGTTTCTCACTGTCGGCACACCGCTTTCCAGTAGCGAGCGAATGGATGAGAACTGCGAATCGAAGTAGGCGGGGAACAAGCCATTATTTACACAGGTGGCGATCAGCTTCTTCGCCGTGTCCGTTGGCTGTGTGTGCCAACCACGAAGATTGCAAATCGTCTTCATGGTGCTCTCAAATGCCTTCAGTGCATCAACAAGGCATTCTTTGTATCGCCCGTGTCGATAGTGCTCATGGGCTTTCAGGAACTCTTCGTTCGCACCCTTGAAGTTATTGTCACGCAGAACCGCTAGTGTTGGTTTGACAGCCTCGGCATGCAGGAACTGAGAGTCGACTCTGATGATCTCGCCAGATTCGAACTGGTAGCCAACCCCGTGCTCCTTGAAGCGCTCGTTCAACTCTGCGAGAGCAGCATCGGCCGTGATGCTTCTATTGGTGTAGTACTGATACGACTGATCTTCGCCAATGTAAATCTGGATCAGCTTGAAGCACAACTCCACGACGTCTAGGGCTCGCTCGACGGCCTCTTCCTGTAAAAAGAAGTTGAAGACCGCGTGCTGGTCTGATTCGGGGTACTTGATTAGTTGGAAGACACCAAACTCCCGACAGAGGGTCTGGTTGACAAGTTTGTACGCTTTCGCAGCGTGATCGGAACCGTAGTTATCGATGCCGAATGCGTCTTTGATGATGTGAACAATCTGCACCCGTAGCGGTTGTGGTAGGTCGTCATAGACGTAAACATCGGGTACTTCGCCACGGACACGCTTCTGACGCTTAGAGAATAGATCGAAGACTCCCACAACTATTCCTCAATAGCTACTTATCATCCATGAATTTGGCGGTGGGTCAGGGATTCGAACCCTGGAAGGATTTACACCCTTGCTAGTTTTCAAGACTAGTGCATTCAACCGCTCTGCCAACCCACCTAATTCTTTGATGTGCTAAGTATTTGCCACCAAAAGATTAACGATACATTGTTTTTTCTATATTTTTTGCACGGGTGCCGTCCGAGCTTAAATTTTCGAGACAGGTGCAAGCAACCACTCTGCCACGCTTCCATCGCTCTCTAGACACTCATTGTAAGGCCTGCCAGGCCGGTTTTCGTGCCACACTCCCGCCCCATGTCCAAGGTAGAAATGGCGCGCTCGGCGCTGCAGGTGTTCGATCAGGTGGTGGCGGCCAGCGGGCTGCGGGTGCGCGAGGGTCAGCGCTTGATGGCCGAGCAGGTCGCGCTGACCTTCAGCGAGGCCGATCTCGGCAAGCCGCCCGAGGACGAGGATGGCCCGATCGAGGCGCTCGAGCCGCAGCGCTCGATCGCGGTGATCCAGGCCGGCACCGGGGTCGGCAAGTCGCTGGCTTACAGCGTGCCGGCGATCGCGCTGGCGCTGGCGCGCAACACGCGCGTGATGATCTCGACCGCCACCGTCGCCTTGCAGGAGCAGCTGGTCGCCAAGGACCTGCCGGCGCTGGCCAACAGCCTGCCGCAGCCGTTCCGCTTTGCGCTGGCCAAGGGGCGTGGGCGCTATGTCTGCAAGCTCAAGCTCGACCGCTGGTCCTCCGGCAGCGACGGGGGCGATGGCGATGCGGCCTGGGATGCCGAGGATGACCTGTTCGCCGAGGAGGCGCGGCCGACCAGTGCCGGGCGCAGCGTGAGCTTGGCGCAGGAACAGGTCGAGCGCCAGACTTTCTATCAGGACCTGCAGCGCCAGCTCGAGCGCGGACGCTGGGACGGTGACCGCGACCAGCTCGAGCAGCCGCCCGAAGCGGCCTGGTGGGCGGCGGTCGCGGCCGAGGGCAGTTCCTGCACCGCGCGCCATTGCCCGGCCTACGACCAGTGCAGCTATTACGCCGCGCGCAAGAGCCTGGTCGGCGCGCAGGTGATCGTGGTCAACCATGACCTGTTGCTGTCCTCGCTCGGGTCGCGCCTGCTGCCCGAGCTCGACAACTGCCTGCTGGTGCTCGACGAGGCGCATCACCTGCCGGGCATCGCGCTGGACCAGTTCGCCAGCAGCATGGACCTGAGCCGGCTCAAATGGATCGACAAGCTGGCCAGCCAGGCGGTGCGCACCGGCGGCCTGCTGGCGGTGTCCGAGGTGGCTGAGATTCCGCGTATCTCAGCCCAGCTGCGCCAGCTGATGCTGGATCTGGCGCGCCTGGTCATGCATCACCATGGCGCGGCCTTGAAAGGCGAGGAGGCGCCGGCCTTTGGCAGCCGGCGCGGTGGGGCCGGCGGGCTGGCGAACCAGCCCGGGCGCTACCGCGTGCCGCGCGGACAGCTGCACCCGGAGCTGATCGAGCCGCTGGCTCAGCTCTCGCACCAGGCGCAGGAATTCCTCGATGCGCTGCGTGCGGTCAGCAAGGCGCTGCGCGCCGAGATCAAGGCGCAGCCCGACCAGGCCAAGCGCCTGTCGCAACTCTATGCCCAACTCGGCACGCTGGCGCCCCGGCTCGAGGCGGTCGCCGCTACGACCCAGCTGATGCTGCAGGACGCCGCCGAGGGGACGGCGCCGGCGGCCAAATGGTTCACGCTCGCGACCCAGGGCGACTACATCGTGCTGCAGGCGCATGCCAGCCCGACCCTGCCGGGCGCGACGCTGCGCCAGCATCTGTGGTCGGTGGTGCGCGGCGCGGTGCTGACCTCGGCCACGCTGACCAGCCTGGGGCGCTTCGACTTCTTCCTCAAGGAGGTCGGCTTGTTCGGCGACCCTTGCGCGCTGGCACTCGAAGTCCAGAGTCCGTTTGATTTCGCGCGCCAGGGCCGGCTCGTGCTGGTCGATGACCTGCCCGACCCGAAGGACGCGACCGCCTACAACGCGGCCATGGTGCAGGCGTTGCTACGCGACCTGCAGCAGGTCGAGCATGGCGCGCTGGTGCTGTTCACTTCGCGCGCGCAGTTGCGGCTGGCCGATGAGTCGCTGCCCGAGGCGCTGCGCGAGATCGTGCTGGTGCAGACTGCGCTGCCACGCTGGCAGCTGCTCTCGCGCCACCGCGAGCGGGTCGCTGCCGGCCAGCCGTCGGTGATCTTCGGCATGCAGTCCTTCGGCGAGGGGCTGGACCTGCCGGGCCCGCTGTGCGAGGACCTGTTCATCACCAAGCTGCCGTTCTCGCCGCCTGATGATCCGGTCGGCGAGGCGCGCGCCGAATGGTTGCGCCAGGTCGGGCGCGACCCGTTCACCGAGCTGGTGGTGCCGGCGACCGCGATCCGGCTTGCGCAGTGGGTGGGCCGTGCGATCCGCACCGAGGAAGATGAGGCCCATGTGACCTGCTACGACCGCCGGCTGTCGCGCACCAGCTATGGCCAGCGCCTGCTGCAGGGGCTGCCGCCGTTCACGCGCATCACACGGGGTGGGCCGAGTGGGGCGGGCGGGCCGGCGCGCGGAGCCTGATTCAATCCGGGCCGGTCAACCCAGCCCGCCCAGCGCCCGCAGCAGCCGCTCCGGCGTCGCTGGCGCATCGAGCCGCACCGGCTGTCCGTCGCCGCGCGCCTGGGCGACCGCATCGCGCAGCGCCTCCCAGACGCTGATGGCCAGCATGAAGGGGGGTTCGCCCACTGCCTTGCTGCCGTAGACATTGTCCTCGCGGTTGGCTTCGGGCCAGAGTTCGATCCGGAACTCGGCCGGCAGGTCGCCCGCGCTCGGGATCTTGTAGCTGCTGGGCCCGTGGGTCAGCAGCCGGCCCTGCGCGTCCCAGACCAGTTCCTCGCTGGTCAGCCAGCCCATGCCCTGGATGAAGCCGCCTTCGATCTGGCCGATGTCGAGCGCTGGGTTGATGCTGCGCCCGACGTCGTGCAGGATGTCAACCGCCAGCACCCGGCTCTCGCCGGTCAGCAAGTCGATGGCGACTTCGGTGCAGGCGGCGCCATAGGCGAAATAGTAGAACGGGCGCCCGGTCAGCGTGCGCGGGTCGTAGTGGATCTTGGGCGTGCGGTAGTAGCCGTCGCTCCAGAGCTGGATGCGGGCCGAATAGGCGGCGGCCACGACTTCCTTCCAGGCACGACTGGCCTGGGGGCTCACGACCTGGGCCTGCTCGAAACGCACCTCGGCGGCGCTGCAGCCGTCCTGCTCGGCGACGAAGCGGGCCAGTCGCTCGCGCACCTGGATCGCGGCGAGCTGCGCGGCGCGGCCGTTCAGGTCGGTGCCGGTCGAGGCGGCGGTGGCCGAGGCATTGGGCACCCGGGCCGTATCGCTCGCGCTGACGCGCACGCTCGCCAGCGGCAGGCCCAGCGCCTGGGCGACGATCTGCGCGACCTTGGTGTGCAGGCCCTGGCCCATCTCGGTGCCGCCGTGGTTCAGCAGCACGCTGCCATCGGTGTAGACATGGACCAGCGCACCGGCCTGGTTGAGCTGGGTCGCGGTGAAGCTGATGCCGAACTTGACTGGCGTCAGCGCCAGTCCGCGCTTGATGACCGGGTTGGCGGCGTTCCATTGCACGATCGCGGCGCGCCGTTCGCGGTAGCGCGCGCTCTGGACCAAGTTGTCGATCAGCGGCGCCAGGATGTTGTCTTCCAGCGGCATGCCGTAGTGCGTGACGTGGCGCTCCTGGGTGCCGTAGAGGTTGAGCCGCCGCACCTCGAGCGGGTCTTGCCCGAGCCGGCGCGCGATCTCGCCCATGATGGTCTCGATCACGAGCATGCCCTGCGGTCCGCCGAAGCCGCGAAAGGCGGTGCTGCTTTGCTTGTGGGTGCGGCAGCGCCAGCTGTGGATCGCGACATGCTCTAGGAAATAGGCGTTGTCGCTGTGAAAGACTGCGCGGTCGCAGATCGGTACCGACAGGTCGGCCGAGAAGCCACAGTCCGCCAGCTCGGTCAGTTCGAGCGCCAGCAGCCGGCCCTGGTCGTCGAAGCCGGCCTCCCAGTCGAAGCTGAAGGCGTGGCGCTTGCCGGTGATCAGGAAGTCGTCGTCGCGGTCCAGCCTGATCTTGACCGGGCGGACGAACTTGTGCGCGGCCAGCGCGGCCCAGATCGCGACCTGGCTGGCCTGGGTTTCCTTGCCGCCGAAGCCGCCGCCCATGCGCCGACATACCACCTGGACATCATGGTTGCACAGGCCCAGTGCGCTGGCGACGGCGTGCTGTACCTCGCCCGGATGCTGGGTGCTGGCATGCACCAGCCACTGGCCCTGCTCCTGCGGCAGCGCGTAGGCGACCTGGCCTTCGAGGTAGAAATGCTCCTGCGCGCCGCTCTCGAGCGAGCCCGTCAGGCGGTGCGGTGCCTGCTCCAGCGCGGTGGCCACGTCGCCGCGCGCCAGATGCACCGGCGGCGCGACATAGTGACTGGCGGCATGGGCGGCGCGTGCCGACAGCAGCGCCGGCAGCGCTTCGGTCCGCAGCTGGACCAGCCGCGCTGCGCGCCGGGCGGTCTCGCGGTCCGTCGCCACCGCCAGGCCGATCACCTGGCCGGCGTAGAGCAGTTCGTCCTGCGCCAGCAGTGGCTCGTCCTGGGCCGAGGTCGGCAGCAGGGGATGACCCGGGATGTCGGCCGCCAGCACCAGGCCGCGCAGGCCGGGCAGCGCCAGCGCGGCGGCCGTATCGAGTCCGAGCAGGCGCCCATGCGCCAGCGGCGACAGGATCGGAGCGGCGTGCAGCGTACCGGCCAGCTCGGGCAGGTCGTCGATGAAGGGGGCCGCACCCGTGACATGGGCGCGGGCGCTCTCGTGCGGCAGGGCTTGGCCGCAGGCGCCGCTCGGTGGCAGGGCAGGGTGGTTCATGGCCGCAGCTCCGTCTCGGTCCGGGGGCTGATCGGCTCCAGCGCCTGCAGGCCGGTGGCGTAGGGCAGGGCGCTGCCCTGGCTTTCGAGCCAGCTGCGCCAGAGCAGCTGACCCAGCAGCTGGCGCCGGTAGCTGGCGCTGGCGCGCAGGTCCGACAGCGGCTCGAACTCGCTTTCGATCGTCTTCATGGCTTGCTGCACCGTGGCAACGCTCCAGGGCTGGCCGGTCAGCACCGCTTCGGTGCGTGTGGCCCGCACTGGCGTCGCCGCGACCCCCCCGACGCCGATCGCCGCTGCCAGCACCTGGCCGTTGTCGAGTTGCAGCGACAGCGCGAGGCAGACGGTCGAGATGTCGTCCTCGTGCCGCTTCGATACCTTGTAGGCCCGGGTCCAGCCGCTGTCGGCGGGCTGCTCCGGACAGGGAATCTCGATCCTTGCGATCAGTTCGTCCGCGCCGAGCCGATTGCGGCGGTAGCCGGTGTAGAAGTCCTCCAGCGCGAGGTGGCGCTCGGCCGCAGTCTGGCGATCCGGGTCCCAGCGCAGCAGCTGCAGGCGCGCGCGCAGCGCGATCAGCAGCGGCATCGAGTCGCCGATCGGCGAGCCGTTGGCGATGTTGCCGCCCAGCGTGCCCGACTGGCGCACCGGCAGGCCGGCAAAGCGCTGTGCGAACTCCGCCAGCGTGGGCCATTGCTGCACCAGTGCGGCAAAGGCATCCTCGAGCGTGACAGCGGCGCCGATGCCGAGCCAGCCGGGTTGGCGCTCGATGCGTCCGAGTTCCTCGACCCGCGTCAGGTCGAGCAGCCGGGCTTGCGGTTGCAGCCCCTTGGTGATCGACAGCCCAAGGTCGGTCGCGCCGGCCACCAGCCTGGCCTCGGGCCAGCGCGCGCGCGCCTGCAGCAGCGACGCCAGCGTGGTCGGCGTCGGGGCGATCTGTCCCAGCAGGTCCAGCAGGGCGGCCTGATCGATCCGGGCCGGCGGCAGTCGCGCCATCGACTGCGCCGCGTCGAGGATAGGCCGGTAGCCGGTGCAGCGGCACAGATTGCCCGACAGGTCGGCCTGCGCGGCCTCGCGTGTCACCGTCTCGCCTGCCACGACCCGGTTCTGGTATTGCGCGAACAGGCTCATCACGAAGCCCGGCGTGCAAAAGCCGCATTGCGAGCCATGTTGCTCGAGCATGGCCTGCTGCGCCGGATGCAGCCGGGCCCCGCCGAGGTCGAGCAGCGGGTCTTGCGTCAGGTCGGCGGCGGTCCAGAGCGCGCTGCCATCGACCGAGTGCGCCAGCCGCAGGCAGCTGTTGATGGCACGCCAGCGCAGTCCGTTGCCCTCGGCCTGTGCCAGCACCACGGTGCAGGCGCCGCAGTCGCCCGAGTTGCAGCCTTCCTTGACCGCGACCTGCCCGAGGTCCTCGCGCAGCAGCGCCAACAGGGTGCGCTCGGGCGCGACGTGCTCGACGTTCACGATCGCGCCGCGCTGGACAAAGCGCAGCGGCTGGATGGGGGGGTGATCGGATGGCATCAGGCGGTGGGCAGTTGGGTTCAACCGAGTTGCAACATTTGTGCCATCGTATCTGCGTCAGAACCGCGAGGGAATGCCCGGCTGGCCTTAACATCGGGGCTCCCTGCCCGGCAGGTCCGGCTGGCCCTGGGCCGCCCCTGCTGGCGAGCTTCGAGATTCCTTTCCGTCTCCGACCCCCCCTTATGAGCAGTACCCCCAGACTCGAGCTCAGTGCCATCACCAAGCGCTATCCCGGCGTGGTGGCCAACGACAACGTCGCGCTCAGCGTCGAGCCCGGCAGCATCCACGCCGTGCTGGGCGAGAACGGCGCTGGCAAGTCGACGCTGATGAAGCTGATCTACGGCGTGGCCAAGCCCGATGCCGGCGTCATGCGCTTCAACGGCCAGCAGGTCCAGGTGCGCAACCCGCAGGAGGCGCGCTCGCTCGGCATCAGCATGGTGTTCCAGCATTTCAGCCTGTTCGATACGCTGACCGTGGCCGAGAACGTCTGGCTCGGCCTCGACAAGCAACTGAGCCTGCGCGAGGTGGTCGAGCGCATCGAGTCCAAGGCCAGCGAGTACGGGCTCGAGCTCGACCCGCGCCGGCCGGTGCACACGCTTTCGGTCGGCGAGCGCCAGCGGGTCGAGATCGTGCGCGCGTTGCTGACCCGGCCCCAGCTGCTGATCCTCGACGAGCCGACCTCGGTGCTGACGCCGCAGGCGGTCGAGAGCCTGTTCGTGGTGCTGCGCCAGCTCGCCGCCGAGGGCTGCTCGATCCTCTACATCAGCCACAAGCTGCACGAGATCCGCGAGCTGTGCCGCGCCTGCACCGTGATGCGCGCCGGCCGGGTGGTCGGCCATTGCGACCCGAGCCGCGAGACCAATGCCTCGCTGAGCCGGCTCATGATGGGCTCCGAGCCCGAGCTGCTGCGCGCGCGCGACCAGGCGCCGGGCGAGCTGATGCTCGACGTGCGCGAGCTGCAACTGGCCAGCGAGGACCCCTTCGGCACCGACCTGCACGGGATCTCGCTCCAGGTGCGCGCGGGCGAGGTGGTCGGCATCGCCGGTGTCTCGGGCAACGGTCAGGGCGAGCTGCTGTGCGCGCTCTCGGGCGAGGACCGGCGCGCGGCGCCCGGCAGCGTGCAGCTGGCCGGCGTCGACCTGTCGCAGGCCAGCCCCGGACTGCGGCGCAAGCATGGGCTACATTTCGTGCCCGAGGAAAGGCTGGGGCGCGGCGCGGTGCCGACGCTGGGCCTGGCGCACAACCTGCTGCTGACCCGGCACGACGCGGTCGGCCCGCTGGGCTGGCTCAGGCTGGGTGTGCTGCGCGCGCAGGCCGACGAGATCATCGCGCGCTACAAGATCAAGGCCGGCGGCCCCGATGCGGTCGCGCGCTCGCTGTCAGGAGGCAATTTGCAGAAATTCATTGTCGGTCGCGAGATCGATTGCAACCCCCGCGTGCTGATCGTGAGTCAGCCGACCTGGGGCGTCGATGTCGGCGCCGCCGCCCATATCCGCTCCGAGATCCTGGCCCTGCGCGACGCCGGCTGTGCCGTGCTGGTGGTCAGCGAGGAGCTCGACGAGCTGTTCGAGATCAGCGATCGGCTGCACGTGATCGCCGACGGTCGGCTCTCGCCGTCGGTGCCGCGCGCCGAGGCCACGGTCGAGCGCATCGGCGCCTGGATGTCAGGGTTGTGGCCCTCGGAGTCCTCTCAGGCAGAGCAGCCAGCTCGGCAAGGCCTGAACGCAGCACGGGAGGCCACCGATGCTCAGGGTTGAACTGCGCGCCCAGCCCTCCAAGGTCTGGAGCTATGCCTCGCCGCTGCTGGCGCTGGCGCTGACGGTGCTGATCGGCATGGCGTTGTTCATGCTGCTCGGCAAGGACCCGCTGCGCGGCCTGCAGGTCTTCTTCTGGGAGCCGATCCGCACCCCCTACGCGATCGGCGAACTGCTGCTCAAGGCCACGCCGCTGCTGCTGATCGCGCTCGGGCTGGCGGTCTGCTTTCGCTCCAATGTCTGGAACATCGGCGCCGAAGGGCAGTTCGTGCTCGGTGCGCTGGCTGCCGGTGGTGTTGCCCTGCTGGCCGGTCCCGACAGTGGGCGCTGGATGGTGCTGGCTGTGCTGCTGGCCGGTGTCGCCGGTGGCATGGTCTGGGCCGGCCTGACGGCCTGGTTGCGCGACCGTTTCCATGCCAACGAGATCCTGGTCAGCCTGATGCTGGTCTATGTCGCGATCCAGCTGCTCGGCTTCCTGGTCTACGGGCCCTGGAAGGACCCGCTGGGCTACAACTTCCCGCAGACCAAGACCTTCGAGGCGGCGGCGCGCATCCCGCGCCTGTTCGACGGCTCGCGCCTGAACATCGGCCTGCCGATCGCGCTGGCGCTGGCCGCGGGCATCTGGCTCTATCTGTTTCGCACCCTGTCGGGCTTTGCCCAGCAGGTCGGCGGGCTGGCGCCGGCGGCGGCGCGCTTTGCCGGCTTCTCGTCGCGGCGTGCGCTCTGGATCGCGCTGCTGGTTTCGGGCGGACTGGCTGGCCTGGCCGGCGCGCTCGAGGTCGCCGGCCCGCTCGGCCAGCTCACGCCCTATGTGCCGGCCGGTTATGGCTTTGCTGCCATCATCGTCGCCTTCGTCGGCCGCTTGCATCCGGTCGGCATCGTGCTGTCAGCCCTGCTGATGAGCATGTTCTACATCGGCGGCGAACTCGCGCAGTCGCGCCTGGGTTTTCCGAAGTCGATCACTGGCGTGTTCCAGGGCCTGCTGCTGTTCTCGCTGCTGGCCTGCGACACCCTGGTCGCCTATCGCATCAAATGGGGGAAATGAGATGGAACAAAGCGCACTGCTGCTGGCTTCCTCGCTCAACGCGGGCACCGTGCTCGCGATCGCTGCGCTCGGTCTGCTGATCAACGAGAAGGCTGGTGTCGTCAACCTGGGCGCCGAGGGCATGATGCTGTGTGCCGCGCTGGCCGGCTTCGCGACCGTGGTCGCCACCGGCAGCCAGACCCTGGGCCTGCTCGCCGGCATGCTGGCGGGCCTGCTGCTCGCGGCGCTGTTCGGCCTGCTGGTGATCTGGCTCAACACCAACCAGTACGCCACCGGACTGGCGCTGAGCCTGTTCGGCGCCGGTTTCTCGGCCTTCGCCGGTACCGGCTATGTGCAGGCCAAGCTGCCCGAGCAGGGGCCGTTCGCGGTCCCGCTGCTGTCTGACCTGCCCTGGTTCGGCCCGGCGCTGTTTCGCCACCATCCGCTGGTCTATGGCGCGCTGGCGCTGGTGCTGTTGCTGGTCTGGTGGCTGTACCGCACCCGCAGCGGCCTGATCCTGCGCAGCGTCGGCGAGAGCCCCGAATCGGCCCATGCGCTGGGCTATCCGGTGCGGCGCATCCGCCTGGGTGCAGTGCTGGCCGGCGGCGCGCTGTGCGGCCTGGCGGGCGCCTATGTCTCGACCTACTACACGCCGCTCTGGGTCGAGGGCATGATCGCGGGCAAGGGCTGGATCGCGCTGGCGCTGACCACCTTTGCCACCTGGCGCCCGGCACGCATCCTGCTTGGGGCTTACCTGTTCGGCGCCGTCACCATGGTCCAGTTCCACCTGCAGGGCCAGGGCATCAACCTGCCGAGCCAGTTCTTGACCATGCTGCCTTATTTGGCGACGATCCTGGTGCTGGTGCTGATCTCGCGCAACCCGCAGTGGATACGCATCAACATGCCGGCTTCGCTCGGCAAGCCGTTCTACCCCGGGGCCTGAACGGTCCCGCAGTCAGCGTTTTTCGTCCGCCTTTCACTGCCTTTCAACACTTGTCCTGAAGGATTCGACATGACAGACCATTCCAAGCGCCACTGGGTCCAACTCGTCGCGCTGTCCACGCTCGCCGCCGCTGCGCTGGTTGCCTGCGGCAAGAAGGAAGAGCCGGCCCCCGTGGCCGCGCCGGCCCCGGCCAAGCCCGAGCCGCTCAAGGTGGCCTTCGCCTATGTCGGCCCGGTCGGTGACGGCGGCTGGAGCTTCGCGCACGACAACGCGCGCAAGGCGCTGGAAGCCGAGTTCGGCGACAAGATCCAGACCAGCTTCGTCGAGAGCGTGCCCGAGGGCGCCGACGCCGAGCGCGTGTTCCGCGACATGGCCTCGCAGGGCAACAAGATCGTGCTGGGCACCAGCTTTGGCTACATGGAGCCGATGATCAAGGTCGCGGCTGAATTCAAGGACGTCAAGTTCGAGCATGCCACCGGCTACAAGACGGCCGAGAACCTGCGCACCTACGACAGCCGCACCTACGAAGGCGCCTACATGGCTGGCGTCATCGCGGGCGGCATGACCAAGAGCAACACCCTGGGCGTGGTGGCCTCGGTGCCGATCCCCGAGGTGATCCGCAACATCAACAGCTTCACGCTCGGCGCGCAGTCGGTCAATCCCAAGGTCAAGACCCGCGTGGTCTGGGTCAACAACTGGTTCGATCCGCCGAAGGAGACCGAGGCCGCGACCTCGCTGATCAACGGCGGCGCCGACGTGCTGATGCAGAACACCGATTCCTCGGCCGTGCTGCAGACCGCCGACAAGCTCGGCAAGCGCGGCTTTGGCTGGGATTCGGACATGACCGCCTACGGCCCCAAGGCCCACCTGGGCTCGGCCGTCATCAACTGGGGTCCCTACTACAAGAAGACCGTGGCCGATGCGCTGGCCGGCAGCTGGACCACCGGCCAGGCCTGGTGGGGCGTCAAGGAAGGCGCGATCGACCTGGTCTCGATCGCCGACGACGTGCCGGCCGAGCTCAAGCAGAAGGTCGATGCCGTCAAGGCCGGCCTGAAGGACGGCAGCTTCGCGATCTGGAAGGGCCCGATCCTCGACCAGTCCGGCAAGGAACTGCTGGCCAAGGATGTCGTGGCCGACGACGCCTTCCTGGGCGGCATCAAGTTCTACGTCAAGGGCGTCGAAGGCAAGCTGCCGAACTGAGCGCTACCGCCAGTCTGAAAGCCGCCCGGGTTGTTGCCAGCCCGGGCGGCTTTTTTCATCGGCCTGAGCCGGGGCCGCTGTCGTCACGGTCTTGGCACGGCCAGGGCGAGGGATTTTTAATTCAGTTTTTTACGAAATTAAACTGAGTAAATTTCTGCTTCTACATAGGGTTTGGTGGCCTTAAGCTGAAAGCTCTTCATCCCCACAGGAGCTCAAGCCATGAATGTTTTGATCGAATCCTCACGCAGCGGCGAGCCCCAGGTCTGGCGCCAGCAGGTCGAGCAGCGGGTCCGCCTGGTGCTGCAGCGGCTGCAGGGCCAGGTGCAGCAGGCACGCATCAGCCTGCGCGACATCAACGGCCCCAAGGGTGGCGTGGACAAGCAGTGCCAGATCATGCTGACCACTGCGGGCCATGGCCAGCTGGTCATCATCGCCAAGGCCGAGGATGCACAAGGGGCGCTCAACCAGGCGCTGCAGCGCGCCACCCATAGCCTGGCCCGCCTGTGGCAGCGCAAGCGTCGGCCGATGCGCCAGGTCAGCCTGGCCTGATTCCTTTTCAACCCTGTTTTCCCTTCAAGGGGAGTAGCGGGCGGTCCGCGTCTTGCCAGATGCGGATTCGCGATGTACACCGTCAATGCGTGGCTCCTGCCAAGGCCACCGGTGGCATCAGGTCCAGGTGGTTTGCCTGGTGCCCTCGCAAGACCTTGTGCCGGCGTGACGATCACACCCTTGCGAGGTAACGCGACATGAGCACCATTGCACCCCTCTGGCTCTGGCTGGTTTTCGTGGCCTTTGTGCTGGCCGCGCTGTTTGTCGACTTCTGGGTCCTGAAGAAGCAGGGCGCGCACGAGGTCAGCCTGAAGGAGGCCATACGCTGGTCCATTCTCTGGGTCGCGCTGAGCTTCGTCTTCAACGCCCTGATATGGTGGGCGATCCGCGACCAGACCGGGTCCGTCGCCCTGGCCAACGAGAAGTCGCTCGAGTTCCTGACCGGCTACCTGATCGAGAAAAGCCTGGCGGTCGACAACATCTTCCTGTTCCTGATGATCTTCAGCTACTTCGCGGTGCCGCCGGCGTACCAGAAGCGGGTGCTGATGATCGGCATCATTGGCGCGATCGTGCTGCGCACGGCGATGATCCTGATCGGCAGCTGGCTGCTGGCCCAGTTCCACTGGATCCTGTACCTGTTCGGTGCCTTCCTGATCCTGACCGGCATCAAGATGTGGCTGGCCGCCGGCCAGGAGGCCGACCTGGAGGACAACCCTGCGCTCAAGCTGTTGCACCGTGTGCTGCCGGTCAGCCGCCACTACGATGGCGAGCGCTTCTGGACGGTCGAGAACGGCCAGCGCATCGCCACCCCGCTGCTGATGGTGATCTGCCTGATCGGCTTCACCGACGTGGTGTTCGCGGTCGATTCGATTCCGGCCATCTTCGCCATCACCAACGACCCCTTCATCGTGCTGACCAGCAATGTGTTCGCGATCCTGGGCCTGCGTGCGATGTACTTCATGCTGCAGGCGGCTGCCGGCAAGTTCCACCTGCTCAACTACGGCCTGGCGCTGATCCTGGTCTTCATCGGCGGCAAGATGGTCATCATCGACTTCTACAAGATCCCGGTGCTGCTGTCGCTGGGCGTCGTGCTGGGCATCCTGGCCATCACCATGGTCTGGAGCATCAAGACCACGCCGCCTTCGAACCGCACCGAAAAGTGACGGGATGCCAGCGGGCAGGCCGTCAAGCCTGCTGGCGCCACTGGTACCACTCGCGCGCGGTGTGCTCGATATGCTCGAGCAGCACCTGGGCCAGCGGTGACAGTCGCTTGCCGCGCGGATAGAGCGTCCACCACTGCGATTGCAGCGGAAAGCCCTGCACGTCGAGCAGCGCGAGCTGGTCCTCGGCCGGGTGCAAGGCCAGCGCGTGGCGCGAAATGATGGCCAGGCCCATGCCGCCGGCGACCGCCTGCTTGATTGCCTCGTTGCTGCCGAGCTCGAGCCGGACCCGGGGCTTGAAGCCCTCGCGGCTGAAATGCGAGTCGCAGCTCAGCCGGGTGCCCGAGCCCGGTTCGCGCAGGATGAAGCGTTCGTCGCCCAGCTCGGCCAGGGCGATCTGGTGCCGCTGCACCAGCGGATGCGACTCGGGGGCGATGACTACCAGCGGATTGGGCAGGAAGTCGTGGCGTTCCAGCTCCATGTGCTCGGGCGGCATCGACATGATGTAGAGGTCGTCCCGGTTGTCGCGCAGCCGGGCCACCACGCCGTCGCGGTTGAGCACCTCGAGCGCGACATCGACATCCGGGTGGCTGCTGCAGAAGCTGCCGAGCAGGCGTGGCACGAAGTACTTGGCGGTGCTGACCACCGCGAGGCGGACCCGCCCGCGCGTGAGCCCCTTCATCGCGTCGATGCGCTGGCCGAAGGTCGACCATTCGTCGACCATGGCGCGTGCGGTCTCGGCCAGCGTCTCGCCGGCGGCGGTCAGATGGAGCTTCTTGCCGATCTGCTCGTACAGCGGCAGCCCGACCGCCTCGGACAGCTCACGCAGCTGGATCGACACCGTCGGCTGGGTCACATGGCAGGCCCGCGCCGCCGCGGTGATGCTGCCATGCTCGGCCAGCGCCAGGAACAGGCGCAGCTGGCGAAAGGTTGCATTCATAGATAAAACTCTATTGTTTTTATAAAAATAAAAGATTTTTACTAATCGATTTTATTCACTACCATCGCGCCGTTTCCAATAAAGACGGTGCGACATGCAAAACCTCCTCGATCCGGCCATCCTGTTCTTTGTCTTCGGCGTGCTGGCCGGGCTGCTCAAGTCCAACCTCGAAATCCCGCCCGCGATCTCACGTTTCCTGTCGCTTTACCTGCTGATGGCGCTCGGGCTCAAGGGCGGCTTTGCGCTGGCCCGGTCGGGTCTGAACGCCGAGGTCGCGACCACCCTGGGCTGCGCGGTCGCGCTGGCCGTGATCGTGCCGCTGCTGGGCTACCAGATCATGCAGCGCTTCCTGAGCGGCTATGACGCGGCGGCGATCGCGGCCACCTATGGCTCGGTCAGCGCGGTGACCTTCATCACCACGCTGCAGTACCTCGAGAGCCGTGGCCTGCCTTACGGCGGCCACATGGCAGCGGCGATGGCGCTGATGGAGTCGCCCGCCATCATCCTGGCGGTGCTGCTGGCCAACCGGTTGCGTCAGCGCACCACGGTGGCCCGGACCGGCGTGGTGCAGGCCGGTGCCGGTGTGCTGGCGTTGGGCGGCGCGCCGGCGCCGGACTCGGTGCCGAACCCGGTGTCCCTGCGCCAGCTGCTGCACGAGGCCTTCACCGACGGCGCCCAGCTCTTGCTGCTGGGTGCGATGCTGGTCGGCGTGCTGACCGGGGCCGACGGCGAGGCGATGATGGCGCCGTTCTCGGTCGACCTGTTCAAGGGCATGCTGGCCTTCTTCCTGCTCGACATGGGCCTGACGGCGGCGCGTCAGCTGGCCCAGCTCGGCCGGCCTTCGCCCTTGCTGCTGCTCTACGCCGTCGCCGGGCCGCTGCTGCATGCCAGCCTGGCGCTCGGCCTGGCGCTGGCCTTCGGCATCGAGCCGGGCAATGGCGCCTTGCTGATGGTGCTGGCCGCCAGCGCCTCCTACATCGCGGTGCCGGCGGCGTTGCGTTACGCGATTCCCGAAGCCCGGCCGGCGCTCTACCTCGGGCTGTCGCTCGGCGTCACCTTTCCGTTCAATCTGCTGGTCGGCATTCCGCTCTATGTGACGCTGGCCTGGAGGCTGCTGGCCTGAGTCCTGGCCGGGTGCCAGGCAACAGGCGGGTTGCAGTTTTCCCGTGCCGGCGGGCGGCGCAGCGGGGCCTTTCTGCTACGCTGAGCGCCGGACCGGCCATCGCCGGCACAAGTAGGAGTCCCGCCATGTTCAAGATCCCGCATATCGCCCCCGACCGTCTGCCCAGTGTGTTGCGCCTGATGCCCAAGGCCGAGCTGCATGTCCACATCGAAGGCACGCTCGAGCCCGAGCTGATCTTCAAGCTGGCGCAGCGCAACCATGTCAGCCTGCCCTATGCCAGCGTCGAGGCGCTGCGCGCGGCCTACCAGTTCAGCGACCTGCAGAGCTTTCTCGACCTCTATTACGCGGGCGCCAGCGTGCTGCTGCACGAGCAGGATTTCTTCGACATGGCCTGGGCCTATCTCGACAAGGCCGCCGCCGACAATGTGGTGCATGCCGAGATCTTCTTCGACCCGCAGACGCATACCGCGCGCGGCGTGCCGATGGAGACCCTCATCAAGGGGCTGCACCATGCCTGCCAGCGCGCGCACCAGGAGTTCGGCCTGAGTGCCAAGCTGATCCTGTGCTTCCTGCGCCACCTGAGCGAGGAAGATGCCTTCGCCACGCTGGAGGCGGCGCTGCCGTTCCGTCATTACTTCATCGGCGTCGGGCTCGATTCGAGCGAGCTCGGTCATCCGCCGGCCAAGTTCGAGCGTGTCTTTGCCAGATGCCGCGAGCTCGGCCTGCATGTGGTCGCGCATGCGGGCGAGGAGGGCCCGCCCGAGTACATCCACCAGGCGCTCGATCTGCTGAAAGCCGAGCGCATCGACCACGGCGTGCAGGCGGTGCGCGATCCGGCCCTCATGCAGCGGCTGGCCGAGGAACGCGTGCCGCTGACGGTCTGCCCGCTGTCCAACATCAAGCTGTGCGTGTTCCCGACGCTGGCCCAGCACAACCTGAAAAGCCTGCTCGACGCCGGCCTGTGCGTGACGGTCAACTCGGATGACCCGGCCTATTTCGGCGGCTATGTCAACGAAAACTATGTCGAGCTGTTCGCGGCGCTTGGGCTCGAGCCCCGGCATGCCTACCAGCTCGCCTTCAACAGCTTCGAGGCCAGCTTTGCCGATGCGGCGCAGAAGAAGGCCTGGGAGCATGGGCTCAAGGCCTTCTTCGAGCGGCTGCGCGAGCAGGACTGAAGTCTTGAGGGCGGGCGATACAATGACCGGCTCTGCCGGCCAGGCCGGTTTCCCCCCGCAATCCCTGGAGATGTCCCCCATGAATCTGTCCCTGTTCAAGACCTCCTTGCTGGCCGTCGCGGCCACCCTGGCCTGTTCGGCCCAGGCTGCCGACCTCAAGATCGGTGTCGCCGAGGCCCTGTCGGGTGGCGCGGCCCAATATGGCGCAGCGATCCGCAACGGTTTCCAGCTGGCGGCCGAGCAGATCAACGCGGCGGGCGGCGTCAACGGCAACAAGATCCAGCTCGTGATCGAGGATGAGCAGGGCAAGAAGGAAGAGGCGATCAACGTCTTCAAGAAGCTGGTGTTCCAGGACAAGGTGCTGATGATCTTCGGCCCGACGCTGTCGAACTCGGCCCAGGCCGCCAATCCGATCGCGCAGGCATCCAAGACCGTGGTGTTCGGCACCTCGAACACGGCTGACGGCATCACCTCGATCGGCGACTATGTGTTCCGCAACTCGGTGACCGAGGCCGACGTGCTGCCCGAGACGCTCAAGATGGCGATCAAGAAGGGCAACATCAAGAAGGTCGCCGTGCTCTACGGCAACGACGATGTCTTCACCAAGAGCGGCTACGACAACTTCAAGAAGGCGCTGGCCGACCTGAACCTGCCGGTCACGACCACCGAGACCTTCGCCAAGGGCGATGTCGACTTCAAGGCCCAGCTGACCAAGATCAAGGCCGGCAATCCCGATGCGATCGTGCTGTCGGCGCTGATCGCCGAGGGCGGCCCGATCATGGTGCAGGCGCGCCAGCTCGGTCTCAACATTCCCTTCATCGGCGGCAACGGCATGAACTCGGTCAAGGTGTTCGACCTGGCCAAGGACAAGTCCGACGGCCTCTATGTCGGCAGCCCGTGGTCGATCGAGAACCAGACCGAGACCAACCGCAAGTTCGTCGTCGCCTACACGGCCAAGTACAAGATGGCGCCCGACCAGTTCGCGGCCCAGGCCTATGACGGGCTCCATATCGCGACCCAGGCCTTGAAGACCGTCAAGCTCAGCGGCAACCTGGCGGCCGACCGCACGGCGCTGCGCGATGCGCTGCCGGCCGTCAAGTGGACCGGCGCGACCGGCGCCTTCCAGTTCCGCCGCGCCAGCGACAAGGCCGGCAAGCCCGCCGGCTACGACGCCCAGCAGGCTGCCATCGTCAGCGTGACCCAGGCCGGCCGCTTCGTGATCCAGAAGTAAGCGGCTGGATTCCCGGACGGCTTGGCCTGTGCGGCCAGCCGTCCTTTTGCTTTTTCAAGGAGGCTATTCCCGTGCTGGAACAGCAACTCGTCAATGCCTTGTCCCTGGGCAGCGTCTACGCGCTGTTCGCGCTTGGCTTCACTCTGATCTTCGGCGTGCTCGGCGTCGTCAACCTGTCGCATGGCGCGGTCTTCATGGTCGGCGCCTATGCGGCGCTGCAGGTGATCAACCATTTCGGTTTTCCGCTCTGGGCCGGCCTGCTGTTTGCCTTCCTGGTTTGCGGCTTGCTCGGGCTGGCGATCGACTTCCTGGTGCTCAAGCCGCTGCGCGCGCGCGGTGCGCCGCACCTGATTCCGATGATCGCCACCATCGGCGTCGGCATCGCGATCAACAGCGCGATGCAGGGCATCTTCGGCGCCGAGAACCTGCGCTTTCCGGCCGGCACGGTGTCGGAGGAGTCGCTCACGCTCGGCGGCCTGCACCTGACCGCGCTCGAGCTCGGCATCGTGCTGCTGTCCTTCGTGCTGATGGGCGCGCTGATGCTGTCGCTCAAGCGCACCCAGCTCGGGCGCGCCATGCGCGCGATCGCCGAGTCGCCCAAGGCGGCCTATCTGCTCGGCATCAACGTCGAGGGCCTGTTCTACCTGACCTCGTTCGCGGCGGCCGGTCTGGGCGGGCTGGCCGGCGTGCTGATCGGGCTCTACTCGAACGCGCTGTTCCCGCTGATGGGCCAGCCGATGCTGCACAAGGGCATCGCGGTCATCATCCTGGGCGGCCTCGGTGATGTGCGCGGCGCCATGCTGGGCGGCCTGTTCCTCGGGCTGGCCGAGGTGCTGTCGATTGCCTATATCGGCTCCGACATGCGCGACGCGGTCGCCTTCGGTTTCCTGTTCCTGGTGCTGCTGCTGCGGCCCAAGGGTTTGTTCGGTTCACTGCAGGAGCGCAAGGTCTGATGGAAGCGTTCGACAATTTCTGGGCCGTCTACAGCAACCTGGTGCTCACGCTGGGCACCAACGCGCTGCTGGCGTTGTCCATCTACCTGACCCTGTCTTGCGGCATGCTCGCGATGGCCAATGCCGCCTTCATGGGCATCGGGGCCTATGCGGCGGCGCTGCTGACGATGAACTTTGATGCGCCGTTCACGCTGGCGCTGGCCGGCGGCATGGCCGCACCGGCGCTGGCCGCGTTCGCGATCGGCCAGCCGACGCTGCGGCTGTCGGGCGTCTACCTGGCCATGGCCACGCTGGCCTTCGGCGAGGTGGTGCGGATCGCGATTCTCAACACCGAGAGCGTCACCGGCGGCGCGCTCGGCCTGAACGGCATTCCGCCCTCGACCCAGTGGTGGCATGTCGCGCTGGCGCTGGCCTTGGTGCTGTTCGGCCTCTGGCGCCTGAACCGCTCGCGCATCGGGCGCGCCTTCGAGGCGATCAAGGAGGATGACACCGCGGCCGGTCTGATGGGCATCGATGTCGCCGGCCACAAGCTGCTGGCCTTCGTGCTCGGCGCGATGATTGCCGGCCTGGCCGGTGCGCTCAACGCGCACCTGACCTTCTTCATCGGCCCGAACGAGTACGGCTTTGACCGTGGGGTCGAGATCCTGACCATGGCGATCCTGGGCGGCATCAACGGCCTGCTCGGTCCGGTGCTGGGTGCGGTGACCCTGACGCTGCTGCCCGAGCTGCTGCGCTCGCTCAACGACTTCCGTCTGGTCTTCAACGGCCTGATCCTGGTGCTGATCGTGCTGTTCCTGCCCCAGGGCGTCTGGGACCCGGTGCGCCTGCGTCAATGGTTCAAGCGCAAAGGGGGCCAAGCATGAGTACCTTGCTCGAACTCAACGGCGTCGAGCGCCATTTCGGCGGCCTCAAGGTGCTGCAGGGCGTCAACCTGGCGATCCCGCAGGGCGGCGTGTTTGGCCTGATCGGCCCCAACGGCGCCGGCAAGACCACGGTGTTCAACCTGATCACGGGCCTGCAGCAGCCCGACGGCGGCGCGATCCGCTTCGACGGCCGCGACCTGTCCGGCCTCAAGCCGCACCAGATCACCCGGCTCGGCCTGGCGCGCACCTTCCAGAACATCCGCATCTTCAAGGGCATGTCCTTGCTCGAGAACGTGATGGTCGGCCAGCATTCCCATCTGCGCTATGGCGCGCTGGGTCTGCTGCTGGCCAGCGCGGGCTTCAGGGCCCAGGAGCAGCGCGCACGCGAACGGGCGCGCGAGCTGCTGTCCTGGGTCGGCCTGGAGTCGCAGGCCGACGAGGTGGCCGACAAGCTGTCCTACGGCGACCAGCGCAAGCTCGAACTGGCGCGCGCGCTGGCGACCGAGCCGCGCCTGCTGCTGCTCGACGAGCCGGTGGCCGGCATGAACAGCGCCGAGAAGGTCGAGATCATGGCCGTGATCCGTGCCATCGCCGCGCGCGGCTTCACCGTGTTCATGATCGAGCACGACATGAAGTTCGTCATGGGCCTGTGTGAGCAGATCGCGGTGCTGAACTTCGGCCAGATCATCGCGCTGGGCAATCCCGAGCAGATCCGCACCAACCCGCAGGTGATCGAGGCCTATCTGGGCCGCGATGACGATGAAGCCGGCCCCGCGCCGAGCCAAGGAGAGCGCGCATGAGCACGCCGCAACAAGATCAATCCCAGCTCAGCGACGACCTGGCCGTGGCCGCTGGCGCCAGCCCGCACCACGAGGCACCCGCGCATGCCAGCCAGCTCGGCCAGCCGCTGCTGCAGGTGCGCGACCTGCAGGTCGCCTACGGCCAGATCGAGGCGGTCAAGGGCATCAGCTTCGAGCTGCCGCTGGGTCGGATCACGACCCTGGTCGGCGCCAACGGTGCCGGCAAGTCGACCACGCTGCTGGCGCTGTCAGGCCTGGTCAAGAAGGCCGGCGGCAGCGTCGATTTCGACGGCCAGGACTTGAGTGCGATGGCGCCGCACCGCATCGTGCGCAGCGGCGTGGTGCAGGTGGCCGAGGGCCGTGCGACGCTGACCACGCTGACGGTGCACGAGAACCTCGAGCTCGGTGCCTATACCCGGCGCATCGGCAAGGCCGAACGCGAGGCCGAGATCGAGCGTATCTACCAGCTGTTTCCGCGTCTGAAGGAGCGCGCGCGCGGCCTGGCCGGCAACCTGTCGGGCGGCGAGCAGCAGATGCTGGCGATCGGCCGTGCGCTGATGGCCAAGCCGCGCCTGCTGCTGCTCGACGAGCCCTCGATGGGGCTGGCGCCGATCATCGTGCAGGACATCTTCCGCACCCTGCGCGAGATCAACCGCAGCGGCCTGACCATCTTCCTGGTCGAGCAGAACGTACGCCAGGCGCTCAAGATCGCCGACCGGGCCTATGTGCTCGAGACCGGCCGCATCGTGCTCGAAGGCAGCGGCCAGCAGCTGCTGGGCGACCCCAAGGTGCAGGAAGCCTATCTGGGCCATTGATGCATTGACGGTTGCCGCGGGCGGCTGGCGCTGCCCGGCGCTCGCCTGCAGCCACCGCCTCGGTGCGTTAAAATCTTCTGCTTGAGCCCGCTGCCCCGGCGGGCTCATTCTTTTTCAAGCCGGGGCCATGTCGAGGAACACCATGTTCAAAACCTCGCTGCCGCGTTCGCGGCCGCCAGCCCCTGCTTTTCCGTCCGCTGTCTCTTGCCGGTCTGCCGTCGTAGCCGGATCGAGCCTTCACGCCGCTGTGCCGGTAGGGGAGCGGGCATGACTTATTCGGTCAAGGAAATCTTCTACACCCTGCAGGGCGAAGGCCTGCGCGCCGGCCGCTCGGCGGTGTTCTGCCGCTTCGCCGGCTGCAACCTCTGGAGCGGGCGCGAGCAGGATCGCGCCAGCGCCATCTGCCGCTTCTGCGACACCGACTTCGTCGGCACCGATGGCACGCTGGGCGGCAAGTTCGCCGAGGCGGCCGAGCTGGCCGCGCGCATCGCCGCGCTCTGGCCCGCGGGGCAGGGCCAGCGCTATGTGGTGCTGACCGGCGGCGAACCGCTGCTGCAGGTCGATGCGGCGCTGCTCGACGCGCTGCACGCGCAGGGCTTCGAGGTCGCGGTCGAGACCAATGGCTCGATCGCCGCGCCCACCGGCATCGACTGGATCTGCGTCAGCCCCAAGGCCGGTGCGCCGCTGCTGCAGACCAAGGGTCAGGAGCTCAAGCTGGTCTGGCCCCAGCCCGGACTCGATCCCGAGCAGCTGGGCCGGCTCGACTTCGAGCATTTCCTGCTGCAGCCGATGGACAACCCGGCCCAGGCCGCCAACACCCAGGCCTGCATCGCCTATTGCCAGGCGCACCCGCAGTGGCGGCTGTCGCTGCAGACCCACAAGATCCTGGAGATCCGTTGATGAGTGCCGCCTACACCCCGCGTCCGGCCCGCTGCGAGCTGTCGCAGCGCTTCTATTTCGAGGCCGCCCACACGCTCGAGCGCAGCATCGATGCCGAGGGCAGCCGCCGCATCCACGGCCATACCTACCATGCCGAGGTCACGCTGCTGGGCAATCCCGATCCGGCCAGCGGCATGCTGGTCGACCTGGCCTACCTGCGGCGCGAGGTCGAGCGGCTGCGCGACCGGCTCGACCACCGCTTCCTCGACGAAGTCGCGGGCCTGGGCCCGGCGACGCTGGAAAACCTGTGCGCCTTCATCCGCGCCGACCTCGAACCGGTGTTTCCGCAGCTGTGCGCGGTCAGCGTCGAGCGCCAGGCCAGCGGCGACCGCTGCCGCCTGAGCTGGTAAGGGCGGAGTACCGGTCGCTGGCGTCGTTCAGCGACGGGCGAGCTGACCAGGGTTGGGCTGACAGCCGGCGCAGGTACCGTGGATCGCCAGTTCCACCCGCTGCGCATGATGCCCCAGGTGCGCCAGCGCATCGAGCAGCTGGTGGGTGGCGGCACGGCTGCTCTGACTCGCTTCGGTGATGCGGAACTGGCGGTGGCAGGCATCGCACTCGAAGCGCGGCGCCTGGGCCTCGGCATCGCTGGCTGCCAGGTGAAAGCGCCAGCTGCGTGACGCGTCGTCCGGTTGGCGCTCCAGCAGTCCGGCCGCGGCCAGTCGGTCCAGCAGGCGGTAGAGCGTGACGCGGTTGCAGCGCAGTCCGCTGGCCTGCAGCGCGGCATCGACCTCGGCATGGGTTGGGCTCCAGCCGGAATCATGCAGGAACAGCTCCAGCACCCGCCGCGTGGCCTGGGTACGTCGCAAGCCAGCCCGCTCCAGGCAGGCCAGCCATTCGGGCGGCAAGCGGTCGGTCGGCATGGACGGGGAGGCTGGTGTGTCCGGCATGTGGGCATCATAACGCAACCCGGATGCGTTATGATGCCCAGATAATTGCAACCCAATTGCGATAGCTGCCCGCGCTGCCCAAACGCCTTTCCCGATGTCAGAACCGCACATCCATTCCCACTCCCATGATCATGGTCCGCAGGCGGCCGTCCCGCCTGTTGCGGCAGTCGCTGCCGGGCCGCGTGCGTCCTGGCTGCTGCATTCGGCCGCCCAGCGCCTGCTGGGCGCCGCGCTGGTCTGCATCGCGCTGGTCGCCGCCATGCTGTGGGCCACTTCCGCACAGGGTTGACATGAATTCACGACCGGCCGCGATCGAGCTGCGCAACCTGACCCTGGGCTATGACAAGCACCCGGCGGTGCACCATGTCTCGCTGACCATAGCGCCGGGTGCGCTGGTTGCGATCGTCGGCCCCAATGGCGCCGGCAAGTCGACGCTGATCAAGGCGCTGGCCGGCCAGCTGCGTCCGCTGCAGGGCGCGCTCGACGGCCTGCGCGGTCAGCGCATTGCCTATCTGCCGCAGCAAGCCGGCATGGACCGCAGCTTTCCGGTCAGCGTGCAGGACATGGTCGCGATGGGCCTGTGGCACGAGGTCGGCGCCCTGGGCCGCTTCAGCGCCGCCCAGATGCAGCGCTGCCGCGACGCACTGGCCCAGGTCGGCCTGGCCGGCTTCGAGAAGCGCGCGCTCGACACGCTGTCGGGCGGCCAGTTCCAGCGCACCCTGTTCGCACGCCTGATGCTGCAGGACGCGCCGGTGGTGCTGCTCGACGAGCCCTTCTCGGCGGTCGATGCGCGCACCACGGCCGACCTGATCGCGCTGCTGCACCGCTGGCATCAGGCCGGCAAGACCGTGATCGCCGTGCTGCACGACCTGCCGCAGGTGCGCGACCATTTTCCGCTGACGATGATGATCGCGCGCGAGCTGGTGGCCTGGGGGCCGACCGCCGAGGTGCTGACCGACGAGCATTGGCAGCGCGCCCAGGCCATGCACGAGGCCTTCGACGAGCAGGCACCGGTCTGCCGTACCGACGAGATCAGTCCGGGAGTGTTCCGATGAGTGCCGACATGCTGGACGGACTGAGCCTGGCCGGTCTCTGGGCGCTGCTGATCGAGCCCTTCCTGGAATTCGGCTTCATGCGCCGCGCGCTGGCGGGCTGCCTGGCGCTGTCGGTCAGTGCCGCGCCGATGGGCGTGTTCCTGATGTTGCGCCGCATGAGCATGACGGGTGACGCGATGGCGCATGCCATCCTGCCCGGCGCGGCGATCGGCTATCTGTTTGCCGGCTTGTCGCTCGGCGCGATGACGATCGGCGGCATCGTCGCCGGCCTGGTGGTCGCGGTCGCCTCCGGCCTGGTCGCGCGCGGCACCGTGCTGCGCGAGGACGCGAGCATGGCGGCCTTCTATTTGATCTCGCTTGCGCTCGGGGTACTGATCGTCTCGACCCGCGGCAACAACGTCGATCTGCTGCATGTGCTGTTCGGCACCGTGCTGTCGCTCGACGATCCGGCACTGTGGCTGCTGGTCGGCATCGCCGGCTTCACGCTGCTGGGCCTGGCCGTGCTGTACCGGCCGCTGGTGCTCGAATGCCTGGACCCGGCCTTCCTGCGCTCGGTCAGCCGCTGGAGTCCGGTCAGCCATTACGGCTTCCTGGCGCTGCTGGTGATCAACCTGGTGGCGGGCTTTCATGCGCTCGGCACGCTGATGTCGGTCGGCCTGATGGTGCTGCCGGCGGCTGGCGCGCGTTTCTGGACCCGCGCCATCGGTCCGATGCTGGCGCTCGCGAGCGGCTTCGCGCTGCTGGCCTGCACCGTCGGCCTGCTGGTGTCCTACCATGCCGACTGGCCGACCAGCCCGGTGATCGTGATGGTGCTGGGCCTGCTCTACCTGGGTTCGCTGCTGGTCGGCCGTCAGGGTCTGCTGGGCCGGCTGTGGCGATCTCCTGTCCACTTGAAAGCTTGAATCCCATGCAACCTGTCTTCAAATCCCTTCGCCTCGCTGCCGTTTCGTTGGTCACCGCGGCTGGACTGTGCGCGCCGGCTGGCGCTGCCGAACCCGCGCTGCGGGTGGTTGCGAGCTTCAGCATCCTGGGCGACCTGGTGCGCCAGGTTGGCGGCGAGCGCGTCGCGGTCGAGGTGCTGGTCGGCCCGGGCAGCGACGCCCATGTCTACAGCCCGAAGCCCGCGCAGGCCAAGCAGGTCGGACAGGCGCAGCTGGTGTTTTCCAACGGCATGGGCTTTGATGGCTGGATGGCGCGCCTGCTCAAGTCGGCCGGTTTCAAGGGCCGGCATGTGGTCGCGAGCGCCGGCATCCAGCCGCTCAAGGGCGCTGCCGACGAGCACGGTCATGGCCACGCGCATGCGGCGGCCGATCCGCATGTCTGGCAGGATGTGGCCCGGGTGCAGGCCTATGTGAAGAACATTGCCCAGGGCCTTTGCGCGGCCGATGCGGCCGGTTGCGACAGTTACCGCAGCAATGCCGCTGCCTATGGCCAGCAGCTCGATGCGCTGGACCAGGAGATCCGCCGCGCCTGGAGTGCGATACCTGCCCAGCAAAGGCTGGTGATCAGCTCGCACGATGCCTTCGGCTATTACGCCAGCGCCTATGGCGTGCGCTTTCTGGCGCCGCAGGGCGTGAGCACCGATTCCGAGGCCTCGGCCCAGGGCGTCGCGCGCCTGGTGCGCCAGATCCGCCAGGAAAAGGCCAGTGCGCTGTTCGTCGAGAGCATTGCCGACCCGCGCCTGATCGAGCAGATCGCGCGCGAGACCGGGCTCAAGGCTTCGAGCGAAGGGCTCTATTCGGATTCGCTGGCGCCCCAGGGCGAGGCCGCCAGCTACCTCGGCATGATGCGCTACAACACGCGCGTGCTGATTGCGGCGATCCAGCGGCGCTGATTACCCTCCAGGCCCTTGCTGAGGGGCCGAGGCTGGGGTGAGGCCGCGCGTCTCATGTCGTCTGCGGTGTGGCCGAGGCTGGGGTGAAACCGCTCGCCTCATACTGTCCGCTGCGCGGCCAGAAATCGGCTCACGGTTCCACCCCAGCCCCAGCCTCGGCCTGCCTGCCTGCCTGCCTGCCTGCCTGCCTGCCTGCCTGCCGTTTGTTTGGCTGGCTGGCTGGCTGGCCGGCCGGCTGAATTTCTGGCGCTGAAAATCGCTTGGGTAGCTTGTCGCCCATGTGCCAGCCTGAGCGGCGCGCTATGCTGGCAGGCATGAAAGCTTATCGCGCTGCCATCCTGTCCTTCGATCCCGACACCGGCGCGCCGCGCTACTGGTCCGACGGCCTGCTGGTCACCGGGCCGGGGGCGGGTGGTGCCGCTGCGCCACGCGTCGTGCTGGCGCTGGGGTCCTTTCATGAGCTGATCCGGCACTACCCCGAGCTGAGCGTCGAGTCGCTGCTGGATCGGCTGATTGCGCCGGGCTTCGTCGACCTGCATGTCCACTATCCGCAGACCGACGTGATCGGCTCGCCAGCCGAGGGCTTGCTGCCCTGGCTCGAGCACCATACCTTCCCGCAGGAGGCGCGCTTTGCCGATCCGCTGCATGCGGCCGAGGTGGCGGATTTCTTCCTGAATGAGCTCGACCGCCATGGCGTGACGACCGCACTGACCTTCTGCACCTCGCATCCGCAATCGGTCGATGCGCTGATGAGTGCCGCGCAGCCGCGCGGCCTGCGGCTGATCGCGGGCAAATGCCTGCAGGACCGCCATTGCCCCGACGGCGTGCGCGACCAGACCGAGCAAAGCCTGCTCGACACCGAGGCGCTGATCTTGCGCTGGCATGGCATCGGCCGTCTCGGTTACGCGATCACGCCGCGCTTCGCGCCGACCTGCTCGGACGCGCAGTTGCGCGGCGCGGGCGAGCTCGCCGCGCGCCATCCCGGGGTCTGGATCCAGTCGCATGTGGCGGAAAACCTCGACGAGCTGGCTTGGGTGCGCGAGCTCTATCCGCAAGACCGCAGCTACCTCGAGGTCTATGCCCGCTTCGGCCTGCTGCGCGAGCGCTCGGTCTATGCGCATTGCCTGCATCTGGACGACGATGACCGAGCGCTGCTGCGTGAGCGCGGCGCGGCGGCAGCGGTCTGTCCGACCAGCAATTTCTTCCTGGGCAGTGGCTGTTTCGACTTTGCCAGCGCCGAGCGCACCGGTTTCCTGCATGGCCTGGCCAGCGATGTCGGCGGCGGCACCAGCTTCAGTCCGTTTCGCACCATGCTGGCGGCCTACGAGGCGGGCCGGGCCGGTTTTACCGGCGGCGGCCCGGCCAAGGCCGGCGTGAGTCTGGCGCCGAGCCGGCTCTGGTGGCTGCACACGGCCGGCGCGGCGCGTGCGCTCGGGCTAGCCGGGCAGGTCGGCAACCTGGCGCCGGGCTGCGAGGCCGATTTCGTGCTGCTCGATCCGCGCGCCACGCCGCTGCTGGCCCGGCGCACGGCCCAGGCGCGCGATCTGGAGGAGTTGCTGTTCGCGCTGATCGTGCTCGGTGACGAGCGCGTGGTCACGCGCACCGTGCGCGCCGGCTCAGTGATCGATTGAGGCGCTCCAGCGCTCGTTCCAGTCCGGGGTGCGCAGGTCCTGCAGCTGGCGCCGGTCGCGCTTGGTCGGGCGGCCCTGGCTCAGGCCTTGCGAGGGCTCGGGCGCAATCCGGCGCTGCTCGGCGGCATTGGCGCGCGCCAGCAGCGAGGCCGCCGTTTCCTCGTAGAGCAGGGCGGCCTGCGGCGCCGGGCCGCGCACCGCACTCAAGCCCTTGACGCACAGGGTGCGCTGCTCGAAGCCGGCACGCAGTTCGATCTCGTCGCCGATACGGGGCTCGCGCGAGGCCTTGGCGACCTGGCCGTTGACCTTGACCCGGCCCTTGTCGATTTCGTCAGCCGCCAGGCTGCGCGTCTTGTAGAAGCGTGCGGCCCAGAGCCATTTGTCGAGCCGGACTTTTTCTGCGGAAGGAGGAGTGGCTGCCATGTAGCGAGGAAGTGGTTGCTGGCGCTATTCTCGCGCAGCCGGCCTCAGTCTGGTGTCGCCAGGGGCAAGGCCACCCTGGCATCCAGGCCGCTGATGCGGCCCTGCTCGACCCGGTTCTCGAGCGTGATCTGGCCGTGCAGCGCCTGCACGATGCCCTGGCAGATCGCCAGTCCGAGACCCGAGCCCGCGCCCGGGTCGGTCGCATCGGTCGAGAAGGGCTGGAACAGGCGCTCGCGCTGCGCCGCCGAGATCCCGGGGCCGGCATCGCTGATGCACAGCTCGGCCCGCGTGCCGTGCAGCGCGAGCCGGATCGCCAGCCGTCCGCCCGGCGGGCTGTGCCGCACCGCGTTGTGCAGCAGGTTGCGCGTCAGTTCGCGTAGCGACCATTCGTGCGCCCGCACCGGAGTCGCCTGCGTCTCGAGCTCGAAATCGAGCGACTTGACGGCCACCAGCGCCGACAGGTCGAGCGCGACCGTGTGCACGATCGGCGCCCAGTCGCTCAGCGGGATGTCGGCCTGGCTGCGCAGCTGTTCGACCTTGGCCAGGGCCAGCATCTGGTTGGCCAGTTCGGTCGCGCCCTGCACGGTCTGGGCGATCTCCTCCAGCGCCAGCCGCGGCTCGACGTCGCCGCGCAGCGCCGACTGGACCTGGGTCTTGAGCACCGCCAGTGGCGTGCGCAGCTGGTGCGAGCTGTCGCGCACGAAGCGCTTCTGATGCTCGAGCAATTCCGACAGCCGGGCCATGTGCAGGTTCGCCCCTTCGATCAGCGGCGCGATCTCGCGCGGGGCCAGGTTGGCATCGAGCGGCCGCAGGTCGTTCTCGGGCCGGCTGGCCAGTTCGGCGCTGAGCGCGCGCACCGGTCGCGTCACGCGGTGCACCACGGCTACCACCACGGCGGCGATCACCAGCACCAGGCCCGCCTGGCGCCAGAGCGTGTCGAGCAGGATCTGGCGCGCCAGCGTCTGGCGCAGCTCCAGCGTCTCGGCGACCTGGATCGTGGCCATGCCTTGGCGCTCGGTGCCGCTGACCGGCTGCAGCAGCACCGCGACCCGCACCGGAACGCCCTGGTAGTCGTCATCGTAGAAATTCACCAGTGCGGCATACAGGCCGCGATCCGGCATCCTGCCGTCCCAGGGGCGCAGGTCGGGGAATCCCGCCACCATTTCGCCGGCAAAGCCGGTCACGCGGTAGAACAGCCGGCTGCGGTTGTCGGCCTCGAAGGCCTCGAGCGCCGCATAGGACAGCTTGCCGCTGAGCCTGGCCTGCTCGCCCTGGCCTTCGATCGCGAGCTGCTCGCCGATGGCCTTGGCGGTGGCCAGCAGCGTGCGGTCGTAGGCGGTGTCGGCCGCGCGCAGCATCTGCCGGTACAGCACCACGGTGTTGAAGCCGACGAACAGCAGCACCGGCAGCAGGATGCCCACCATCAGCTGACGCCGCAGCGAGACGCGCCGCCCGGGCGTGGCCTGGCGGGTCTCTCTCATGGCTGGGCCTTGATCAGGTAGCCCAGGCCGCGCAGCGTCACGATCTGGGTCGGCGTGTGCGCGATCTTCTTGCGCAGGCGGTAGACCACGACCTCGATCGCGTCGTACTGGACCTCGCTTTCGCCCGGGAACACCTGCTCGAACAGCCTTTCCTTGGCGATCGCGTGTCCGGGCTTGGACAGCAGCGTGCGCAACAGGGCGAGTTCGCGCGGAGGCAGTTCGAGCGGCTGCTGGCCGTAGTAGACCGCGCCGCTCTCGCCATCGACCCGCAGGCCGCAGTAGTCGGGCTTGTCCTGCCAGCGCTGCCGGATTTCCGGCGCCGGCTGGGCGCTCGGGCCAGGCTGGACCGTGCGTCGCACCAGCGCGCGCACGCGCGCCTCGAGCTCGTCAAGGTCGAACGGCTTGGGCAGGTAGTCGTCGGCGCCCTGGTTCAGTCCCAGGATGCGGTCGCCTACCGTGCCGCGCGCGGTCAGGATGATGACGGGCGTGCGCAAGCCGGCCGCGCGCGCCTGTCCCAGCACCTGCAGGCCGTCGAGGCCGGGCAGGCTCAGGTCCAGCAGCACCAGGTCCGGGGCCTGGGCGCGCCAGGCTGACAGGGCCAGCCGGCCATCGCCACAGAGGGCGACCTCCATGCCGCGGCGTTCCAGGCTGCGCCGCAAGCTGGTCTGCAGCTGCAGGTTGTCTTCGATCAAGAGCAGTTTCATGGCAGCAGCTTAGCGAATGCGCGCGCGTCTTCGGGCCCGAACGTATCAGGGTTTGTCTCTAGGTCCCGGACAGCCGATTGACAGCTTCGCAGTCGAACATCACAGCCATCAGAACACCGATACAGGAGACCACCATGCGCCGTGACCAATTCCTCAAATCCCTGGCCGCCCTGATGGCTGCCGGCGCCTTGCCGCAGCAGGGCTGGGCCGCCGAGAACTTCAAGCTCATGTTGCCGGCCAACCCGGGCGGCGGCTGGGACACCACCGGTCGCGCGCTGGGCAAGGCATTGCAGGATGCGGGCGTGGCGGGCAGCGTCAGCTACGAGAACAAGGGCGGCGCGGCCGGCGCCATCGGTCTGGCGCAGTTCTACAACTCGAGCAAGGGTGACCCGAACGCGCTGATGGTGATGGGCGCCGTGATGCTGGGCGGCATCATCACCGGCAAGCCGCCGGTTTCGGTCACGCAGCTGACCCCGATCGCGCGCCTGACCAGCGAGTACAACGTGTTCGTGTTGCCGGCCAACTCGCCGTTCAAGACACTCAAGGACGTGATCGAGCAGATGAAGAAGGACCCCGCCAGCGTCAAGTTCGGCGGTGGCTCGCGCGGCGCGACCGAACATATTGCCGCGGCCATGCTGGCCCGGGCCATCGGTGTCGATACCGCCAAGCTCAACTACGTGCCCTTCCGTGGCGGCGGCGAGGCGGTCGCTGCCATCCTGGGTGGCAACGTCACGATCGGCGGCAGCGGCTACAGCGAGTTCCAGCCCTATATCGAGGCCGGCAAGATGCGCGCGATCGCGGTCACCTCGCCGCAGCGCCTCAAGGGCCTGGACATCCCGACCATGAAGGAGCAGGGCGTCGATGTCGAGCTCGGCAACTGGCGTGGCGTCTACGCACCGGCCGGCATCACCCCCGCCCAGCGCCAGGCGCTGATCGACAAGGTGACCAAGGCCACCCAGAGCAAGTCCTGGCAGGAGGCGCTGGCCAAGAACAGCTGGACCCCGGCCCTGCTGACCGGCCAGGCCTTCGAGGAATTCGTCGATCGTGATTTCGCCAACCTGCGCGCGATCATGGTCAAGTCCGGCATGGTCTGAGCGGAGCTGGCGTGATGCAGAACTCTTCCCGCTCCACGACCCTGCAGACCCTGATCGCGCTCGGCGCGCTGGGGGTCGCGGCCGTGCTGGCCTGGGGCGCGGCACAGATTCCGTCGGCGGCCGGTTATTCGGGCGTCGGCCCGGCCTTCCTGCCCTGGCTGGTGGCTGGCGTGCTGGCCCTGTGCGGCGTCCTGCTGCTGCTGCAGGCGCGCCGTGGCGGTTTTCACGACGTCGAGCCGCCGACCGGTGCCGACCGGGGCGACTGGCGCTCCTTTGCCTGGCTTGCCGCCGGGCTGCTGCTCAATGCGACCCTGATCGAGCATGCCGGCTTCATCGTCAGCTGTGCCCTGTGCTATGCGCTGGCCGTGCGCGGCCTGCGACTGGCGGAAGGCCAGTCCACGTCGCTGCCGCGCATGGGGCAGGACCTGCTGACGGGCGTGGTGATCGCTGCGCCGGTCTACTGGCTTTTCACCCAGGTGCTGGCCGTCAACCTGCCGGGCCTGACCTCGACCGGCTGGTTCTGAGCCTGAGCCTTCCCCCGCACTTCAACCGCCGCGACCCGCTGTCGCGGACCGGAGCAAATCATGATTGAAACGGATATCTGGTCCCAGCTGTTGGGCGGCTTCGCCACGGCCGGGACGCCCATCAACCTGCTGTGGGCCTTCGTCGGCTGCGCGCTCGGCACGGCGATCGGCGTGCTGCCCGGCCTCGGGCCGGCGGTCACGGTGGCGATGCTGCTGCCGATCACGGGTCAGGTCGAGCCGACCTCCTCGATGATCTTCTTCGCCGGCATCTACTATGGCGCCATGTATGGCGGCTCGACCACCTCGATCCTGCTCAACACGCCGGGCGAGACCGGCACCATGGTCACTGCGCTCGAAGGCTTCAAGATGGCCAAGAGCGGTCGCGCCGGCGCGGCCCTCGCGACTTCGGCCATCGGCTCCTTCGTCGCGGGCAGCATCGCCACCGTGCTGGTCACGCTGTTCGCGCCGCTGCTGGCCGACTACGCGGTCCGGCTCGGCCCGCCCGAGTATTTCTGCCTGATGCTGCTGGCCTTCACGACCGTCTCGGCCGTGCTCGGCAACAGCACCTTGCGCGGCATGACGGCCTTGTTCGTCGGCCTCGCGCTCGGCCTGATCGGCATGGACCAGATCACCGGCCAGGTGCGCTACACCGGCAATGTGCTCGAGCTGATGGACGGCATCGAGGTGGTGCTGGTGGCGGTCGGCCTGTTCGCGGTCGGCGAAGCCTTCTACAACGCGCTCTACGAAGGCAAGAGTGTCAGCAGCCTGAACAAGATGACCAGCGTCCACATGACCCGCTCCGAATGGCGCCGCTCCTGGCCGGCCTGGCTGCGTGGCACCTTCATGGGCTTCCCGTTCGGCACCATACCGGCCGGTGGCACCGAGATCCCGACCTTCCTGAGCTACGCGACCGAGCGCAAGCTGGCCGATCCCGAGCACAAGAAGGAGTTCGGCACCACGGGCGCAATCGAAGGCGTCGCCGGCCCCGAGGCCGCCAACAACGCGGCCGTCACCGGCACGCTGGTGCCGCTGCTCACGCTCGGCATCCCGACTTCGGTCACGACCGCGATCCTGCTGTCGGCATTCCAGAACTACGGCATCAACCCCGGCCCGCAGCTGTTCCAGACCTCGTCCACCCTGGTCTGGGCCTTGATTGCCTCGCTCTACATCGGCAATGTCATGCTGCTGGTGCTGAACCTGCCGCTGGTCGGCTTCTGGGTCAAGCTGCTGCGCATCCCCAAGCCCCAGCTCTATGCCGGCATCCTGATCTTCGCCACCGTCGGTGTCTATGGCATGCGCCAGAGCGCGTTCGACCTCTACCTGATGGGCGGCCTGGCGTTGCTGGGCGTACTGATGCGGCGCTTCGACTTCCCGATTGCGCCCGTCATCGTCGGCCTGATCATGGGCCCGCTGGCCGAAGCGCAGATGCGCAATGCGCTGTCGATCGGCGAGGGCCGCTGGACCGTCTTCATCGACCGGCCGATGTCGTTGTTCCTGCTGATCGTGGTCGCGCTGGTGCTGGTCACGCCGCGCCTGCTGGCCTGGCACCGCCGCGCCTGAGTCCGGCGCCTCAGCCTTGACCTCGCGTCCCGCCTGGCTTCAGTCCGGCCGGGACGCTGACATTTTCAGACCTTGGCGCCGAGCTCGATCGCGCGCCGGCGCGTAGCTTCGGCTGCTGCCGTGTCCTGCGGCTGCTGGGTCGGCCAGCCCGCCAGATGCTGTTCGCACAGATCGGCCAGGGCCCTGATCCAGGGTCCGCTGTCGTTCAGGCAGGGGATGTAGTGGAACTCCTGGCCGCCGGCATGCAGGAAGGTCTCGCGCGCCTCCTGCGAAATCTCCTCCAGCGTCTCCAGGCAGTCGCTGGTGAAGCCGGGGCAGATCACGTCGACCCGCTTGGTGCCGCTGCCAGCCAGCGCCTTTAGCGTGGGTTCGGTGTAGGGCTCCAGCCACTTGGCCTTGCCAAAGCGCGACTGGAAGGTCACGACATACTCGTCCTTCTTCAGCCCCAGCGCCTCGGCCAGCAGCCGGCCGGTCTTGTGGCACTCGCAGTGGTAGGGGTCACCCATTTCGAGTGTGCGCTGCGGCACGCCGTGAAAGCTCATCAGCAGCTTGTCGGGCCGGCCATGGGCCAGCCAGTGCTGTTGCACCCGCTGCTTGAGTGCCTCGATGTAGCCGGCCTGGTCGTGGTAGCGGTTGACGAAGCGCAGCTCAGGAATCAGCCGCACCTTCGCCGCCCAGCTGTAGACCGCGTCGAACACGCTCGCGGTGGTGGTGCCGCTGTACTGCGGATAGGCCGGCACGATCAGCACCCGGGTGCAGCCCGCCGCCTTCATCGCGTCGAGCTGGGCCGCGACCGAAGGCTGGCCATAGCGCATCGCATAGCGCACCTCGACCCGGTGGCCGCGCTCACCCAGGTGGCCGAGCAGCAGCTTGGCCTGCTTCTCGGTCCAGGCTTTCAGCGGCGAGCCCTCGGGCGTCCAGATGCTGGCGTACTTGGCGGCCGACTTCTTCGGTCGCACCCGCAGGATGATGCCGTGCAGGATCAGCCACCAGATCGGGCGCGGGATCTCGACCACGCGCGCGTCGCCGAGGAACTCGGCCAGGTAGCGGCGCAATGCCGGTGCGGTCGGTGCATCGGGCGTGCCGAGGTTACACAGCAGAATGCCCGTCTTGGCCGGCTGGCCATGGGTGTAGGAGGGTTCTTTGCGGAAAGACATGCGTTATTCTCGCCCAGCCATGTTGAACCCTGCACAAGTAAGAGCTATCACGCTGGACCTGGACGACACGCTCTGGCCCATCCTGCCGACCCTGGAGCGCGCCGAGGCGCGGCTGCAGTCCTGGCTCGACGCCGAGGCACCCGCCACCGCCGACCAGTGGCGTACGCCTGAGCACCGCCGCGCGCTGCGCGCCGAAGTCAACCGCGACCACGCCGCCCATGCCCATGACATGAGCCACCTGCGGCGCGAGATGATTGCGCTGGCGCTGCGGCGCGCCGGCGACGATGCGGCGCTCGCCGAGCCGGCATTCGAGGTCTTCTTCGCCGCGCGCCAATGCGTCGAGTGCTATGCCGATGCCCTGCCAGCGCTCGAGCGCCTGGCCGCCCGCTATCCGCTGGTTTCGCTCTCGAATGGCAATGCCGACTTGCACCGGGTCGGCCTGGGCGCCCATTTCAAGGCCCAGGTCAGCGCGCGCGAGGCCGGGGTCGCCAAGCCCGACCCGCGCATCTTCAGCTTGGCCGCCGAGGCCGCCGGTGTCGCGCCGCACCAGGTGCTGCACATCGGTGACGATGCCCTGCTCGACGTGCTGGGCGCGCTCGACGCCGGCATGCAGACGGTCTGGGTCAATCGCGAGCGGCAGGACTGGGCCCATGCGCCGCGCCAGCCGCATCTGACGGTGGCGGATCTGCACCAGTTGTGCGCGGCCCTGGCGCTGCCGGCCTGAGCGCCGGGCGGGCGCCCGGGAACCGACCGGCAACGGTGCCTCAGTCCGGCTTCAGGGTGAAGAACTCGGCCTGGTCGTACTGCTGCAGGTAGCGTGCCAGCGTCTCGAACGTCGCCGTCACGGGCGGCAGGCTCGGGTGGTCCGACAGCGAGATCTCGCGGCTGAACAGCGATCCGAGCAGCAGCTTGAAGCCGTTGACATGGACCTGCTGCCCCTGGAAGAACTGCTTCGACTGGGCCTTGATCACCCGCAGGTCGCTGGTGCCGTAGATCGCCGCCTGGATCACGTCGAGCACGAACTCGGTGCAGTTCTGCTTGCCCAGCGTGTAGGGATTGGCGATCGCCGAGTAGCTCGGCTCGTGCAGCGCCGCATAGGTCGGCGAGGCGATCACTTCCAGCAGCCGCCTTTGCAGTTCCGGCGAGGGAATGATCACGCCCGCCTCCAGCCTCGCCACCGAGGCATAGAAGTCCACCGGGTAATCCTGCACCAGTGAACTGGTGTCCGGCTCCGCGTCGCTCTGGTATTCGTTGAAGGTGGCGTAGCCCTTGAGATGACGCCCATCCTGCGTCGTGATGTCGGAGTAGACCGCGAAGGCCGCGTGCGTGTAATACATGCCCTCAGGCATCTGCTCGGGTGGCCGACCGATGCGGCCGATGATCGCGACCCGGGCGCCACGCTGCGCCAGGGCCTTTTCCACCTTCTTCGCCAGCTCGATGATCTGTTCCGCCGCAAAGATCGGTGCCTCCTGCGTCTGGCTCGGGTTCGGGCTGAAGCCGGCGGCCTGAGCCGGTTGCCAGACCAGCCAGGCGACCCAGAGGCAGAGCCACAGTCGTGCTGCCATGATCTCGGCTCAGTCGGCGAGAACCGTGAAGACCTGGCTGCCGCTGTCGTACTGCTGCAGGTACTGGCCGATGGTCTCGAAGGTGGCCGTCTGCGGCTGGCCATCCTGATCCGAAGTCGAGATCTCGGCACTGAACAATGAACCCAGCAGCAGCTTGAAACGGTTCACGTTGACAGGCTGGGCCGAAAAATGCGCCCGTGTATTGGCCTTGATCTGGTTCAGCTCCGAGGTCTGGTAGATCGCAGCCTGGATCACGTCGAGTACGAATTCGGTGCAGTTCTGCCGGCCCAGGGTATAGGGATTGGCGATCAGCGAGTAATGGGGGTCGTGCAGCGCGCTGTAGGCCGGTGACGCGATCACCTCGAGCAAGCGTTTTTGCAGCTCGGCCGATGGCACGATGATGCCTGCCTCTAGCTCGGCGACGCCCGAAAAAAAGTCCACCGGAAAATCCTGCACCAGCTCGCTGACGTCGGGCCGGCCGTCCTTCTGGTACAGGTTGTAGATCGCATAGCCTGGCAGCTTGCGCTGGTCGGCGGTGGTGATCTCCGAGTAGACGGCGAAGGCCACATGGGTGAAATGCATGCCCTGCGGCAGTTCCGAGGCCGGGCGGCCCATGCGTGCGAGCAGCGCGACATGCGCGCCCTGGCTGGCCAGCTGGCGTTCGACCTTCTTGGAAAAGCTCACCACCTGTTCCGGCTGGAAGTGCAGCGGCGTGCCGGGGCTGCTGAAACTGGAGCTGAAGCCCGAAGCCTGGACCGCACCGGCCAGCCAGGCCAGGGCGAGGCCGGAAATCCCTCTGCGCCATCTGATCTGCATCGCTGTGCTCCTGGTTGTTGCGGGCTGCTGGGCCGGACTGAGCCGCGCCAGCGCTCGATTCAGTCCGGCTGGACGGTGGCGCGCGGCTTGAGCGCGATGTCCGGCGGGATGATCGTGATGGTTTCCTCGGTGATCTCGAGCGGTGTGCCGCTCGGCGCATTGGCCGCCCGCATCGAGTCGCGCGCAACTGCGGCGCTGGCGCTGCCTGCCGAGCCCAGCACCGCACCGCCTATTGCCAGCGGCACCGCCGACAGTCCCAGCGTGGCGCGCCCCGAGGCGGCGATGCTGTGGGCCGCGCTGGCGCTCGCATGGCCGCTGGCCTGTGCCGACTCACGCAGGGCGCCTGCTGAAAGCCCTTCGTCAGCCTGGGCGCTAGCCAGCCAGCCGATGAGCAGCAGTGCGGTGGGCAATTTGTGCAAGCCGTGATTCATGATGATTGGCTCCTGACCCTGAACGCTTTCAGTCTAGGATAAAAACCTTAAGCAGGCCATTGTCCTGCCATTTCCATCAAGATTTTTTCGGCCTGCATCGGGCCGCCTGCGCGACTCGGTTGCGGTTTGGCGCCTGGGTCGGACCTGCTGCCGGCCTGTTCGGCGGTACGGGATAATCCGACCCAACAAGATGACAAATCAGAGGATGACTTTGACATGAGAACCCCCCCGACCCTGCTCGAACAATACGGCCCGCGCGAAGCGATGGAATATGACGTGGTGATCGTGGGCGCCGGCCCGGCCGGCCTGGCGACCGCGATCCGCTTGAAGCAACTCGCCGCTGAAAAAGGCAGCGAGGTCAACGTCTGCGTGCTGGAAAAAGGCTCCGAGCCCGGCGCCCATATCCTGTCGGGCGCCGTGATGGACCCGCAGGCGATCACGGAACTGCTGCCCGACTGGAAGGCGCAAGGCGCGCCGCTGAACCAGCCGGTCACCGGCGACGAGGTGCTGTTCTTGTCCGAGACCGGCGTCAAGAAGACCCCTGACTGGCTGCTGCCCGACTGCTTCCACAACGACGGCAACTACGTGATCAGCCTGGGTGCGGTGACCAAGTGGCTCGGCGAGCAGGCCGAAGGCCTGGGGGTCGAGATCTTCCCGGGCTTTGCCGCCTCCGAAGTGCTGTTCAACGAGGACGGCTCGGTAAAGGGTGTCGCCACCGGCCACCAGGGCCTGGGCAAGGATGGCGAGCCGACCGACGCGTTCCAGATCGGCATGGAGCTGCACGCCAAGTACACCGTGTTCGCCGAAGGCGCGCGCGGCCACCTGGGCAAGTCGCTGATCTCGCATTTCCAGCTCGATGCTGGCAAGGACCCGCAAACCTACGGCATCGGCATCAAGGAACTGTGGGAAATCCCGGCCGACAAGGCCAAGCCCGGCCTGGTGGTGCACACCGCCGGCTGGCCGCTCGATGGCCAGACCTATGGCGGCGGCTTCCTGTACCACCTGGAAGGCAACAAGGTCACGCTCGGCTTCGTCGTCGGCCTGGACTACCAGAACCCCTGGCTCTCCCCGTTCGAGGAAATGCAGCGCTGGAAGACCCATCCCTCTATCCGCGCCCATCTGGAAGGTGGCAAGCGCATCGGCTACGGCGCGCGCGCCATCGTCGCTGGCGGCCTGCACTCGCTGCCGAAAACCGTGTTCCCGGGCGGCGCGCTGGTCGGTTGCGACGCGGGCTACCTGAACGCCGCGCGCATCAAGGGCAGCCATGCCGCGATCAAGAGCGGCATGCTGTGCGCCGAGGCCGCGTTCGAAGCCGTCACGGCCGGCCGCAGCAGTGACGAGCTGAATGCCTACCCGCAAGCCTTTGAGCAGAGCTGGCTGCACGCCGAGCTCGATCAGTCGCGCAACTTCAAGGCCTGGTTCAAGAAGGGCAACACCATGGGCGCGCTGATGACCGGCATCGAGCACTGGCTGCTGCCGAAACTCGGCATGAAGCGCCCGCCGTGGAGCCTGCACCGCACCCACGCCGATCACAGCTACCTCAAGCCCGCGGCTGAAAGCCCGAAGATCGAGTACGCGAAACCGGACGGCAAGCTGACCTTCGACCGCCTGAGCTCGGTCTTCATCAGCAACACCAACCACGAGGAAAACCAGCCGGCGCACCTGACCTTGAAGGACGCCAGCGTACCGGTCGGCATCAACCTGGCCAAGTTCGCCGGTCCCGAGAGCCGCTACTGCCCGGCCGGTGTCTACGAGTTCATGAACAAGGACGGACAGGACCAGCTGGTGATCAACGCGCAGAACTGCGTGCACTGCAAGACCTGCGACATCAAGGACCCGACGCAGAACATCGTCTGGGTCACGCCCGAGGGTGGCGGCGGGCCCAATTACGCCGGCATGTGAAGTCCGCCAGCGCGCTGGGGCGTCAGTAGCCCGCCGGCCCGCCAGGCGGGCTCGGCTACAATCAAAGTTTGCCCAAATCAGGCTCGGCCATCCCCGGGATGGCCGTCTGTTTTGTGAACCAAGCCGAGCCGCCCGAGGGTGGCAAGCGATGCAAGAACACACCGGGTGCAGCCTTGGGCTGTGCCACCCCTCATCTAGGAGAGAACCATGGCAGTGAACGTCGAGACCCTGGAAAAGCTGGAGCGCAAGATCACGCTCGAGCTGCCGGTGGCTGAAATCCAACAGGAAGTCGAAGCGCGCCTCAAGCGCATGGCCAAGCAGGTCAAGCTGGACGGTTTCCGTCCGGGCAAGGTGCCGCTGAGCGTCGTGGCCAAGCAGTACGGCTACTCGGTCCAGTACGAAGTCATGAACGACAAGGTCGGTCAGGCCTTCCAGGCTGCCGCTGCCGAAGCCGAACTGCGCATCGCCGGCGCTCCGCGCATCAACGAAAAGGACGGCGCTGCTGAAGGCTGCGTGGCCTTCGAAGCCATCTTCGAGGTCTACCCGGAAGTCAAGATCGGTGACCTGAGCGCCGCCGAGATCGAGAAGGTCAGCGCTGAAGTCAACGACGCTGCCATCGACCGCACCCTGGACATCCTGCGCAAGCAGCGCCGCACCTTCACGACCCGTGACGAGACCGGTTGGGCCGAAGCCAGCGACCGCATCACGATCGACTTCGAAGGCAAGATCGACGGCGAACCCTTCGACGGCGGCAAGGCCGAAGCCTTCCAGTTCATGGTCGGCGAAGGCCAGATGCTTGAGCAGTTCGACGCTGCCGTGCGCGGCATGAAGACTGGCGAGTCCAAGACCTTCCCGCTCGACTTCCCGGCCGACTACCACGGCAAGGACGTGGCTGGCAAGACCGCTGACTTCCTGGTCACGGTCAAGAAGATCGAGTTCCAGACCCTGCCGGAAGTCAACGAAGAGTTCGTCAAGTCGCTCGGCATCGAAGGCGGCACCGTTGACGCCCTGCGCGCCGACATCAAGAAGAACCTCGAGCGCGAAGTCAAGTTCCGCCTGCAGGCTCGCAACAAGGCGGCCGTGATGGACGCCCTGGTCGCCAACGCCGAACTCGACCTGCCCAAGGCCAGCGTCGAGGCGGAAGTCGAGCGTCTGGTCGAAGGCGCACGCGCCGACCTCAAGCAGCGTGGCATCAAGGACGCCGACAAGGCTCCGATCCCGGCCGAGCTGTTCAAGGACCAGGCCGAGCGTCGCGTGCGCCTGGGCCTGGTGGTGGCCGAGCTGGTCAAGACCAACAACCTGCAGGCCAAGCCCGAGCAGCTTGACGCCCACATCAACGAACTGGCCGCCTCCTACGAGCGTCCGGAAGAAGTGGTGCAGTGGTACAAGGGCGACAACCGCCGTCTGGCCGAAGTTGAAGCAATCGTGATCGAGAGCAACGTCGCCGACTTCGTGCTGGGCCAGGCCAAGGTTACCGACAAGTCGGTCAGCTTCGAAGAGCTGATGGGTCAGGCCTGATCCTGCAGCGCCGGCCCCTCAGGCCGGCGCTGGCTCAAGCGAAACGAGGGCGGATGCATTTCCGCCCTTTTTTATTGTCCGTCAGGCCCCATCTGCTGATCAGGCCATTCGGCATTGGTTACAGTAAGCCCTGCAACGTTTTCCTGGAGCACACACACATGAGCGCATTGGACGCACAAAACCTGGGCATGGTTCCCATGGTGATCGAGCAATCGGGCCGCGGCGAGCGTGCCTACGACATCTACTCGCGCCTGCTCAAGGAGCGCGTCGTGTTCCTGGTCGGTCCGGTCAATGACCAGTCGGCCAACCTCGTGGTCGCGCAGATGCTGTTCCTCGAAAGCGAGAACCCGGACAAGGACATCCACTTCTACATCAACTCGCCGGGCGGCTCGGTCAGCGCGGGCATGTCGATCTTCGACACGATGAACTTCATCAAGCCCGACGTCTCGACGCTGTGCATGGGCATGGCCGCCAGCATGGGCGCCTTCCTGCTGGCTGCTGGCACCAAGGGCAAGCGCTTCACGCTGCCGAACTCGCGCGTCATGATCCACCAGCCGCTGGGCGGCGCCCAGGGCCAGGCTACCGACATCGAGATCCACGCGCGCGAGATCCTGCGCCTGCGCGCCGACCTCAACAAGATCCTGGCCGAACGCACCGGCCAGCCGCTCGAAAAGATCGAGCGCGACACCGAGCGCGACTACTACATGGCCGCTGCCGAGGCAGCCGAATACGGCCTGGTCGACCGTGTGATCGACAAGCGCGGCGCCTGATCCCGTCCCCCGCAGCCCGTGCCGCCCGCTGTTCGCAGCGGCGCGCGGGCTTCACTTATCATCGGCGTTTCACGTATTTCACCGAGTCCGAGCAAGGCATTCTTCATGGCCGACAACAAAGGCACCTCCAGCGACAAACCCCTCTATTGCTCCTTCTGCGGCAAGAGCCAGCATGAGGTCAAGAAACTGATCGCCGGCCCCTCGGTGTTCATCTGCGACGAATGCATAGACCTGTGCAACGACATCGTGCGCGAGGAACTGCCGCAGACCGTGCTGGGTCAGGGCGAGGCCGGCGACCGGCTGCCGACCCCGGCTGAAATCAAGCAGCATCTCGACGGCTACGTGATCGGCCAGGAGCTGGCCAAGAAATCGCTCGCCGTGGCGGTCTACAACCACTACAAGCGCCTGCGCCACAAGGCCAAGGCGCGCAAGGACGATGTCGAACTGGCCAAGAGCAACATCCTCTTGATCGGCCCGACCGGCTCCGGCAAGACGCTGCTGGCCGCGACCATGGCGCGCATGCTCAACGTTCCCTTCGTGATGGCCGATGCCACCACGCTGACCGAGGCCGGCTATGTCGGCGAGGACGTCGAGAACATCATCGCCAAGCTGCTGCAGACCTGCAACTACGACGTCGACAAGGCCCAGCAGGGCATCGTTTACATCGACGAGATCGACAAGATCACGCGCAAGTCCGAGAACCCCTCGATCACGCGTGACGTCTCGGGCGAGGGCGTGCAGCAGGCGCTGCTCAAGCTGGTCGAAGGCACGATCGCCTCGGTGCCACCGCAGGGTGGCCGCAAGCACCCGAACCAGGACATGCTGCAGGTCGACACCTCCAACATCCTGTTCATCTGTGGCGGCGCCTTCGCTGGTCTCGAAAAGATCGTCGAGCAGCGAACCGAAGCTGCCGGCATCGGCTTCAGTGCCAACGTCAAGAGCAAGCAGCAGCGCAGCCTGACCGACGTCTTTGCCGAAGTCGAACCCGATGATCTGGTCCGCTTCGGCCTGATCCCCGAGTTGGTGGGCCGCCTGCCGGTCGTGACCGCCTTGGCCGAGCTTGGCGAGGATGCGCTGGTCGATATCCTGACCGAGCCCAAGAACGCCGTCGTCAAGCAGTTCGCCCAGTTGCTGCAGATGGAAGGCGTCGAGCTCGAGGTCCGTCCCGAGGCGCTGCACGCGATCGCACGCAAGGCGATCAAGCGCAAGACCGGCGCCCGCGGCCTGCGCTCGATCCTCGAGCAGGCGCTGATGGACACCATGTTCGAACTGCCCAGCCTGGACAACGTCCAGAAAGTGGTGGTCGAGCCGGCCACGGTCGAAGAAGGCAAGGCACCGCTGCTGGTGCTGCGCGAAGCAGCCAAGCAGGCCTGAGACCCGCAACAGCTCGATGGCCGGCGGCCGCGGCTTGAAGTCGCTGCCGCCGGCCCCATTTGAGCGGAAAGATATTTAGGTAACAGCATGTCCGGACACACCCCTTTGCCCAGCCAGCCCGTCGCATTGCCGCTCTTGCCCCTGCGTGACGTGGTGGTCTTCCCCCATATGGTGATTCCGCTGTTCGTGGGTCGGCCCAAGAGCATCAAGGCGCTGGAAGCCGCGATGGAGAACGAGCGCCGCATCATGCTGGTGGCGCAAAAAACCGCTGCCAAGGACGAACCGACCCCGGAAGACCTGTTCGAGATGGGCTGCGTCGCCACCATCCTGCAGATGCTCAAGCTGCCGGACGGCACCGTCAAGGTGCTGGTCGAAGGCCTGCAGCGCGCCAAGGTGCTCGGCGTGGAAGAGGGCGAGAGCCATTTCATCGGCCAGGTCCGGCCGCTGTCGGAGCAGGACGAGTCCGCTGGCGAGGCCAACGAGGTCGAGGCGCTGCGCCGCGCCCTGATGCAGCAGTTCGACCAGTACGTCAAGCTCAACAAGAAGATCCCGTCCGAGGTCCTGACCTCGATCGCCAGCATCGACGACGCCGGCCGCCTGGCCGATACCGTCGCTGCCCACCTGCCGTTCAAGCTCGAGGCCAAGCAGGCCGTGCTCGACCTCGACCGGGTCGCGCCCAGGCTGGAAAACCTGTTCGGTCAGATCGAACGCGAGGTCGAGATCCTCAACGTCGACAAGCGCATCCGTGGCCGCGTCAAGCGCCAGATGGAGAAGAGCCAGCGCGACTTCTACCTCAACGAGCAGGTCAAGGCGATCCAGAAAGAGCTCGGCGAGGGCGAGGAGGGCGCCGACCTGGAGGAACTCGAGAAGAAGATCCGCCTGGCCAAGATGCCGGCCGAGGCACGCAAGAAAGCCGAAGGCGAGCTCAAGAAGCTCAAGCTGATGTCGCCGATGTCGGCCGAAGCCAGCGTGGTGCGCAACTACATCGAGACCCTGGTCGGCCTGCCCTGGAGCAAGAAGACCAAGATCAAGCATGACCTGGCCTACGCCGAGCAGGTCCTCAACGAGGACCACTACGGCCTGGATCGAGTCAAGGACCGCATCCTCGAATACCTCGCGGTGCAGCAGCGCGTCGACAAGGTCAAGGCGCCCATCCTGTGCCTGGTCGGCCCGCCGGGCGTCGGCAAGACCTCGCTCGGCCAGTCGATCGCCAAGGCGACCGGACGCAAGTACACCCGCATGGCGCTGGGCGGCATGCGCGACGAAGCCGAGATCCGCGGCCACCGCCGCACCTACATCGGCGCCATGCCGGGCAAGGTGCTGCAAAGCCTGGGCAAGATCGGCGCGCGCAACCCGCTGTTCCTGCTCGACGAGATCGACAAGCTCGGCATGGACTTCCGCGGCGATCCGTCCTCGGCCCTGCTCGAAGTGCTCGATCCGGAGCAGAACCACACCTTCGCCGACCACTATGTCGAGGTCGATTTCGACCTGTCGGACGTGATGTTCGTCGCCACCTCCAACTCGATGAACATCCCGTCGGCGTTGCTCGACCGGATGGAAGTGATCCGCCTGTCGGGTTACACCGAGGACGAGAAGACCCATATCGCGCTCAAGTACCTGCTGCCCAAGCAGCTCGAGAACAACGGCATCAAGGCCGGCGAGCTCGAAGTGGCCGAGGACGCCGTGCGCGACATCGTGCGCTACTACACCCGCGAGGCCGGCGTGCGCTCGCTCGAACGCGAGCTCTCGAAGATCTGCCGCAAGGTGGTCAAGGGCCTGCTGCTGAAGAAATACCAGCCGACCGTGGTTGTCGACGCTGCCAAGCTCGACGAATTCCTGGGCGTGCGCAAGTACAGCTACGGCCGCGCCGAACAGCTCAACCAGATCGGCCAGGTCGTTGGCCTGGCCTGGACCGAAGTCGGCGGCGACCTGCTGACGATCGAGGCCGCACTGATGCCCGGCAAGGGCAACGTGATCCGCACCGGCCAGCTCGGCGACGTCATGAAGGAGTCGGTCGAGGCGGCCCGTACCGTGGTGCGCAGCCGCTCGCATGCGTTTGGCATCACCGATGAAACCTTCGAGAAGAAAGACATCCACGTTCACGTGCCTGACGGCGCGACCCCGAAGGATGGCCCGAGCGCCGGTGCCGCCATGACGACCGCCATCGTGTCGGCGCTGACCGGCATCCCGGTGCGCGCCGATGTCGCGATGACCGGCGAGATCACCCTGCGCGGCGAGGTCACCGCCATCGGCGGCCTGAAGGAAAAGCTGCTGGCCGCGTTGCGCGGCGGCATCAAGACCGTGCTGATCCCGGAGGAGAACGTCAAGGACCTGGCCGAGATCCCGGACAACGTCAAGGCCGGCCTCGAGATCGTGCCGGTGCGCTGGATCGATCGCGTGCTCGAGATCGCGCTTGAGCGCACTCCGTCGCCGATCGGTCTGGAGGCCATTGCCGCGGTCGCTGCGCCAGTGGTTCCGGCCCCGGTTGTCGAGCCCGCCCCGAGCGAGAAGCCCGCCCGCAAGCCCGCCAAGGCGCCGCGTGTGAAGAAGGCGTGAAATTTTTGCTGGAAATTTCCAGCCGCCGCCGAAAACACTGAAAAATGCCATAGAATCATGGCTTGCAACGACGCAGGAGATTCTTCTGCCGAGTGAAATGCGGGATTAGCTCAGTTGGTAGAGCGATACCTTGCCAAGGTATAGGTCGAGAGTTCGAGTCTCTTATCCCGCTCCAGATAAATTAAAAAGTCCGAAGACTTTTCAATCGTGACTATCAAGATAATGGCGCGGTAGCAAAGCGGTTATGCACCGGATTGCAAATCCGTGTAGGTCGGTTCGACTCCGGCCCGCGCCTCCAGACAAGAAGCACCTAAAGCAGCGATGCCTAGGTGCTTTTTTCTTGCCAGTTGCATTGGCTGGCCATCTCGGTCATGATGGATTCACGCTTGGCGGGTTTTCATTCGACCGCGCGGTTCCAGTCAGTACGGTTGTGGCTACCCGCTATTTGTGTCTGAGTTGTGAAAACTTCCGCAGCAGGGTGATAGCTTGCAAAGCTTCCCCATCCGTGCGTATAATCATGGTCCGCTTGATTATCAATCAAGCCATTTTAATTACTTTACTAGGTGGTTTGTATGAAACTCACTCGTACTGGCCTTTCGGGTCAAATCTGTCTTCTGGCCTTGGCTTGTCTGTTGGGGGTGGCACCGGTCTGGGCAGCGCCGAAAGATAAAGGCGTAGTCGTTGTCAACGATACTACGACTGTCACGGGACTGGGCAACGGCAACGGCAATGCCACCGGTAACGGCAACGCCTACGGCGGCGTCAACGGCCAGGGCATTCTGAACGGCAACGGCAATGCCTTCGGTTTCAACACTGGCTCGACCAGCACCAGTACCAGCACCAGCGGTTCCACCCAGGGCTCGGTCGTGCTGACTTCCACCACGTCCAGCACCAATGGCACCACCACGAGCACTGGCGGCACAGGTTCGGTCTCGACTTTCGTGTCGGCCGTGCCCGAGCCGGCTGATTACGCCTTGATGCTGACCGGGCTGGCCATGCTGGGTGCTGCTGTCCGGCACCGCCGTCGTGCCGCTGCGTCTTCACCTGCCTCGAGCGCGCTCGCATGACATCCCTGCTGTGGCGCTGGTTTGCCTTGCTGTTTCTCAGCAGCATGCTGGCGGCTTGTGGTCGGCCTGCCATCGAGGAAGGGCAGGTGCTGGCACGGGTCAACGGTGAAGAGATTTCAATCCATCAGTTCAACTTTGCGATGACGCAGGCCTCGGTTCGGCCGCAGACAAGCGCTGACCAGGCTGAATTGCTCGACAAGTTGATAGACCGCCAGCTGGCGATACAGCAGGCGCTCGAAAAGAAGCTGGACCGGCGACCCGAGGTGATGATGCGGGTGGAAGAAGCCAGGCGCGACATCCTGGCTGACGCCTACGCGAAAGAGTTGTCGGCCGCCGCTCCGGGCCCCAATTCTGATGATGTGGCCAAATACTTCCGTGACCATCCGGCCCTGTTCAGTGAGCGCAAGGTATATCGCCTGCGTGAGATCACGCTGACCAACGACGCACCGGCATTGCCGCAGGTGCAAGAACGATTGGACAAGAAGCAGGATCTGCCGGATGTTTTGACTTGGCTGCGGCAGCAGCCAGGGGTGTTCACGGATCAGATGGTGATACGTCCGGCCGAGCAGCTGCCGATCGAGGTCGCCGTCCGCCTGAACCAGGTCGCGCCTGGTGAAGTGATTTCGTTCCGGCTGCCACGTGCGCTGGTGGTGTACCAGATCCAGTCGGCCGAGGTCGTCCCCATGCCCTGGGCGGCAGCTGCGCCGGTGATCAGGGAACACCTGAAGAAGCAGCACGACTTCGATAGCTTGAACAAGGCACTGGCCCAGTTGCGGTCGAAGGCCAAGATCGAACGCAAGGCAGGACAGCCATGAGTTCCGGCCGGTGGCTGAATGCCCCGGCCAGTTTGTCGCGTCATGCGGCTTGGCTCGGAGTCTTGCCGGTACTGGCTTGGCTGGGCCTGTTCGGGCTGGCAGTCATGGATCTGGCGCAACGCCAGTGGATTCTTGACGAGAACGCCTATACGCCCTGGTTGCTGGCGCTGGCCTTGCTGCTGCTTTCGGTCAGGGCCTACCAGATCGACCGCAGCCAGACCCGCGCCAGCGCAGGCGGCGCGCTGCTGTGGTGGGCCGTCGGAGCGCCCTTGTATGCCGTGGGCCGCTCACAGCAGATCGATCTGCTGACACTGCTGGCCTGCATCATTCTGCTGGTTGCCGTGGTGCTGGGGTGGGGCGGGCGACAGGCCTTGGCTCGTCTGCGTTTTCCGATTGGCTTCATGCTGTTCGCCTTGCCCTTCCCGGGTTGGGTGATCGACCGTTTGACCAGCCCGCTCAAGGTCTGGATTTCTCAGGGTGCCGAAACGCTGTTGTACGCCCTGGGCTACCCGGTGGCCCGCAGCGGCGTCGTGCTCAGCCTGGGGCCGTACCGGCTGCTGGTGGCCGATGCCTGTACCGGCTTGCATTCCTTGATCTTCCTGGCCGCGTTGGGTCTGTTGTACATGCATCTGACCGGGCCGCGTCAGCGCTGGCACCATGCCTTGCTGGTGGCCATGCTGGTCCCGGTGTCCTTGCTGGCCAATGGCATCAGGGTCGTGGTGCTGCTGCTGGTGACCTATTACTGGGGTGACGCCGTCGGGCAGGCTTTCTGGCACGACGTGGCGGGTCTGGTGCTGTATGTGTCGGCATTCGGATTGCTGGTCCTGTCCGATGGGCTGCTGTTCCGTTGGGTGGAGGCGGGCGCCAAGGCTGCCAGACGTCCAGCGGCCTTGGCCGGCAAGCAGCCTGCCGCGCCAGAGGCTGTGCCGGCAGGCGAGGGCGGGCGTGCGCGCTGGTCTTCCAGCCTGATATTGACCGCCCTGCTGCTCTTGCCCGCCGTGGCGGCGCAGTGGCTGACGCCCAGGCAGATGATGGCCGAGCGTGAGCCCATGCCGGTGCTTGAGCAGCTGGTGCCGCAGCAGATGGGTGATTGGCTGCATGATCAGGGCGCCGATACGCTGCTGGTGGCGGCCGATCTGCAGGCGAACGTGCAGCGTCTCTACAGCCAGACCCTGTCGCGAACCTATGTCAATGCGCAGGGCGATCGCATCATGCTGTCGGTGGCCTATGGCGGGCGGCAGCTGGGCAATGAATTGCAGGCCCACCGGCCCGAGTTCTGTTACCAGGCCCAGGGCTTTTCCCTGCTGGATGCACATCAATCGGTGTTGCCGCTGGCCGGGCAGTCTCTCGAGGTGCGCCGACTGGTTGCCGTGCAGCATGGCCGGGTGGAACCGATCACCTACTGGATGACGGTGGGCAAGCAGACCACCTTGCCCGGCCTGGGCCGCAAGCTGATGCAGATGCGCTACGGCCTGCTGGGCGAGATTCCGGACGGTGCACTGGTGCGCATTTCAAGCCTGGACGGCGACAGCGGTCGGGCCTATGCCATGCATGCGAACTTTGTGGCTGCACTGCAGCAGGCGGTGCCTGGCTATCTGGGCATGCAGGCGCACTGAAGTTTTAGCGAGAGTTTTCAGTCCTGACACAAAGCACGGGCATGCTGGCGGTCAAATCGGATGGTTGCGCTATTGATCAAGGGCCCTTGCGATGACTCCAGCTTTTTCCGCCGACACCCTGTCGCCCTTGCCACTGGTGTCAGTCGTCGTGATCGGGCGCAACGAAGGCGAGCGGCTGATGCATTGTCTGGATGCGATCGAGCGTTGTGATCGGAGCCGCTGCCGATTGGAAGTGATCTACGTCGACTCCAATTCCAGCGATGGCAGTCCGCAGCGTGCCGCCGCGCGCGGGGTCCAGGTGCTGCAGGTGCAGCCGCTGCGACCTTCAGCCGCCTTGGGACGCAATGCCGGCTGGCAAGCTGCACAGGGCGAATTTGTCCTGTTCCTGGACGGTGACACCGAGTTGCAGCCGGACTTTGTCTCGCAGGCCTTGGCCACCATGGAGCAGTCCGACGTGGCGATCTGCTGGGGGCACCGTCGCGAGTCGCACCCTGAACAATCCTGGTATGTCCGGGTGTTGGACCTCGACTGGATTTCTCGCTCGGGGGATACCGAATTTTGCGGCGGTGATGCCCTGGTGCGGCGTGTCGTGCTGCAACAGGTGCAGGGCTTTGACGAGCAGCTCATCGCAGGCGAGGAACCCGAGATGTGCCGTCGCATCCGGGCTGCAGGGCACCGGATTGTTCACCTCGATCTGCCGATGACCCAGCATGACCTGGCTGTCACAACCTGGTCGGCCTATTGGCGTCGGGCGTTTCGCACCGGACATGCCTATGCTGAGGTATCGGCCCGCTACCGTCATAGCCAGGACCCGCTGTGGCTGCGCGAGTCGCAGCGCAATCTGGTACATGGCGCGGTGTTGCTAGCGGCTCCGCTACTGCTGGTACTCATGTGGGCGCTGTTACCAGCGCTGTGGGCCCTAGGTCTGAGTGCGCTCGGTGGGCTGATGGCGCTGTTGCTGCTCGCGCGCACCGCAAGTCGCTGCGCCTGGAAATCTCCGGACCGTTCCACTTGCTGGATGTACGCGGTTCATAGCCACTTGCAGCAGATTCCAATTCTGTTCGGCCAACTGGCGCAGAAGTGGGACGCCTGCCGGGGCCGGCGCCGGCAGTTGATCGAGTACAAGACTCCCTCCGGTAGCTGAGTTGTCAGTTTTATTTTAGCAAGATTTGTCAATTGCGACACATATTGCTGCTTGCTCTGGGCTGTAATAGTGCTACTAACCCTTTGTTGGATGGATCGAACCGAATGGCATCGCTGCGGCCTTTCAAACCCCTGCTGAGTCTGGCCCTGTGGCCGCTGGCACGCCTCGCGGACAAGCCGTTTGCCGCCTGGCGGCGGCTGTGGGCTTACGCGCGCCTGCGCGCCGCAGTGCCAGGGGTTGATGCTTCCGTGGTGGTCCTGGCCATGCCTGAACTGCATGGCACGCGCCGGATTGGCCTGGGCAAGGATTTGTATCTCTACCCGGGGCTTTACCTGGAGACGCAAGCTGCAGGCCGAATCGAGATCGGGGATGGGGTCGTCATGTCGCGTGGGGTGCATCTGGTCGCGTTCGACCGGATCAGTATCGGGGCTGGCAGCATGATCGGTGAATACGCCAGCCTGCGCGATGCCAACCACCGCCACGGCGCTGGCATGGACCTGTGCCATTCTGGGCACGAGGCGCGCCCTATCCGCCTCGGTCGCAACGTCTGGATTGGCCGTGGTGCCGTGGTGCTGGCCGGGGTCGAGATTGGCGATGGCGCAGTCGTCGGTGCCAATGCGGTGGTGACCCGCTCGGTCGCGGCCGGACAGACCGTGGTCGGTGTGCCCGCGCGTCCCTTGCCGCCGTGCCAGCTAGTTGGGGGGGAAAAGGCATGAGCGTGCAGTGCTTGTTGCTGGTGGCCTACCAATGCGGTCCTGGCATGGGGTCGGTGTCACAGATCGGCTGGGAATGGTACAGCCGCCTGGCGCAGCAATATCGCGTCACGCTCGTCACGCATGTGCGCAACCGTCAGGCGATGGCAGCCGCGGGGGCTCCGCTGGGCGACAGCGAGGTCATCTACATCGACACCGAATGGTTTGCCGGGCCGTTGTATCGCTTTGCCAAGCGTCTGTTTCCCCGCAGCGAGCACAGCGTCTTTCTCGTCGCCTCGTTGGACTATTTCGTCTTCGATGCGGCGGCCTGGCGCCTGCTGCGCCGGCGACAAAAGCTGGGTGAACGCTGGGAGATCCTGCACCGCGTGACGCCGGTGACCCTGGCGGCACCGACCTGGCTCGGTCGTCTCGGCATTCCGACCGTCATCGGTCCGCTCAACAGCGGTCTCAAGGACCCTCCGGGTTTTGCTGCCATCATGCGCCAGGAGTCGACCTGGCTGGTCAACTTGCGCGAGTTCGGTCGCTGGTTCGACGGCTTGATCGGCTCCTCGCGTCTTGCCACGCGCCTGCTGGTGGCGACGCAGGTCACGCTGGCTGCGGTGCCGCCGCGTCATCGTGCGCGCTGTCAACTCATGCTGGAAAACGGGGTGGAACTGGATCGGTTCGAGCCTACGCCTTGGCCTGCCGCGCCGGGGCCGCAACAGCCGCTGGAGGTGCTCTTCGTCGGCCGCCTGATTCCCGTCAAGGCACTGACCTTGCTGATCGATGCCATCGGCCAGTTGAGTGCGGCAGGACAGGCCGTCCGGCTGACGGTGGTGGGGGACGGCCCCTTGCGCGCCGAATGGGAGCGCCACGCGCAGACCCGGGGCCTGGGCGAGCGGGTGCATTTCGTCGGCAATCAGACCTTGTCGGATGTCGCGAGCTTCATGCAGCGTTGCCATGTGTTTTGTCTGCCCTCGGTGCGCGAGTCGGGGGGGGCGGTGGTGCTGGAGGCCATGGCTTCGGCGCGACCGGTCATCGCCATTCGCTTTGGCGGCCCGGCCGAGCTGGTCGACGACAGCGTGGGCGCGCTAGTGGAGCCTATCGGGCCGCAGCAAGTGACTGCCGACCTGGCAGACTTGCTGCAGCAGGTGATCAGACATCCGGCCGATTGGGCCGCCAGGGGGCAGGCCGGTCGTCGCAGGGTGGAGGCTCGTTACAGCTGGAACGCCAAGGTTGCGGCAGCGGGGGCGCTGTACCAGGCCATTCTGAACGAAGGAAAACCGCTATGACCTCGGCTGCAAAAACGGTTCGCATGGCCTACCTGATCAGCCGTTATCCGGCAGTTTCGCATACCTTCATCCTGCGCGAGATACGGCAGCTGCGCGAGGCCGGATTCGACATCCGCAGCGCCTCGGTCAATCCGCCCGACCGTGAGCTGGCCGACATGACGCCAGACGAGGTGGAGGAGACCGGCTTGACTTACTACCTCAAGCGTCACGGCTTGCCGGGGGCGTTGCTGGGTCACCTGTGGGGCTGGCGCCATCCGCGCGCCTATTGGTGCGGCCTCAAGGCTGGACTGGGCTTTGGTGGCTGGGACCTCAAGCGCAGCCTGTTCGGCCTGTTCTATTTCACCGAGGCCCTGATGCTGGCGCGCTGGATGGAGCAGCAGGGCCTGCAGCACCTGCATGTGCACTTTGCCACCGCAGCGGCCAATATCGCGCTCATCCTCAAGCAGATGGTGCCGATGACGCTGTCGCTCACCGTCCACGGACCGGACGAGTTCTATGATGTGCCGGGCCAAAAGCTGATCGACAAGATCGAGGCTGCCGATTTCCTGGTCTGCATCAGCCGCTTCGCCCGCAGCCAGTTGATGAAGTTCTCGCCCGCCAGTGCCTGGGGCAAGTTCGAGGTCTGCCCGCTGGGGGTGGACGTGGCGCGCTACAACCCGCAGCGCGTCGTCGCATCGGACCGGCCGTTCACCGTGCTGTGCGTGGGGCGGCTCACACCGGCCAAGGGCCAGCATGTGCTGCTCGAAGCCTGCGCACGCCTGCGCGATTACGGGCATGCCTTGCGCCTCGTGATCGTGGGAACGGGCCCCGACGAGGCCTCGCTGCACGCCAGCACCAAGGCACTCGGCATCCAGGACATGGTGACTTTTACCGGCGCACAGAACCAGGAGCAGGTGCGTGCCTGGTACCGGGACAGCGACGTGTTCGCGCTGCCCAGTTTTGCCGAAGGTGTCCCGGTGGTATTGATGGAGGCCATGGCCAGCGGTGTGCCCTGCATCACGACGCGCATCACCGGCATTCCCGAGCTCATCCGCGACGGTATTGATGGCCTGCTGGTCACTCCGTCCGATGTGCAGGAGCTTGCCGACAGCCTGGCTTCGCTGAAGGCTGACACCGACTTGCGCAGCGAACTCGGTGAAGCCGGCCGCCGCCGCGTGGCGCAAGCCTACAACCTGCCGCTCAATGTGGCCCGGCTGGGGGACATTTTCTCTGCACGACTTGAAAGTGAAGCACGCTGATGTCCTTAGTCCAGGTTGTTTCAGTTTTGTGGGTCTTGCTGGCGCTGATGCTGGCCCTGGTCACTCTGCCGGGAACGCTCTATCTGGCCGTCCTGACCCTGGCCGGCCTGCGTCGCGTGGTGCCGGCTGCCGATCAGCGGCCTCTGGCTGGCCCGATTGCCATCGTGGTACCGGCGCACAACGAGGCGGCCGGCATTGCCCGCACCGTCGACAACCTGGTCGCCATCGCCCGGGCCGATGGCGCCACTACGGTCTGCGTCGTGGCCGACAACTGCAGTGACGACACCGCAGACCTTGCCCGCGCGCAGGGTGCCCATGTGCTGGAACGCCACAACCTGACTCAGCGCGGCAAGGGCTACGCGCTGGATCACGCCTTTACTCAACTGGACGGTGAAGGTTTTGTGGCCTATGTGGTGATCGATGCCGACACCCTGGCTGAGCCCAATCTGCTGTCCGTGTTGCGGCGGCACCTGGGCGCCGGAGCTCTGGCGGTGCAGACCCGCTATACCGTGCTCAATGCCGAGCAATCGCCACGCACCCGGCTCGCTGAACTGGCCTTGTGCGCCTTCAACGCCTTGCGTCCGCGCGGGCGCCATGCGCTGGGCTGGTCGGCCGGTATCCTGGGCAACGGTTTTGCGCTGACGGCACAGGCCTTGCAGCAGGTGCCTTACCGGGCCACTTCCGTGGTCGAGGATCTGGAGTACCACCTGCGCCTGATCGAACAGGGGTTGCGCGTGCATTTCGCCGATGAGACCACGGTGCGCGGCGACATGCCCGTCGCCGGCAGTGGCCAGGCCACGCAGCGGGCGCGCTGGGAAGGGGGACGCCTGCGCATGCTGCTCGATCACGGTGCCAGCCTGCTGCGTCGGGGCTTGACTGGTCAATGGCGCTTCCTGGAGCCCTTGCTCGACCTGCTGCTGCTGCCGCTGGCCTATCACAGCGTGCTGTTGCTGGCCTTGCTGCTGCTTCCCCTGAGCTGGGCGCGTGGCTTGGGCCTGGCCGGTTTGGCGGTGCTGGCGCTGCATGTGCTGGTGGCCGCTGCGGTCGGAGGTCTCGGCCCCAGACGTCTCTGCCTGGCCTTCTGGGCCGTGCCCGAATACCTGTGGTGGAAGCTGCGCATGCTGCGGACTACCGTCAAGACCTCGCAAGCTTCCGCCGAGTGGGAACGTACCCACCGCGACACCCCCCACAACTGAACATGTCAAGCCACCCGTCCCTCATCAGCGTCGTTGTCGTTTCGTTCAACACGCGCGACCTCTTGCGCGCCTGCCTGCAGCGCCTGTTCAGCGTGGCCGGGGGCCTGCATCTGCAGGTGATCGTGGTCGACAACGCCTCGCGCGATGCCTCGGCCGACATGGTGGCGCAGGAGTTCCCCGACATCTGCCTGATCCGTAGCGGCATCAACCTGGGCTTTGCGGCCGCCAACAACCAGGGTTTCCTGCAGGCAAAGGGCGACTATGTATTGCTGCTCAACCCGGATGCCCTGCTCGAACCCGAAGCCCTGCAGCTTGCCCTGAGTCGCATGGAGGCTGACTCTAGCATCGGCATGGGCGGCGGCCTGCTGCTGGGCAAGGACGGTCAACGCGAGCCGTCTGCCAGGTTGTTTCCCTCCCTGCTCAACGAGCTGCTGATGCTCTCCGGCTTGGCTGCGCGCTACCCGAAGTCGCGTTTCTTCGGCCGCTTCGACCGCACCTGGGATGATTCCGGCCAGGCCGCCGCAGCGGACTGGGTGCCGGGCGCCTTCGCACTGATGCGCCGCGAGGCGCTCGACCAGATCGGGCCGTTCGATGAGCGCTTTTTTCTCTATTACGAGGAAGTGGACCTGTGCCGCCGCTTCCATGCCCAGGGCTGGAAAATCATGTACTGGCCCGACGTGGTGATCCGGCACTGGGGGGGGGAGTCATCCAAGACGGTGGAAAACCAGGATTTCTCCTCATCCGGCTCCCAGCTCACCCTGTGGCGCATGCGCAGCGAGTTGCTCTACTACCGCAAGCACCATGGTGCACTCACGACGCGTGCGGTGGCCCTGCTGGAGTCCGGCTGGCACAGGCTGCGCGCCTGGCGTGCGCGCCGCCAAGGGCAGCAACGCAAGGCCCAGGAGTCGGAACGCGTGGTTGCGCTGATGCGCCAGGCCTGGCGCGAGACCGATGGCGGCCTGAGCTGTCCCGACCGGCCCTGGTGAGCGGAAAGGCAAGACGAATGTTCGAGAATCTGCGTGAGGACTGGCAGACCTACGGTCGCGACATATCGCGTCAGGGGTTCTGGGTGATGTGCGTGTTCCGCCTTGGTCAGTGGCGCTACCGCGTGCGGCCAGCACCGCTGCGCAAGCTGTTTTCCTTCATCTACCGGGTGCTGCGCACGCTGATCCAGGTCATGACCGGCATCGAGCTGCACTGTGAAACCCGCATCGGACGCCGTCTGCTGATCGAGCATTTCGGCGGCATCATCGTCAGCGGCGACACGGTGATCGGCGACGATGTGGTGATCCGCCAGGGCGTGACCATCGGCCTGCGCCACACCGGCCTGCGTGGCGCGCCCGTGATCGGTAACCGGGTTGACATTGGCGCCGGCGCCAAATTGCTCGGTCCGATCCATATCGGGGACGATGCGGTCATCGGTGCCAATGCCGTGGTGCTGACTGACGTGCCAGCGGGTGCGCTGGCGGTGGGGGTACCTGCTGTGATCAAGCGGCGGCGTTCCGGTCCATGAGTTCAATCGCTGCCCCGTTTGGCACCCAGGGTTGGGCGCGGTGACGACCAGTGTTCAGGTGACAGGGATTTCAATTTTCTCGATTCGGTAGCCGAAACCGTAGACCGGAATGATCTCCCACCCATTGGCAGGCATGATGCTCAGCTTGCGGCGGATGCGGCTGACATGGGTGTCGATGGTTCGGGTATCGACGTTGGCGTTGAGGCCCCAGAGCTTTTCGAGCAGATGTGTCCGAGACAAGAGCTTGCCAGGATTCTGGAACATGTAGCAGGCCAGTCCGAACTCCCTGTTCGTGAGTTCCACTTCCTCGCCCCGGAACCGGATCTGGTGTGAGGCCTGGTTGATCTCGTACTGGCCGATTTGCAGCAAGGCGGGAGGCTTGATGCGCCGCGACAGCGATTCGATACGGGCCAGCAGTTCCTGATACTTGGGTGGCTTGACCAGGTAGTCGTCAGCCCCTGAGCGCAGGGCGTTCACGATGTCGGTTTCCGACTCGCGGGCGGTGATGAAAATTACCGCAACGTTCCAGCCCAGTCGTTCACGCACCCGTTTCAGCACCACTTCACCCGTACTGTCGGGTAGCATCCAATCGATGATCAGCAGGTCGAAGTTCTCCTGGCCCAGTGCCCGTTCGAAAGCCTCGGCTGTTCCGTAGCAGGCGCAGCCATACCGTGCCGTGTCGAACCACAGCTTGTACATCCCCTGCTGAGTCAAGTCATCCTCAAGCACCCCAATGCGCATCGATCTACTTCCTTAAAGATTTGCACATTTTGCATGCTGATGATTGTAGGTGATGTCCGGGTCATTCCCAGCTGCCTTCACTGGTTCAATGCCAGTTATTTATACGACAGACCAGCCATGGAATTTGGGTGTTCATGTGGAAGTTTTCAGGTACTCCTTGATCAGTTGGCTCCGATGTGAAAAAACTGCTTTATCTGTATAGTGCTCGCTGATTTGATGGCAGTATGCCATGGCGTTGGCTAATTCTTCTCTGTTGTTGTTGATGCGGCAGATGTTTTTTGCCAGTGCTGTTATATCGTTTTTGTCTGTTAGAAGATTCCGTGAAATGTTTTTCAGCAAGTCTTCTGGATAAGGACTTTTGTATCCCATGATGGGAGTCCCTGACAGCATGGCCTCGATCAGGCAACGTGGTGATTCAGGAGTTTTGTGGCAGAAGACGAAAATGTCGGATTCTCGAATCGACTTCAATAGCTTGTCTTTTTGTCCTTGATGACCGAGAAATTTCACCTTGCCATCGAGGTTCTTCAGTTTCAGTTGCTTGCGCGCCTCTTCAAGTAAGGGGCCATCGCCAAGCCAGACGGCGCTGAAGTCAACTCCCATCGATTGCAGTTGACTCATCGTCTCAATCCAGTCGAACGGACCTTTCATTCCTGCAACCCGGCCTGCATAGACTATTCGTAACGCTTGCCCCTCCATGATGCGCTGGATCTTCTTGTTCAACTCCTCCGAGCTGATTCGATCGGTCTCTTTCAGGTGGATGTTATGAACCAGATGCGGTTCACGGCACAAGTTGTGGTAGGTTTCAAAGCAATCCATGCCATGAAACATGCCAAGGTCGGCGCGCGATATGATGTATCTTTCAGCCATTGCCATCAGCCATGACTGAAGCAGTCTATCCTTCAAAAACCGATAAATCCGCCGCAGTCCATGCCGGTCCTGGTACGAATTTTTCACAACCTGGTGTTCAACCCTGTCGGTCCAGACCGAGTAGGCCCGTTTTTGCTTGATGGCTTCGACTGCGGCCAGGCTGGCCCAGTCTCCGATCAGGCCGCCAATAGCGAACGATAGATATTTGTTTTTGACTATCAGCCCCGAAAGCAGTTTTCTTGTCCTTGAATAACTTCTGATATAACTGGTGATTCGGTAGGCGTGCGGCAGTGTGACAAGCTCTACCCGGTCAAACGACTCGAGTTTCGTTGCGGGAACATATTCCGCGGTCGTGTTCCCTGATAAAAAGGTTTTTTCATCTATTATTGGGCATGCTACTACAACCTTGTTGAAGTTATCAGCCCATCTGTCGATGCCGTTGCAGGCTTGTTTTTCTATGAGTAGAGTGCCGTCTGAATTCTTGCGAAAGGGTACAGGTAGAACCAGTAAGATTGAATTTTCTTCAGTTGTCATTTGTCTTGGTCTGTCTGTGCTAAACGCATATTGAGCCATTTCATGGCTTGAGCGTCAGCCGCTGCAAGTCGTAACCACCGTTGGAATTGTTCGTCGCGATACGTAGGGTATTGAATCCGGCACGAAGTTTCAGGGTTATGGGAGCTTGCTCGGTGAATGCGCCCCAGCCAGTGCCGCTCAATTCAAAAGCGTTGGCAATCCGACTGCCGTTGACCGATATGTCGAGGCGGTTACCACCTGAAGCTGTGGCCGCGTTGAGTATCAACTGATAGCTGCCAGCATGCGCCGCCTGCACCAGATAGTCGTTGAATTTTCCGGCCTGCAGATATCGCACCTGGTCCATCGAGCCCTTGCTGTAAGGAGGAAAGTTGCCTGCATAGGCATAGGCGTCGAAACTGCCCGGGGCCTTGTTTCGCCCTTCCAGTGAGGGTGTTGGGCCTGCCAGTGTCTGGTCCATGCAGCGGATCTTGGGCGTATCGGTGATGGCCAGATCAGTGCTCAGTTCCCAGGCGCCGTATTGTGTGTCCCAGTTACCCGCGCCAGCGTTGAACCACATGAAGAGTTGACCACCTGACTGGTACCAGGTGCTCAGGTAGCGCTCACAAATGCCCTGCATGCGCGGATCGAGGTTGGCGGCCTTTTTCGCGCCAAGGCTACCTGGGCCGAAGGTATCTGTACCGCCCTCGTAGGCCAGCCAGCGCAGGCCGTACCAGCTGGCCAGCGCCTGGTTCTTCTCGAATTGATTGCTGCGCGGCAGGTCGGTCACCGACTGCTCCATGGCTTGCAAGACCTGATCGGTGCTGAGGCCTTCGACCCGCTGCTGACTGCCCAGGTTGAAGTAAGGTGCGCCAGCCATGGCATAGAAATACTGGGATGGCGGTCCATACACCGCTGCGATGAAGTTCAGCCCAATTTCGCTCACATAGGGGAGCACTACCTGAGTGGAGAACACCGGTCGCACGCGGCTCATCATTGCGTCGTTGCCGAACACGCTGCGGAAGATATCGCTGATTTCCTTGCCGCGCTTGGCAATACGCCGGTACATCCATTGATTCGGGTCCTGGCTGCCGTCGTAAGCCAGGGGCGAGTTCAGGTCGGCTTTGACTTCCTCTGCTGCCAGCGCCTTGTTGCTGCCGTGTTGCTGGAACTGGCCGTTCCACAATTCATTGCTGTATTCAATGTAGATGACACTGCTGGCGTTGAGCTGGCCCTTGAGCAGTCGGGCCAACTGTCTCACGTAATCGTCATCGGCCGAGACAGGGACGTTGATCCAGACATGCTGGCCAGTCTGGTTGGCGAGCGCGACGATATGTTCCCACGGTACTCCCTTGCCGGTGTTGGTGCGAATCCGCTGCGGATCGGTGCGCGTATCCCAGCTAGTGACCGGGTTGTTGTTGGTGCGCAGCCAGTCCATGAAGCGCAAGGTGCCAAAGCGTTGCACATGGTCGATGAACGTGCTAGTGAACAGTGGCGGGTTGCTGGCGTCGTAGCCGGGGCGTATCACCTGCAGGTTCTTGATGCCAGCACCAGTCTGGGTAAACGAGAGAGCCAGTCTGCCCGCTCCAGGGGCTAGCACCAATTCAAGCTTCGTGCGATTAGTGCTGCTGTCATAGCGTTTATTCTGGATTGTTGTCTTGGGCGACCCGTCAAGTTTGACGGTGGCCTGTCCGTCGAAGCTTACCGTGTAGGTGCCTGCAATACCACTGATTTCTTCCTGGTCGCTCATTAGAAAGATGCCGAAGTCGCCGATCGGCCATCCGTCATCGCCTAGCGTCGCTTTTTCGTCCCAAGGAGCCGATGCACTGCCAAATGATCGCGCCTGCTTGACCAGGTCAGCATAGACATGGGTGCGTGAGTAGTCGTTGATGGGCGGTGGGTTGGCACCCAGCAATTCCCTAACAGGTCGAATTCCATCCGCTGCCGGTGCCGTGGGGTTGTCAGCCCCGGCTTGCCCGGTGGCTATTTCGGTCGGAGCGGAATTCTCTGCATCGGTCGTGGGGATTTCTGATGGTGCTGGCTCGGCAGTGGTGTTGCTGGCCTGCTTGCCACCCCCGCCACAGGCGAGCAGACCTGTTGCGACTAGTAGGGATGCTGCAATGATGCCGAACCTTGGACCATTTTTTTGATAGGTTTCACTCATGTGCGAGAAAAGAAAGCGTAGTGTCCGATAAAACCTGCTACAACCAGAAGGTATCCAGTAAGCATTGCTGCATGACCAAGTTTTTTTGTATAAACTGAGTCGCGAATTGCACCCGCCAATTTGTCAATATAAATATATTGACCAATGGCAACCGCATAGCTGGCGACTATGCCAAGTACGAGGTTGAACGAGGTTTCTCTTAATCCAAGTTTTGATAAAACGAAGTTGATGGAAAAAAGCCGATCCAGTTGTTCAGGTAAAGCGGGGAGGATATCTCTCCGAGAAAAGCCCATATTCGATTTTTTTGCCTCTTGACGGCTAACGTCATGATAACGCCAATGGCCAGGAGAGGGGCTAGAGAGAGATAGTCATGGCAGGCATGGATGCCTAGCGCAGCGACGATGGCGACCACGCAGCCTGCGATACGTATCAGCTTCAGATCAAAGATTTCCGGGTAGTGGCTCCTAATCACGGCAACTAGAACGCCGCAAATGATGCTGGTATAGAAATCGTGTTGCCATGCGATTGCTGAGATTAGCAGTCATGCAGAAATGCTGCGTCCGCCGAATCGAGCGAAGATTGTCAGTAGTAAAGGTGCGAACAGGTGGAACTGTTCTTCGGCATTGATGCTCCAGAAATGATTGCCTGTGCCTTTTAATGGCATTTGAGTGAAAAAATTTGCGATTTGCGGCGTACCGAGGATATTGTAAAAAAATGGTCTTGTAGAAAGCGAATTCTAGCCATTTCAGATTCGGCTGATCGCGCCACGTGCCTAGTCCGACCAGTGAAACCCGTGCGACAAAATGCGGAGCCCATATTTTTGCTGTGCGGTTGCAATAGAATTTTGGTAATTATGTAATATTGGTATTGCATAAAATAGAGCCAATCAACCAACCACTCAGAGAGAAAAGTACCTGAATCGACAAATTTTCGTTTTTCGCCCATGCAAACACGCCAGCGTGGTAGAAAATCACATCTGTGGCGAGCACGAGGCGGAAGAGGATGAATGATGGGTAATGGAATGAAAGTGGAGGGTTGAATTTTATTTCAAATAAATGTGCTATAAGGCTGGAGTTTGATCATTGGATTTTATTTTGAAGTAACTCTTTTTCAAGGAGTGCCCCTATTTTTTTGGCAACCGTGTGCGTGTCCAGTTCTTGCAGGAAGGCTGAGAACGCATTGGAAGCCAGCATGTCTCTCAATGCAGGCTTTCGAAGCAGTTCTTCTATTCTTTCTGCCCATTCCTCCTCGCCATCAGCGAGTACGGCACTCTTTCCATCGATGAAGAATTCTGGATAATCGAGTGCGCGTTGCGTCACTACCGGTACTCCTCGTTGCATGTAGGAGTTGAGCTTGCCGAATGATTTTCCCCTGCTGAAAGGGTTTTCAAGAGAGATTGGGTGAAGTCCTACGGCACATGATTCCAGTGACTTGTGGTATTCGCTGAACGATAATGGCGCAATCAGCTTGCATCTGACGCCAATTTGTTTCATTTCTCCTTGGAATTCAAGCAGGTCGGGGTGGTTGGTGGCGCCATATATCCATAATTCAAATTCAATTTTTTTGATTAGTATTGCTGCAACTCTTCCGACGAAAGCTCGTTCTGCAGAGTAGGCATGAGAATTGCTAGTTCCCCATGCCACAATGTTCGATCGAGTGCTTGGTGGAGAATATTGGGCGTGCTGGTTTTCCATTCCAGTCCATACGACATGAACCCGGTCGTTGTATTGAAGGCAAAAGTCTCTTATATAGGTGCTGCCGCAAATCACCAGGGAACTCCCTGTGCAGCAGTTGATGACGGATTTCAGGGCTGCAGGATTCTCAAAATCTGCGTCATCTATGTCAAAGACAATGTGGTTTGCTTGGTAGAGTTCCGGGGAGTTAAGGGGGTGGCGTATAGTTTGCAGAAGCAGGATGTCCGGATTCTCGATTTTCAATAAACGTTGTCGCTGCTTCAGGCTGAGTTGATAGGGGGCCACTATCACGCGCCATCCCAAGGCTCTCAGGTGAATGGCCATCCGGTAGACCCTTTCGCGCGATGAACTGCTGCCGCGCTCGGATTGCCAGGGAAACATGACAATCTTTTTTTGGGACTTTGGGGATTTTATCATTTCCGCACGAACGAGTATTTCGCGCGCTATGTTGCCTATTTTTCTCTTTATTTTTTTCATGATAAATATATTGAATTATATAAAATTTATATTGACTGGGTTTCGTATCGAATTTTAGTGCGAGTCATGTCTGTGTTTTTAATGTGTTTGAGGCGCTGTTATTGATTGTGGACTTAACGTCAGCCGCTGCAGGTCATAGCCGCCATTGGAGCTTCGTGTTGTGACGCGAAGGGTGTTGAAGCCATGGTGCAAGCGTATTGGGATGGGCTTTTGATCAATCGTCTTGCTCCAACCATCAGCAGACAATTCGATCGCATTGGCAACTCGTTGGTTGTTGACATGCAAGTCGATGCGGTTGCCGCTTGAAGCCGCAGCTGTACTCAGCAGCAATTGGTAGGTGCCAGCTTGTGTTGCCTGTACTAGATAGTCGATGGATCGGCCGGGTGCCAGATGCCGCACCTGGTTCTTGGATTGTTCGCTGTAAGGGGGAAAATTGCCCGCGAACGCATAGGCTTCGAAGCTGCCTGGGGCCTTGTTGTGTCCTTCAAATGACGGCGTAGGGCCTGCCAGCGTCTGGTCCATGCAGCGGATCTTGGGCGTGTCGGTGATGGCCAGGTCGGTGGTCAGTTCCCAGGCGCCGTACTGCGTACTCCAGTTGCCTGCGCCGGCGTTGAACCACATGAAGAGTTGGCCGCCAGACTGGTACCAGGTGCTCAGGTAGCGCCGGCACAGGTCCTGCATGCGCGGGTCCAGGTTGGCATTCATCTTGGCGTCATGGCTGCCGGGGCCAAACGTGTCAGCGCCGCCCTCGTAGGCCAGCCAGGGCAGGCCGTACCAGCTGGCCAGCGCCTGGTTCTTCTCAAACTCATTGATCCGCGGCAGGTCGGTCACCGACTGCTCCATGGCTTGCAGCACTTGGTCGGTGCTGAGCCCTTCTTCCCGCTGCTGTTTGCCCAGGTTGAAGTAGGGGGCGCCCGCCATGGCATAAAAATACCGGGCAGGTGGTCCGTACACGGCTGCGATGAAGTTCAGTCCCAAGCCGCTGGCATAGCTGTTGACCACCTGGGTGGCAAACACCGGCCTTATCCGGCTCATCATCTCTGAGTCACCGAACACGCGGCGGAACATGTCGCTGATTTCCTTGCCGCGCTTGGCGATGCGCCGGTAGGCCCACTGGTTGGGGTCCTGGCTGCCATCGTAAGCCAGAGGCGAATCCGGATCGGCTTTGACTTCCTCTACGGCCAACGCCTTGTTGCTGCCATATTGCTTGAACTGGCCGTTCCAGACTTCGTTGCTGTACTCGACGTAGATGCGGCTGTTGGCGTTGAGTGTGCTCTTGAGCAGCTGGGCCAATTGCCTCACGTAATCATCGGTCGCCGCAACGGGTATGTTGATCCAGACATGTTGTCCGGTCTGATTTGCCAGCGCGACAATGTGCTCCCATGGCACACCCTTGCTTGAGTTGTAGCGCATCCGTTGCGGATCGGTGCGTGTGGCCCAGGAGGTGACCGGGTTGTTGTTGGTGCGCAGCCAGTCCATGAAGCGCAAGGTGCCGAAGCGCTGCACATGGTCGATGAAGGCGCGTGTGAACAATGGCGGATTGCTGGCATCGTAGCCGGGGCGTATGACTTGCAGATTCTTTATGCCGGGCCCGGTCTGGGTAAATGAGAGGGCCAGTTGGTCTGCCTCTGCAGGCAAGACCAATTCAAGTCTCGTGCGCTTGGCCGAGGGGTCGTAACGTTGATGCAGGACCTGCGCCCTTGATGCCACAGGCGCGACGGTCGCCTGTCCGTCGAAGGTCACCGTATAGGTACCGGCAATACCGCTCACGCCTCGCTGGTCGCTCATCAGGAAGATGCCGAAATCTCCTACCGGCCATCCGTCATCGCCGACCATGGCCTTTTCATCCCAAGGGCTAGATGTGCTGCCAAAGCGCCGCGCCTGCTTGACCAGATCGACGTAGACATGGGTGCGCGAGTAGTCGGCGATGGGAGGAGGGTTGGCGCCTAGCAATTCTTTGGCAGGCGGAAAGGCCTCTGTATGGCGTGGGGCGGATGTTTCCGTCATTGCCGGGATTGTCACTGCGGATGGCGCTTGCTGTTTGTCCCCGCATGCGGCCAGGCTCTGCATCGCCAGAGTCAGCAGCAAGGTGGTGTGGGTCTGGCTGTACCAGCTGTCAGTCCGGGGAAGTTGTTTGGAAAGAAGCATGTCGCGTGTCAGTACAGAATGCGGCGGAACGGTGCATTGCTACCCGAGTGGTGAGGTGTGGTCGCAGATCTTGTGGTGATACCGGTTTCGGGCCGGTTCTTGATGCTTTCGCCCCAGCCTAGCAACAGAAACAGCATGGGTTCGGTATGAGAACCCATGTACACTGTGGCGAACGAAATGAAGGCGGCCAGGTAGATGCCGGCAAAGGTAAAACCCAAGGGCGATTCACCGGGCGGTGCTTTCAATCCGAACTTGATCTGTGAAATGATCGCGTAGAGGAATATCGTTATGAAGATGAGCATGGCCGGCAGGCCATGCTGCAGCGCCATCAGGAAAAAGGCGTTGTCGATCGATTCCATGCCCTTGATCTTGGGTCGTGTCGTCAAGCCCCAACCAGTCCACATCTTTTCGTACATGAACTCCTTGTAGCGGTCGATCATTTCCTTGCGGTAGAGCATGGTCTGCGCTTCGCCGCTGATGACCTGGCCTTCCTTGGGCGTGATGTAGGCATCCAGTGCCATCTTGCCCGCGCCGCCGCCCATTACCAGCGCCAGCGCGAAGATCACCAGCCATTTCTTGCGGTTCTTGAAGTTGCCCACTGCCGTCATGGCTGCACCGACCAGACCGCCGATCCAGGGGCCGCGTGAGATCGTCATGATGGCCATCAGGATCAGCAAGATCGAAATCTTGGCTGCCAACGGAATGCGCATCCAGCGCGTTTTCTGGTCCAGCCAGCCGAGCCAGCCACGCTGGGGCTTGTCCCACTCGCCCACCCAGGTCAACCAGCGATGCAGGCGATACACCACCACGATCATCACGCAGGCCAGAATCGGGTGCTCGAAGGTTCCGGCGGTGCGCGCGACACCGTAACGGACGGAAAGTCCGCTGCCCGCGCCGGGAAAAAATATGCTAAATAATTTATAGACGGGGCTGACCCAGAACTTCAACTCGTACACGAACATCGGGAAGAAAATCACGAACATCAGCACGAACATGCGTGCCGCTGCAATATCCATCTGACGTTTGTCGATCACGTAGCGTCCGATCAGGTAGGGGCCGATCAGCGAGGACAGCATATAGAATGCATAGTTCTGTGCGTCTGAATAACCACGGCCCAGAAAATCCACGAATACCCGGAACGCCACATAGATCGCCAGCAACATTTCCATGCGGCCAAACTTCATGAGTGGCCCCTTGTCCCGCAGCAGCACCACCAGGATCGGCAGGATGGCGGCCTGCATCAAGTTCGGGTCGGGCAGGCCGGGGATGGTGACGGCAAAATTGAACGGAAATGCCAGGAAAATTGGGATCCACACCAGCAGCACCGCCTGCGACAAGCCGCGCTGGGCAATCATGCGCAGCGCCAGCAGGGTGGCAAGGAAGACGATGTAGCGGGTCATGGGACTTGCGGTGGGTAAGGTGGGGATTGTCCAGTTGTGGGCGCGATTGAACTGTGAACGAGTCGTGAAATCCTTGCATACAATGCAAGACCATAAATGCCGGTCGCTCCTGCGGACCATAATCGGGCCTGTCATGAGAACCCATTGCTTACGTCCTGCCACGGTGCTCGCTACAGCGGGCGCGCTGCTACTGGGCGCCTGCGCCAGCATAGTGCCCGACAAGTTTCTGCCCAATCGCCGTTCACAGGCCGAAGCCCTCTCCTTCAAGCCACGGGAAAAGGTCAGCATCGACATGCCCAGCAAGGAGGACTTGGCCTTGCTGGAGGAGTCAGTCAACCCAGTGTATCAACTGGGCAGCGGCGATCTGGTGCGGGTCGATGTGTTCGGCCGCCAGGATGTGAGCGGCAAGTTCATCATAGGTCCCGACGGCATGATCACCTTGCCCATGGTTGGCGATGTGTTCCTGAACCAGTTGACCCGGGAGGAAGCGCTAGTGGCGCTGGACCGTCGCCTGCGCGAGTTTTACAGCCAGCCGCATGTGACTCTGGGCGTGGAGGAGTATGCCTCCAACGTGGTCACGGTGCTGGGCCGCGTAGCGGCTGCTGGACGTCAGCGTTTTCCCCATCCGCCGACCCTGGTCGAGGTGCTGGCCAACGCTGGCGCCTTGCCCATCCTGGACAAGCAGGCCACCCTCACGCGTTGCGCCATCATCCGTGGTCGTGACAAGCTGATCTGGGTTGATCTGAAAGCCCTGCTCAACGGTGACCTGGGTTACAACATCCGCATGAAGAAGGGCGATATCGTCTTCATCCCGGATTCGTCCGAAACGGCGGTGTATGTGCTGGGTGCCGTGCCCAAGCCCGGCTCCTACCGCCTGACGCCCAGCATGACCGTGCTCGATGTTCTGGCACAGGCGGGTGGTCCGACCCTGGACGCTGCACCCGAGAAGATCGGCATTTACCGTGCTTCCAGTCGCCAGACCCAGATTCTGGACTTCTCGGAACTGATCGGCCCCAACCGCAAGGTCAACTATGCCTTGGAGGATGGCGACGTGCTCTACGTTCCTACCAGTGGTCTGGCTGATTTTGGCTACTTGCTGCGCCAGATTTCGCCAGCCATCGGGGTATTGAGCTTCGGCATGGCGGTGGACACCTATATGATGAACCAGAACAAGTGACACCGCATAGCACTGCGCCCACCGTGAGGCCGCTGCGTGCCCGCATGCTGCGCTCTGGCGCCTGGCTGGTCGGCAGCAACCTGGGTTCGCAGGTCTTGCGCCTGGCCAGCAACCTGGTGCTCACCCGCCTCTTGTTGCCGCAGGATTTCGGCCTCATGGCGGCGGTCAATACACTGTATTTTGCGCTGGTGATGTTTTCCGATCTGGGGGTATGGCAAAGCGTGGTCAAGAGCCCTCACGGTGATGACCCCCGTTTTCTTGGTACCGCCTGGAGCATGCAGATGGCGCGGGCCGGACTGCTGGCGTTGGGTGTACTGGGCATGGTTCTGGGCTTACTGCTGGGGCAGGGCGCGGGGGTTTTCGCGCCGGACACGGTCTATGCCGATTCACGCCTGCCTTGGATGATGTCCGTGTTTGCCCTCTGCGCCCTTTTGCAGGGGGGCGAGTCGATGCGCCTGGCCACGGCGCAGCGCCAGCTGCATGGCCGCGTCATGGCACGGCTCGAACTCTCTTCGCAGCTGGCGGCATTGTTCGTGACGCTGGGACTGGCCTGGTGGACACAGACGGTCTGGGCCTTGCTGGCGGGCACGCTCATCGGCAGTGCCATGCGCACGCTACTCAGTCATCTGGTCGTGCCGGGAACGCCGGTGCGTCCTTGCTGGGACCGTTCCCATGTGCGGGAGCTGCTGGGTTTTGGCAAATGGATCCTCCTGTCATCGGTAGTAGGTTTCTTGGCCGCACATGGTGAAAAACTCATCCTGGGCGCCACCTTGGGCCTCGCCACTTTCGGGGTTTTTGCCATTGCGGGTAACCTGTTGGCGGCGGCGATGGGGGTATACAGCACCATCAACGGACGCGTGATCTTTCCCAGCCTGAGCCAGGCCTTGCGCGATGACGATGAGACCGGGCTGGTGCGGGTCTATACCCGCGTGCAACAGATTGCCGACGGTTTCCTGGGACTGCTTACCGGCATGCTGCTGATGGCCGGACAGTGGGTGGTTTGGCTGCTCTATGACGCCCGCTATCATGAAGCTGGCTGGATGCTGCAGTGGCTCAGTCTGGGTCTGCTGGCCATGCGCCATCAGGTGGTCGAACAACTGATGTTTGCCCGCGGAATGCCGGCCTGGGTCACTACCAACAACATCTTGCGCGCTGTCTTGCTTGCTACCGCGGTTCCAGCAGGCTACACCCTGGCCGGAGAGCGCGGCGCCATCGCTGGCGTGGTGTTGAGCCAGTTCGCCAGCTGGCCGCTGTCACTGTATTTCAAGTACCGCCAAGGCTTGCTGCATTGGGGTACCGAACGTTGGTGGTTGCCTGCCTTGCTGGTTGGAATGGCTGGCGGCAGTATCGTGCACTTGCTGTTGAGCGCCTGGCATGCTTGACCTTGCCATGGTTTGTTTTCCGAAATTATCTTAAATGCGAATCACTTTTCTGCTGCCTCGTGACGATCTCGCCGGTGGTACGCGGGTGGTCGCGACCTTCGCACGTCTGTTGCAGCAGAGGGGCCATCAGGTGCTGGTAGTGTGCAATGCCCAGCCCAAACCCAGTATCCGTGATGCCCTGCGTCTGCTGCGCCACCGTCATTGGAGTATTCTGCGCCGGCGTTATTTCCCCCAGCCCGGTCACATGGCATTGTCCGGAGTGTCCATGTACCGGCTTGAGCGGCACCGCCCGATCGTGGCGAGCGATCTGCCCGATGCCGACGTGGTGGTGGCCACCTGGTGGGAAACCGCAGTCTGGATGCACGACCTGCCTGCAGCCAAGGGCGCCCATGTCCATCTGGTGCAAGGCTATGAAATCTGGGGTGGGCCCGAACAGCGCGAGCTTGTGCATGCAGCCTTGCGCTTGCCGAGCCGCAAGTTGGTCGTTTCGAAGGCCTTGAAGCAGGAAATCGAGGGTGTTTTGGGCGACCTCGACATGGCAGTTGTCAATCCAGCCGTCGATCTGGATCTGTTCGATGCCCCGCGTCGGCCACGGCAATCGCCGCCCACCGTGGGTTTCATCTTTGCACAGTCTCCCATCAAGGGCTCGGACCGATGTCTGCAAGCGATTTCATTGGCGCGACGGCAGGTCCCCGATCTGCGAGTATTGGCTTTTGGTGAACAACGGCCCAGCCAGCAATGCCCACTGCCACCTGACACGGATTTCACTTTTCAACCGGCGCAGTCGCTCATACCTGACCTTTACGCACAATGCGACGCCTGGTTGTTTGCCTCACGTATCGACAGCTTCGGTTTGCCCATACTGGAGGCCATGGCCTGCCGCACGCCAGTCATCGGTGTACCCATCGGTGCTGCGCCGGATCTGCTGGCGCAGGGCGGGGGCGTGCTGCTGAGCGGAACGACGTATGAGGAGGCCTTGTGCCAGGAGATGGCCGATGCCATCGTGCGCTTGTGCCGGATGCCCGTCGAGCAGTGGCAGGCCATGTCCGATGTGGCTTATGCCCAGTCCCGCCGCTACAGCTGGCAGGACGCCACCGCCTTGTTCGAGGGCCTGCTGCAACAGGCAATAGAGGCCTGATCAGCGCACCCGATGCCAGTACAGGCGCTTGATGGCCCGGTACAACTGTGCAACCGGCGCGAGCCAACGGTAGCGGTCCAGCACGGAGACAGCATGCAGGTCGGTGCGGGAAGGGCGCTGGTAGACCAGGTTGCGTGAGCAGCGGAATGCCCGTACGCCCGGGGTGCGCTTCACAAAGGTGCTTAACGCGCCGTCGAAGTGCATCGGTCCGCCGTCCGGGTGGCCAGGGGGGCGCTGCAGCACCTGCTCCAGAAACGCCACCAGAGCCGGCAAGGCGCGTCCGTTCACGGCATAGCAATGTGCCAGCGGGCGGGGCTCCAGGACGGGTATCCAGCTCAGATCCCCCGGCTGGTTGCCGTAATCATGACCGAAATATGCGATATCCCAGTCCTGCTCTTGCAAGGAACGGGCCGCCACCGAAGCCTGTCTGTCCATGTCGCGTGTGAAGGCTATGTCGTCTTCCAGCACCAGCACGCTGCCACAACCCGCCCGCCAAGCCTCGCGCAGTACCCCTAGGTGGCTCAGAAAGCAGCCGCGCACCCCCGCGCTTGGAAAACCTGCCGCCTCCTGCGGCGCCATTGCATCAAAGAAGCTCACGCGAGAATCCGGTATCGGCCAGTCGTAACGCGTGAACTCGCGCATGGTCTCATTTCTGCGGTCGGTTCGGCTGCGCAGATTGATGATGCGAACTTGGTCGAAGGCAGCCAGCCATTCACCATGGTCCGGGTTGGCGATTTTCTGATGCCTCATGGTTTTATTGCTCGTTATGCTTGATGAGTGTGAGGTGGTGAGGTGGCGCGTGTCAGACCGCTCAGCCACTAGTAATTCCTCAGGAACCAGACGCTGCCAGTCACGGAAAATCCAAGTCCGAAAATCTCAAGGATTCTTTGGGCACTTTGTCCTGCGATCCTCATTTGCAGAATCGCATCGGTGTCATGAAATGAAACCGTTCGCAAAAGAAACAGGCATGCCAGCAGGGCTGTTGCTGCAATCGCTGGTTGAATGAATTGCTTGGCGGTGTCGAGTGCGCCACTCAATCTGCCACCCAGCAGCAGCAGCAGCAGGCCAAGTCCAGCCAGCACTTCATACTGTAGAGAGCGTCTTGTTCCATACCAGCCCTCCAATCGTGCGATTGCGCGCAACCATTCTATCGTGAAGGTTGATATGCAAAGCAGGTTGTCGATTCCAATGAACAACAAGAAGAATGAATTGGCCAGCCAGAAGCGGTGGAGTGGGCGGTGGTCGGCGCTGGAGCGCGCACAGATGTAAGCCAGCAGTGCCGATGCCCCGTAAAGCAGGGCGAAAGTAAATTGCGGCCAGTCAAGAAGGTTGATCGCTTCTTGCCATTTTTCGAAAGCTGTGGTGGCGCTGTTGTCCATGAATGATCGACCTTAGTGTTTCTCTGAATCCTCGTGATGTTCTTGCTCCAGGTGCTGGTAGCTTTGGCGCAGCATGCTCACCCGGGCGCTGATGCCTTCCAGATCCTCCAGGCGTTGCATGCAGTCACGTGCCAGTTGTCCCAATGCAGGATCCCACTCTGAGTTGTCCAGTTGTTTCAGCAGGGCATGGGCCGCATTGAACTGCGAGTCTGCGCTGGGCGTCATGTCAGCCAATTCCAGTAGCAACAGGCTGGCTTCGGCCCATTGACCAGCCTGTTGGGCTTGCTGGGCTTGCTGGAACAGTGCCTGTTGCAGTCCCGCTGCTTGATCCGTTGGATCGGATTTCAAGCCACTGGTCCTGGCGGATGATTGGCGTTTTTTGTTCTGGCGGGTCTTTTCAGTTTTTCGTTCGGAACGCGTCGCAAGCCATCTTTTTCGTCGCAGATTCCATTCGCTCGGACTCATGAGGCGCAACAATCCCTCACGCATCTTGGCGAGGGAAAGAAGTGGCTTTTTGTTGCGAGCTTTCTCGTTTTTTCGTATTGACCGCTCGGTAAGCCACATTTCCCATTGAAATTTCCATTTGTCCAGGCTCATGAAGCTCGACAGCTTGCTGCGTGAAAGCGTTTCAATGATCAGGTCCTCCATGTAGCCGTTGCCACGGAATAGAGGCACTTTGTTCACGAACAAACCCACGGCTTCCGGATCGATTTTCTGCAACAGGCGCTTGGAGCGACCGATTTCGCCGCGATTCACGGCCTGTGCTTCCACCACCAAAAACACCTGACCGATGGTTTCGATCAGCATTTCCGCATCGGCACTCATCAGCAAGGGCGGCAGGTCCACCAGCACATACTCGTACTGTGTGCTCCATTGCTTGATGGCCTCGTGCAGCCGGTCGAGTCGCTGCAGGCCTCTGACCCGTTCGTTTCCGATCCCTACCACGCTCACGACCGCATTGTGGTGTGTGTAGGGTTTGGCCAAATCGGCGACATCGGCATGGCCGGCCAAGTAGTCAGTCAGGCCTGGCCGCCAATTGTCGAACAGGGGGTTGGGGGCATAGGAATTGGCTTCCAGCACCAGCACCGAGGAGCCCAGTTGCTGCAGACATGCCGCCGTATCCAGTATGGTCGCGGTAGCGCCCCCTTCGGTCTTGACCGATGAAAAAGCGTAGACATTGCGCTCGTGTCTGGCTTTGAGCCGGATCAGTGCCGATACGAAGCGTCGGGTCTGCTCTTCGGCGTAGAGATCGGTGGCTAAATCCTCGCGCAGGATCTGCCAGCCTGCCGCCGGCATGCCCATGATCTTTTCTACCTCGCCCACGCCGCGGATGCGGCGATCGGTCATGTCGATGATGACCGGCACAGCCAGCGCCAGGCCGAAGGCCGCTGCGATGACGATCAGCAGCAGCTTGGTTTTGCCAACACCCTGGGGCAGGTCGGCGGGAAGTGCTGGAGTGACGAGTCGTACCCAGCCCAGCGCCTGACTTTCCGTTTCCAGGTAATTCAGGCGGTCGCCAATCTGCTTGAGCCGGGATTCCCGATCGTTGATGGCTTTCGTCAGCTGCATCGCCTGCTGGAAGGTCCGGGCATAGTCGGTGGCCTGGCTTTCCAGCTGTTGCAGGGCTCGGCCGATTTCATCTTCCACCTGCTGCCTCTGGCTCACGGTGCTCAGCAGGCGCAGGGCGAAGTTGTCCCTGGTCTTGCGGTCGAAGCTGTCTTCGCGTTCGCGCAGGCGATCATTCAGTTTTTGCAGCTCGGCCAGCGCTGGTTCACGGGCTGGGTGCTTGTCGGCCAAGCCAGCCATGCTCTTGTTGAGTTCTTCCTGTCGAGCTGTCACTTCGGCGCGAAAGGCGGACAAGCCGAGATCCTCCTGCTTCATCTGCAGCAACGAGCGGCCCATGTCTGTCGGAACTTCGCCGCTTTTCAGGAACGCCTGGTAGGCCGCGTCCGCACGCACCCGTTCGGCGACTGCAACGGCATGCTTGTCACGGGCGCCCGCCAGCAGGCTGTCATAGGGATTGGTCACATTGTCGGTAAAGGTCGTGAGTCCCAGCTTTTCACCGAGTAGCACGCGCTCGGCCTGCATGTCGGCCACTTCCTCGTGCAGCTTGTTCGCTGTCTCCTGCAGCATGTTCAGGCGTTCAGCAGAGCCGTAGATCTGCTCGCTCTTGCTGGTTTCCAGAAAGGAGGCCATCACGGCGTTGATCAGCTCGTGCAGATAGGGTTTGTCCTTCTCTACCCCTTCGATGCTGACGCGAACCATATAGGTGTCGGGAATAGGCTTGACGCTGATGGCCTTTTGCAGTGTTTCGATATAGCGACGTTCCGTCAGGGCGGGAGGTCTGGTGTCTATGCCCCGTTCGCGCATTTTCTGCAATGCAGTTTGCAGCACGTCGTAGCGCACCACGGTCTGCGATAACTGGTTCACATATTCGCGGTATTGCGAGTTCGATTGCAATTCCAGTTCCGCGTCGGACTGGACGCTTTTCATGTAACGCGGCGCGACGTGGAACACCGCCTCCACCTTGTAAGTGCTCTGGCCTTTGATGAACACCATAGGCAAGCCCAGCAGGATGACAAGAACCCACACCACCATGCTGATGCGGTGATGTTTTTTCAGGCTGTGCAGGGGATTGATGCTGACACTAGGCTGTGTCTGGACATCTATAGTTGTTGTTTCGCTCATTATCAGATAGGTGTGCGGAGGTGGCTCCGGCACGAAGAGTCAGGTTGCTGGCGAATCTGGCCGAGCCTTTGCAGTTCGCTGCCCAGTTCATCCAGATGGTTCTGGACCGGCAGCAGCGGGTTTTCTTTCAGTCTTGCTTCGAGCAACTGGCAGCGTTGCATCAGGCGGCGTGCCCCCACGGTGGCGGCACAGCCCTTGAGCGCATGAGTCACCTCCAGTGTCGCTTTCCATTGCCCCTGGGCCAGCAGTGCAGCCATTTTTCCCGGGTCGGTCGCATGTTGATCCAGTAGCTGTTCCAGTGCCCGTTCCAGCGCCTCCATACGTCCCAGGAAGCGGGGTAGGGCGTCGTCGACGTCGACTCCGGCCGCTTGCCAGGCTTGCAAGCGGTCTGTTCCGGCGGATGCATCGCTTGCTGCTGCAGGGGGTTTCGATGGCATTGCCCAGCGCGGCCGCAACCAGCGCGTCAGCGTGCCCCACAACTGCTCCAGTTCTATAGGTTTTGGCAGAAAGTCGTTCATTCCGGCTGCCATGCACCTAGCTTGCTCGATGTCCAGGGCGCCAGCCGACAAGGCTACCACCGGCAGGGTCCAGCCACTGGCCCGCAAAGCGCGGGTGGCAGCCAGGCCGTCCATTACGGGCATATGCACGTCCATCAGCACCAGTTCAGGCGCTGGGGTGGCCGACTCGAACAACGCGAGCAGTTCCTTGCCATCCCTGGCCAGCATCACCTCGATGCCGGCAAGCTCCAGGAGACCCACGATGACGTCGCGGTTGACTGGCATGTCTTCCGCCACGGCGATCCGCGCTCCGCGGAATTCCCTGGGCAGATCCCCGCGCTGGCTGGTGGTGGCTACCGATGGTTGGGGCGTCAAGGCGTCTAGCAGGCTCACGGGTGTCAGTGGGCGAGTGACGACCCGCAGCATGGGCCACTGTTGTGTCCGTTGGCGCCATTGAGCTGCGCCTTTCGCATCAGTCAGCAGCAAGGTCGGACCCTGGTCGGGTGAGTGCTCGGTCCAGATCGATGCTGCCGCTGCCGGGGTGACCAGGTCTACGATGCGCGCGCTTATTGCCGGCTGGCTGCTTGTGCTCACGTCAATGGCCTCAGCGCCCACGGCCCGTACCATTTGATGCAAGGCCCGTCGGGTCAGGGGCTGGTCCGAGCTTATGCCCACCACGCCCAATTGCCGCTTTGGTGTCGGGGGCGCGTCCGAGCTGCTCTGCAAGGGCAGCCGCACCATAAAGCAGCTGCCTTGGCCTATCGTGCTGCTGGCTTGCAGTTCGCCGCCCATGCCGCGGGCCAGCTGGCGGGAAATCGCGAGGCCCAGGCCGCTGCCGCCAAAATGGCGTGTCGTGTGGCTGTTGGCCTGAGTGAAGGGCTGGAACAGGCGGGTCAGCGTGGCATCGTCCAGACCCGGTCCGGTATCCTGCACGGCCATCTGCAAGACCTGTCTGCCTTGATCTTCGGTCCAGCTGATCTCGAGCGCCACTTCCCCTTTGGCGGTGAATTTCACCGCATTTCCGAGCAGGTTGGTCAATATCTGGTGCAAGCGCAGGCGATCGCCCATCAGCCAGCGTGGCACGCCGGGAGCAAGCAGAAAAGCGATTTCCAATGGTTTGCCCAGGGCCAGGTGCGAAACAGTGGCGGCCAGTTCATCCAGCAGTTCCCACAGATCGAATGACGCCTGTTCGTAAGCCATCTTGCCCGACTCCATGCGTGCGAGATCCAGCAGGTCGTTGAGCATGCGCAGCAGCGTCTGGCCGGAACGGGCAATCTTTTCCAGATGCTGTCGCGTCTGGACCGGCATCTCGCCCATCAGGCTCAGTTGCGTCAGTCCCAGAATGCCGTTGAGCGGTGTGCGCAGTTCGTGGCTCACATTGGCCAGCAAGGCGCTCTTGGCCTGGTTGGCTTCTTCTGCCGCTGCGCGTGCAGCCTCGAGTGCCGTGGCCTGTTCGCGTTGTAGCGTGACATCCTCGAAGAAGTGAATGTACAGCTGCTCCTCGGCTTGTACCGATGACAACTCCAGCCACTGGATGGCGCCGCTGGGCGACGGCAAGCGCAGGACCGAGTGGCATACGCCCTGTTCCCGCAGCAGCCGGAAATGCGACTGGACAATGGCGCTGTCGCCGGCCTGTAAAAACTGATCCAGCGCCTGGGCCTGCAACTCTTTCGCCGAGCGTCGCAGAATGTTCAGACCGGCTTGATTGCAGCGCTGCATCTGCCATCGGTCGTCGGTTTCGAGGATGCCGCTCAGCGCATAGTCGAAATGGAAACGTGCCGTCTGCTCTAGCGCAGTGGGGGACGACCTCGCTGCCTGGGTGTCAACCGGTGGTGCGTGTGACATCGGCGAAACATTTGAACATTCGTATCGCCGCGAGTCCCGGCATGGGGTCGTTGTATTCCACCCAATCCACGGCATTTTCTATGATGTAGAGGCCGAACCCGCCAAAGCTGTTGCCGCTGAAGTCCGGGTTGGGAGGATTGGTGGGTACAAAGGTATTTCCTTCGTGGATCAGCTCAACAGAGACGCCTTGCTCGCTACGCTTGAGCACGGCGGTCAGGGGGGCTTTCTTCAGCTTCTCAGGTGTGTGCCGGACGATGTTGGTAGCCGCCTCGAAGGCCGCCAGTACCAGCATCTGGGTGTCCAAGCGTAGCGTGCTGTCGCACATGGCTTCAATGCTGTAGCGCAGCGGTGTCAGCTTGTTCAGCTCTCGTGGCAGATCGAGATGCTGTTCCGCACGTACCGCACCCTGGTCAAAACAGGTTTGCTCGTCCGCTGGGGTGAATTTCAGCGCCACCACGGTGCTGTCATCACGTGTCACACTGAAATCGGTGTGGTCATGTATCACGCTGCGCAAGGAGTTGACCACCATGGTCGGGTATGCGGCCTTGGTGATGCCTGTTTTCAGGAGTGTCTTGATGCGTTCCGTGCCGAATTGCTCACCCTGCTGGTTGACCGATTCAGACAAGCCATCCGAAAACAGCAGCAGCGTGTCACCCTCTTGCATCGGAGTGTGGTGTTCGACATACTGCTCATCGGGCAGCACGCCCATCGGAAGGTTCTCGCCCAGCAACTCCAGTACCTCGCCGGTGCAGGCGCGTGCCAGCAGGGTGGGCGTATGTCCGGCGTTGACCCAAGTGATGCTGTTGTTCTGCCGATTCGCGCGCAATAAAGTCAGGGTGACGAAGCTTCCCAGATGCTGCAGTTCCTGCATCAGATCGGCATGCATGGCATTTGCGATCGCCTGTACCGAGGGGGGAGCACCGTTGAACCGCTGTCCCGCCATCAATTTGACGAGAGCCTGGTCATAGGCACTCTTTACGCCGGCGGCAATCAGGGCGGCAGCGATGCCCTTGCCCATCACGTCGCCGGTCAGCAAGTCCACCGTGTGGTCGTCAAAGCGCTGGAAGTGGTAAAAGTCGCCAGCGATGCCTTCCGAGCCCTCGCTGTGACAGGCCAGTGAAATCCCGCGCAGATTCTGCGGCGGCAGGCCAAACAGCAGGTGATTCTGGATGTCGGCAGCGATCTGCATCTGATTCTGTTGTGCTTCGATCAGCTGCTGCTTGGCCAGGATGCGGTCCGTGATGTTGGTGCGGATCGCCAGGAAGCTGACCGGTGAGCCCTCCTTGTCCAGCCAGGGAACGATAGTGCTGGAGACCCAGTAAATATGGCCGTCCTTGGCGCGGTTGGCCAGTTCACCCGTCCAGGTCTTTCCGCTGTAAATGGTGGAAAGCATATCGGCATAGAACTCTGGCTCGTGCAATCCCGATTTGATGATCCGGTGGTCCTGTCCCAGCAGTTCCTCCTGCGTGTAGCCTGATGTCGCGCAGAACTTGCTGTTGACGTAGGTAATGATGCCGTCGCGGTCGGTGATGCTGACCAGGGCATGCTCGTCCAGTGCATGTTTTTGCTGGGTCAGCTCGTGCAGAAGGCTTTCGCGCGCTTCTTCGGCGGCGCGTTTTTGCTGTCGCAGCTGCAGCTGACCTGAAATGTCGCGCAGACCCAGCAGATGAAAGGAGCGGCCGTCCTGGTCAGTGAACGGACGTACCGATGCGGCCATCGACATGGCCGTGCCATCCTTGGCGTTGAGGCAGCAATCGAACAGGAGCTGATCGGTCAACACCTTGTCCAGAGAAAGGGGCTGACCATCCAGTGTGGTCAGTCCCAGCGCGCACAAGGACAGTCCTGTCAGTGGGCCGAACACCGGCGACAGCAGTTCCTGTCCGTACTGGTTGGTCTTGACGATCGACTGCTTGTGGTCGATCACCAATTTCACCTCGTTCGGGTTGTCAAAGATTGCCTCCAGCATGCTGCTGTTCTGGGCCAGCTGTTCCAGCGACTCACGCAGCTGGCGCTGGTAGAGCTCGCTCTCGCGCCGCAAATGTTCGCGCTCCAGTGCGTTGAGCACCCGAACTTTCAGGATGTCGGCATTGATGGGCTTGTGCAAAAAGTCCACTGCACCCAAGGCCAGGCCACGGATATGCGAGTCGTGATCCGTCATCGCGGTCACGAAGATGATCGGAATGTCGCAGGTGTTGGGGTCTGTTCGCAGGCGCTCTGCCACCTCGAAGCCATCCATGCCCGGCATCATCACGTCCAGCAACAGCAGCTGTGGCCGGTGTTGCTGTGTCAGCGCGATGGCATCGGGACCGTTGCCTGCTTCCAGCACCTGGACACTCTTTTTCAATACCGACGAGGCGATCAGGCGGATGGTCGGGGTGTCATCAACGATCAGGACCGTCATCTGGTTCAGGGCGAGACGGTCGAGTGGAGCGGGCGCGATAGCTGTCATTGCAGGTGCGCCTTACGCTTGGGCGAGGGCTTCTTCCAGCGTGTTGTAGATGGCAAAGATGCGGTGCATGCGCACCAGTTCGAACAGCGCGCGTACCGGTTTGTTCATGTTGATCAGCATCAGCTGGCTTTGCTTGTTGTTCATGCTGCGCAGACAGGATAGCAGCGCGCCCAGGCCCGAGCTGTCCACGAATTTCAGCGCCTGCATGTCCACCACTGCCAGCTCATGCGCATCCAGCAGGGGTTGGATCAGTTTCTTGAATTCCGGGGCGTTGCCGGCATCCAGATGCTCGGATTCGATGGCGATCAGGACACCTGCTTTGTTCGTCAGGGATTGAGTTTTGAGTTGCATGGTCTTATCACCGAGGAGTAAGGTTGAAAGGATGGCTGGTATGGGGGGTGACCAGTTCCTGAACCAGTTGTTTCAGGTAGCTGCACAGCAGACGCAGCCGCAGGAGCAGCGAGTCATCTGTCACGGTCAGCACGTCCTGAGAGTAGGAGTCTTCCTCCATGTAGCGGGCGCTACGGACTAGGGCGGGGTGGAGCAGTCCGCAGCGGTGCTGCTCGTACAAGCCGCGCCAGTATGCCGGTAATCGGGCCACATGGTCGACTTCGCGCAGCTCAGGGCCGCATAACACCAGTTGTCCGCGCTGCACCGCTGACAGTCCTGGGTAGAACGTGTGTATGAAGTGCTGGATCAGAGCGCCCGCTTCGCCGGCATGCACTGCACCCAGCGTATTGGCCAGAGGCAAGGTCTGGGTCTGCCCGTGGCTGCCGCCGGGACGCAGCAGACAGATACGTTCGATCGGGGTTTCCTGCTGGATCGAGCGCAGCACTTTGCGTGCCCAGAACCGCAGTGGCAGCAAGGCGCCCTTCAGCAGCCACAAGACCAGACGCAGCGACAGGGCGGGGCGTGTGGTGTCGCGCGTCACATGCACCGAGGTCAGCAGCAACGGGCACAGTTCATCAAGCACCACATCCTGGTTCACGCTGGACAGCCGGCCAGGCGCGGCCACACAATGGTTCAGGTTCAGTTCCTTGCCTACATAGGTGTCCGGGACGACTGCGCTGTCCTGTATGGCAGCGCCCTCGTCCACCACCACGCCATCTTCCAGCACCGCATGGGGCCCCAGTTGTACTCCGGCGCCAACATGCACCAGATGCCCGATCCAGACCGGACCTTGCAGGACGGCAGAAGGATGGATGAACGCACCGCGACCCATCCGAATGCTGTCGGAGGCTCCGCTTGGGTTGGCATCCAAGCAAGTCCGAGCGCTGCGCAGGAAGTCGGCGTCAGATTCGCATGACAGCGGATGCTCCACCGGCGTCCATTGCACTTCAGCTGATGTCGCGAGCCGGTCTTCAAGATCTTCTCGGTTGTTGCAGCCTTGCAGCGCATTGAGCCAGTTGCCGCTGAAGCAGCCCAGTCCAGCCCAATGGCGGTCGCTTGTCGTTCCCCAGTAGCCAGCCGTATTGCCATTGACACCAATCGGCATTGCCGGCACACGGTCGTCACATGCCAGCCAGTACTGCGAGGCTTCGTTTAGGTGCAGGCGGCGCAGGTTGGTGGGCAGGTCTTCATCCATCTGCAGGTAGTGGTAGTGCAATTGCACGCCCCAACGCTGACCGTCCCCCAACAATTCCCGCACTGGCGCCGGGTTGTCACCCAGGAACACATGTACCTGCTTGCAGCCCAGGCGGACCAAGTTTTCCACACTGCGTTGCAGCAGCGGCTTGCCCAGCAGGGGGATGAGGGGAGAACACAGCTTGCGCCTGTTGAAGACCGTAGAGGCACTGGTCCATTCAGTCAGCAAGATGGCTGTTTCCATCTGCGTCACTTTCACGATTTACCTCGGATGTTGCCGCGCAACCGATCGCCTATCACACGCATCATAAAAACCCAGTTACCGATCAGGTAACGACGCGCTAAGCGGCGCGGTTCCTGTAGCAAGCGGAACAGCCACTCCAGTCCGCTGTGACGCATCCACAAAGGAGCACGCGGTATGTTACCAGCATAGTAATCAAACAAGCCGCCGACGCCCATCACCACCGTGGCGCCAGTGGCAGCGGCGTGAGCTTGTATCCAGCGCTCCTGGCGTGGTGCTCCCATGCCCACCAGCAGCACGTCGGCTTGCGCCAGTCGGATGCATTCGAGCAGGGTAGGCAGCTCATCCGCCGGGCCATAGCCGTGGTGTGTGCCAGCCAGCACCAGGCCGGGGTAGGTAGACAGGACCCAGTCGCCTGCCGCCTGCGCCACACCGGGGGCCGCGCCCAGCAGGAACAGCCGCCGTCCTTCGCGCGCCATCTCCTCGCACAGTCGCGGGAACAGGTCGGTGCCGTTCACGTTGGCGCGCACGGGCTGTTGTAGCAATTGACCAGCAAGCTTGACCCCGATGCCGTCAGCGAACACCCAGTCCATGGCTTGCAGGTCGGCCAGATAGCCGGGGTTGCGAGCCGCGATGTTGACGCAGTCGGCGTTGACGAATGCTACCCGTGTCGCCACTCTTTTCACTATCGCGGCATGAAGGGCGTTGAGCACATCATCCATCGCCAGATTGGTCAGCCGGATTTTTCGGATGGTGATCGCGGCTGGCACGGATTGAGGCGCCATGTCAATACGCTCCCCGTCCTGTGATCACGGCCGGGATGGTCTTGAGTAAAAGGCGCAGGTCTGCCATCACGCTTTGTTCTTCGATATAACGCACATCCATCCGGCATTGTTCGTCAAATGGAATTTCCGAGCGACCCGATACCTGCCAGATGCAGGTCAAGCCAGGTGTGACCTCCAGCCGGCGCCGGTTGTCCAGCGTGTAGCGCTCCACTTCGCTCACCAGAGCCGGACGCGGACCGACCAGCGACATGTCGCCCTTGATCACGCACCACAACTGCGGCAGCTCGTCGATGCTGGTCTTGCGGATGAAGTACCCGATCCAAGTGATGCGAGGGTCGCGCTTCATCTTGAACGTGATGCCCTGGTCACCATGCTGGTTCTCGGCGAGCAGTGTGGCACGGACGGCTTCCGCGTCCACCACCATGGAGCGGAACTTGGGGAAACGGAAGGGCTTGCCCCATTTCCCGACTCGGATCTGCCAGAACAGAATCGGCCCGCCATCGGTCAGTTTGATGAGCAGTCCGACTACCAGCAGAAAGGGCGAGGCCAGCAAGAGCAAGCTGCTGGCTACCAGCAAGTCGATCATTCGCTTGACCAGGCCCCCCCCAGTTCGCGACAAACGCAGCAACAGGAAACGCGTCCGCAGCCAAGCCAGTTTGCGTGGCGACACGTCCAGCCGCTGTTGCAGCGCGCGCAAGGCCTGGTCGTCCAGCGGGCGCGGTGGGCCATTGTCGGAAGTGGGGGGAGCCTTCATGGTGCTGTACCTTAAGTGTAGGACATGATTAAAACAAGCCTTACCTTCGCGGTTATGTCAGTAATGACAATTCCTTGTGAGCGAATGCTTGTTGCATCACTTTGTGAACGGGTTGTGAAATTTCTGAAAGAAATGCGTACAGGGGATGTAATCGTTGAAAATGCGTGTTATGACAATTTTCCAGTCTGATTTGGACGAAAAACCGTCAGTGCATACCCTGTCGTTGCCCCTGGCCTTGGCCGCCACCTGGGGTTTGTATGCGTTGCTGGCGCTGTCCAGCATGGTTTTGTCGCGTCAGCCGGACGGCTTGGCTACCATCTGGTACGCTAATATTGCGACTGCAGTCCTGATGCAGACCCGCCCCAGACATGACTGGTCTTGGCTGCTAACCATGGCGGGTCTGGCCAACGTCATGGTTCATGCTGTCTATGGGACCCGTTGGGGGCTGGTTTGGTTCCTGCTGCCAGCGAGTCTGCTGGAAGCGGCTTTGTCGGCCTACTTACTGGGGCGCTGCAACAAACTGCAGCAAGCCCTGGACTCGCCCTCGCACTATATGCGTGTCGTGCTGCTGGCAGGGGTCTTGCCTGCGGCCTTGGGTGCAGCTGTGGGCAGCGCCCTGTTGTCGTGGTACGGCTTCGCGCCCTGGCACAGGCTCTGGCTGGCCTGGTTTCTCGGGTCGTTATTGGGTGTCGTGACATTGTTGCCCTTGGGGCTACTGTGGCTGCAGACGGGGCGCTTGTTCATCACCACTTCTGTGCGGCAGGCCTGCGCTGATGCGACCGTGCTGCTGGTGAGCCTGGTGGTGACATGCCTGAGCTGCCTCTACATGTCCGACCCCTATGTGTATGTCATTTCTGCCGCCATGCTGGCCATCGTGGTCGCAGGGTTTCGCATGGTCGGCTGGATCATCTTTTCGCACGGCCTCGCCATCGCCGTGCTCCAGCCTGTGGGCTGGCATATTTCGGATCCGTCCGGCTATGCGGTTGCTCAACTCGGCTTTTTCGCTCCCATGCTGGCGTCGGTTATCGAGCCGATGTTGCTTGCCACCCTGTTGCGTTCCAACCGCTCGTTGGACAAGGAAAACCGCAATCTGCTCGAAGCTGTGACCCAGCAACTGCTGGAAATGCTATCTTTGCTTGAAAGTTCACCTTCGGCGGTACGCGTGGCATCTCTGGATGAGCATCGCATCCTGTTCGTCAACCAGCGCTACCGTGACACCTTCCAAATTACGCCAGGTGCCGAGATCGATGTCGACGTCAAGAGTTATTACGTTGACCCGGAGCAGTTAGACCTGGTCCGTCAGGAACTTCAGCTGCATGGCATCGTCAAGGATCGGCTGGTCGCGCTGCATCTGCCTACCCGTCCAGACCTGCCTATCGTCTGGGCCAAGGCGAATTATGTCGTGATTGATTTCCAAGGCCAAAAGGCGGAATTGGCCTGGTTCTACGATGTGACCGGTCTGCACAATGCGCTGGCCAGCGTGGAGGATCTCTACAACAATTCACCTGCGGGATACCTTACCTTGTCGCCTGAGGGCGACATCCTTCAGCTGAACGATACCCAGTTGAGCTGGCTCGGCTACCCCCGTGCCGAGGTAGAAGGCAAATTAAAGCTACCTGATTTGTTGACGCCGGACAGCATTGCGGTATTCCATCGCCATTTCGGTCATATCGAGGATGAGGACAAGGTCGAAGGCGTTGAGCTCGATTTTGTGCGCAAGGACGGCAGCATTCTGCACGCCCAGTTAGCGGCTTTGGCCGTGCATGACTCGCAAGGTCGGCTTCTGTACCGCCGCACCACAGTCCATGATATCGGAGAGCTCAAGCGCCTGCAGCAGGCACTGGAGCGGGGCAAGCGCGACCTGAAGGCGGTGCTCGACAATATTCCGATCGCCATTACCTATGTTGACGCCAATTTGCGCATACGATTTGGCAATCGTACGACTTGCGAATGGTATGGCGTGCCTGATGGGCAGCTGGTGGGCATGTATATCACCCAGATGCTGGGGGCGGAGCGCTTTGAGTTTGTGCAATCCAGAATGCAGCAGGCCTTGCTGGGACAACGGCAAAGCTTCGAACGACTGGTGTTCAGTGAAGCGCAGCAGCGGCCATTGCATCTGTTCCTGAACTACATTCCGGACGAACAGGATGGCCAGGTGCTCGGTTTCTACGTGGTAGCGACTGATGTGACGCAGGTCAAGGAAGCCTCCGAAGCCGCCAACCGCGCCAAGAGCCAGTTCGTCAGCACCATGAGTCACGAGATCCGTACACCCATCAACGGGGTGATGGGCTATCTGCAGCTCATGAGCCGGGAGCCGCTGGGTGAGAAGATGCGCGGCTACGTCAACGAGTCGCTCAATGCCACGCGTCTGCTGCTTCGTGTGCTCAACGACGTGCTGGACTTCAGCAAGATCGAGGCTGGCAAGCTCGACATCCAGGCCGAGCCGTTCGATTTGTTCGCAATGCTCGAAGACTTGTATGGCTTGATGCAGGCCCAGCTCGGCGTCAGGGTGCTCGATCTGCAGTTTGACATCGACCCCGGCCTGCCACGCTTTGCGCTGGCAGATGACATGAGGTTGCGCCAGGTATTGCTCAATTTGACATACAATGCAATCAAATTCACCGAACGAGGCGCGGTAACGCTGCGTGTGCGCTCCGAATCCTTGTCAGATGAGAAGTTTCTCTTGCGGGTAGAGGTGAAAGACAGCGGCATTGGTATCGGCGCAAAACATCTGGAAGGCATATTCCACGCCTTCCAGCAGGCGGACGGCAGCATCACGCGACGCTTTGGTGGCAGCGGTCTGGGACTGGCAATCAGCCAGAGGCTGCTCAAGCTCATGGGCAGCGAGGGCCTGCAGGTACAAAGTGTCGAGGGTCAGGGCAGCACCTTTGGTTTCGAGTTGGTGTTGCACCGTCCAAGCATCGAACAGCAGCAGATGTTGACGGCTGCCATGACTCTGTCTGGCAGCAGCCCGGGTGTCGTAGCGCCGTTGCAGGGCCGGCGCATCTTGCTGGTTGAGGACAATCCGACCAATATCGACGTGGCGGCCAACATGCTCGAATCGCTGGGTGCTGAAGTGACGATCGCGGTCAACGGCAGGGACGCGCTGGAGGTGCTGCAGGACCAGGGGCCGCACTTTGATCTGGTGTTCATGGACATGCAGATGCCGGAGATGGACGGGCTGGAGGCGACGCGGCGCATCAAGGCCCATCCGGAATGGGCGCGACTGCCGGTGGTGGCGATGACGGCCAATGCGATGGAGCAAGACAGGCAGGCCTGCCGTGATGCGGGCATGGTCGACCATCTGGCCAAACCGCTCGAGACCGCCGGTTTGATCCAATCAGTCTGCCAGCATGCCATCCAATGACGGATTTTTCATGCCGAGTTCACAGTCTCGGTGCAAACTGCACCTTCGTTTTTCGAAGTGTTCGTCCTGTTTCCATCGTCTATTCCCTGAGAAATCATGCGTCTCAAGTCATGTTGCGCTGCCTGCTTGGTGACCTTGTCGGGGATGGCCGGTTCTGCACAAGCCAGTGAGTGGGACGCCATGAGTGCCGCGCTGGTCATGTCCAATCCGCCCGGTGCTACCCACCTGATCGAAGTGACCCAGGGGTCGGTGCTGTCCAGCCAGATCAGTGCATTTCGTGGCATGAGTTTCGAGACTGCAACGGGCCAGACCATACGCTTTGACGACTGGTACCGGACCCGCTGGACTGACCTGCGCTTTGCATGGATGAGCGAAGTCAACCGCAACTGGGGTGTGATCTGGGGCTTCAGCACTGGCGAACGTGGTCAGAAATACACCATCAACCCCAGCTTGAAGCTGGGATTGGTCTACCAGACGTCGTTGACCTCACGCAGCACCTTGTCCTGGCGTGCTGTGACCCTGCTGGGTGGAAGACTGCGCGAAAAGCCTTGTACCGCCAATTACGGCGACATCGGTGGTGTCCAGCAGGTGAACTGTCGTCTGGCGGCTACCGAACTGATGCCTGAAGCTACCCTGAGTTACCTGCTTCATCGGGCGCCGCCAACCAGCTTCGAACTGAACATTAAATTTTCCCATCTGTTTTAACACCCCCAAGGAGACTGCCATGAATACCCGTCCCGCCCTGTTTCTACCCCTGTTGTTGGCTATCTCTGCTGGCCTGGCTCAAGCTGGCAAAGCCACTGGCGGCACCACCGCCAGTCTTGCTACTCCCACCGCGCAGGCTTGGATGCACACCGACGTGGGCGCCGCCTGGTCCCAGGGTTACAAAGGCCAGGGCATCACGGTCAAGCTGGTGGATGATTTTTCGTCCACCAGCACCTACAGCGGCAACCTGGGTGATGGCAGCGCGAACAAGCGTCATGGTGAATGGACATTGAAGGAGGCCAGCATGATCGCCCCTTCGGCCACATTCAAGACCCATGATCTGAGCAACACCAGTTCTGTTGGCCTGAGCCGTGGCCTGAACGTGCTCAACGCGAGCTATGGCTCCTACGGCCCCGCGGGTCTGAATGCCAGTACCTTGGTCTTCACGCCGCGTGACAGTTCGATCATCGGTTATGCCAGCAGCGGCAGCGCCGTGGTGTCCAAGGCTGCCGGCAATGACGGCGTTCCGATCGGTTCAGCCGGCACCATGGGTGTGGACTATCTGAACGTGGCGCTGCGCGGTACAGCTTCTGCCATCTATGTCGGAGCGCTCAGCAACAACGGCAGCACCATCGTCCCGGCCAGCCTGGCGTCCTATTCCAATACCGCTGGTACCGACACCGTGGTGCAGAACCGCTTTCTGGTGGTGGGGGTGGAAGGTGGTCAGACGGGCTTGTACGGCACCTCGTTCGCTGCCCCAGTGGTAAGCGGTTACGCCGCTATTGTGGGCAGCAAGTTCACGCGCGCCACCGCCACTCAAATCAGCAACCAGTTGCTCAACACCGCCCGCCAGGACACGATTAGTAATTACAGCGCCACACTCCATGGACGGGGTGAGGCCAGCCTGTCGCGTGCGCTGGCACCGTTGTCCATCAAATAATTGGCATCGCTTCTGTTTGGAGGTGGAGAAAGTGTGAGCAGACAGTGACTGTGACATCTGGGTGAGGGCTGGACAGGACTGTATCTGCTGTCTGTGCAGGCCTCCCAGGTGCACTGATCGAGAGACCTGATATCGGTTCACAGTCTTTCGAATTTAGCGGGCCAGCCGATTTCGCAACAGGTATCGGAGAGAATTATGGCAATGCCGTAATTCCGGGTGCTGGTCTGCTGGTGACAGCATGATTGAAAGCACATTATCCTGTGTTGCGGGTTCTGGTACCAAGTAGGTCTATCGCTTGTTGCTGATGGACTTGCAGCTACCAATGATCGAGAAAAATTGATAAATTCTTGAAATCCATATCGCTTGTATGATATTTTTTGTCTTTTTGGATTGTGAAGCATGCTCGCGAAAGTAAATCGGATGGCAATATCATATCAACTCATTTGATAGGAGGTAATGCCATGGATTCAGTTGCTCAGCCAGTTCGCTCGGAAAATCTGATGGCCCCAGACAGCGCTGGTACCTTGCCGGTGGCGATTGATGGGCTGGACTTGCCACAGATGCGTTTGCGCCTTGGATGTGATGACCAGGTGCTGTTGGAAATTCTGCGGCAGTTCTTGTGTGACTTTGGCTCGTGGTGGGAAAGTTTTGAACTTGAGCAAAAAATGCTTAATACCGATGCCATGATGCATCTTGTTCACACGCTAAAAGGCACTGCAGCCAACGTCTGCGCCAATCAGGTACAGGCGACTGCGCTGGCGCTAGAGACTGCTTTGCGGCAAGGGGTGGGACAGGTGGCTGGGTTGGCACTGGATTGTGATGTGGCTTTGCAGCAGGTTTTGACAGCGTTGCGCCGTCAGTTACCGCCGGAAGCCGGACCAGGCTTGAACCAGATGGCGCCTACGCAAGCGCTTCTCGTGGTGCAGGAGGTGGCTGCCTTGCTGCAAAGACGTCGGCATGTGCCTCATCGGTTGCAGCAGGAATTGCGCACGGTTGTGGCGCCGTTTGTCTCCACCGAGCAGTTCAACGCCCTGTTGCATCATTTGGCGGCGTTTGAATTCAAGAACGCGCAGCAGGTGCTGGCTGATATCCAGGGGCACATGTCGGAATGAGTTGACACCTCTCGGGGGAGTCCCCGTGACCGCAGCGAGTTCAGGTCCTGCGAACACGCTTGCCTTGCTGCGTGGAAGAGCACCAACTGACCGACCAGATTCTGGCTAAGAGCGTGCTCAAAGTCTTCTGAGCAAGAGCCTCAAGAAAGCCAGATGGACAAACTGCAGGCTGGTGTTGATCAGCCGCTCGCAGTTCTTCCACAGCTGCCGGTTCTTGTCCAGCCAGGCAAAACTGCGCTCGACGGTATGCGTCCGGCTAACCCCATACTTGACCGCCGGCACGTAGGGTGATTGACGCTCAGGCGCCGGTGCCGCCAGCAGGCTTCCAGCGATGCGGCAGCAGATCTTCGATCTGGCTGGCCTTGTGCGTGGGCAGCCGGGTCAGGACGTCCTTGAGGTAGGCATACGGGTCGTGCCCGTTCATGCGCGCCGACTGGATCAAGCTCATGATGGCGGCTGCGCGCTGGCCCGCGCGCAGCGAGCCAGCAAAGAGCCAATTGGCCCGACCTTGGGCAATGGGACGCATCCGGTTCTCGACCCAGTTGTTGTCCACGGGCAGCTGCCCATCGTCGACGAAGCGCGTCAGCGCAGCCCAGCGGTTGAGGCTGTAGTCCAGTGCCTTGGCGGTGGCTGAGTTACCCGGCACCTTCTGTCGCTGCAGCAGCATCCATTCGCGCAGTGCATCGAGCGCGAGTTTCGTTTGCTGCTGTCGTATCGACTTTCTTGCCTCGGCCGGCAGGTGCTTGACCTGGCGCTCGATCTCGTAGACCTTGCCAAACTGCTCGAGCGCGAACTCGGCGATCTGGCTCTTGTTTGACACGTGCAGGTCGAAGAACTTGCGCCGGGCGTGCGCCAGGCAGCCGGCCTCGATGATCCGGCCTGACTTGAAGCCCTCCTTGTAGCCGGAGTAGTCGTCGCAGACCAGAGTGCCCTGCCAGTCGCCGAGGAACTCGCGCGCATGCACCCCCGCGCGCGACTCGCAGAAATCGTAGACCACAGCCTTGAGGTCTTCGAAGGCGCCGGCGGCGTAAGCCCAGAGGTAGGCGCGGTGAGTCTTGCCGTTGCCCGGCTTGAGCATCTGCACCGGAGTCTCGTCGGCGTGCAGCACGCCGTGGCGCAGCACCACGGCCTTGAGGGCATCGACGAGTGGCTGCAGTCGCACGCCGCAGGTGCCCACCCACTGCGCCAAGGTCGAGCGCGGGACGGGGAAGCCGGCACGCCCGAAGATGGGCTCCAGGCGGTACAGCGGCTGGTGGTCGGCATACTTGGCCACCATCACATGGGCCACTAGGCCGGCAGTCGGAATGCCCTTGTCGATCACGTGCGGCTCGACTGGCGCCTGCACAATCGTCTCGCACTGCGCGCAGGCCCACTTGCCGCGGATGTGGCGCTCGACCGTGAACGTGCCCGGCACGTAGTCCAGCTTCTCGCTGACGTCCTCGCCGATGCGCTTCATCTGGCAGCCGCAGGCGCAGGTGGTCGACTCAGGGTCGTGGTGGATCTCGCGCCTGGGCAGGTGAGCCGGCAGCGGCCGGCGTTTGGGCTGCTGTTTGACCTGGCCCTCAGGTGTGGGCGGCGCGAGCGCTTCGAGCTCCTCGGCCACGGCCTGCAAGTCGGCGTCGAGCGACTCCTCGAGCAGGCTGCGCTGCTCGGGGCTGAAGCGCTCGGACTGGGCGGCGAACTTGAGCCGCTTGAGCACCGCGTTCTCGTGCGTGAGCTTGTCGATGATCGCCTGCTTGTGCCGCAGGTCGCCCATGAGCCGGCCGAGCATCTCGCGCATCTGCTCGGCGCTGAGTTCAGACAGGGACTCGGGGCTCAGGATCATGGAGACGAGTGTGCCCGATGGCTGCCCTGGCCGCCATCGGCACATCCCCCGATTGCCAGAGGGCGCCGCAGTCCTGACGATTCAGATCACGGTGATCACGCCGTCCTGACCCACGCGCTGCCAGTGCAGGCCCAGCACGAGGGCGTCGAGCTGGGCCCGGCACAGTCCGGCGTTGGGCTGGCCGGCTGCCGGCCAGACGAACTTGCCCTGGTGCAGCCGGCGCGCGGCCAGCCAGATGCCGATGCCGTCATGCACCAGTACCTTCAGGCGGTTGGCGCGCTTGTTGGCGAACAGGTAGGCATGGTGCGGCTGCGCCGCACCGAAGACCGCCACCACCCGGGCCAGCGCCGTGTCGGTGCCGGCTCGCATGTCCAGCGGCTCGCTGGCGAGCCAGACCGCATCGACTCGGATCACTGCAGCCACTCCTGTAGCCAGGCGGCGCACTCGCCTGCCGCCGAGACAGGCCAGCTCACGCTGACTGTTGCCTCGCCACGGCGTAGCTCGATTTGAATGGCCCCTGACGTGGCAGACGGAGCAGGCAACGCCAGCGGTACGAAAGCCGGTGCGGGCGGCGAGCCACGATCTGGAACAGAAACAGGTCGGGACGAATGAGTCTTTGCCGGCAGGGATCGCTTGTGCTCCTCGATGACCCATTTGCGCACCATGTTGGCATTGAGGCCGTTGGCCAGGGCCACGGCGGCAATCGAGACGCCGGGTTGCAGGCAGGCCTGGATGACAGCGGCCCGGAACTCGGGTGAACGGCGCCGGCGCTGGCGTCCGGCTGGGGGATGAGTGATGTTGGTGTCCATGTGTCCGCGTGTAGATAAGCGGACACAAGCATCCTTCAGGGCAAGGCTGCTTTCAAGATGGGGTTTGCCGGACGGATACTCTTGCACGCCCTGTGCAAAGGGCTGGCCCATGTAGCCGCTGTCGGCCAACAGGCTTTGCACCCGGCTCAGCCCGGACTTGCTCGGCACCAGCGCCTGTAGCGCGCCCTTGCGATCGGTCTCCTTTGCAGTCATCACCGCCACCGCATGTGGCAGCCCCTGTGTGTCCACCGCAATGTGGCGCTTGATGCCCGAACTTTCTTGCCCGTGTCATAGCCCGCCCAGGTTAAGAAATTTTTCTGTTGGCAGTTAAAAAGTCGTCTGGCGGATGTATGATCTCGTTCCCGACGCAGCAGACCCAGTCTTCTGCCTCAGGTTGATCAAGCAGCTTGAAAAAATCTTCAAACTTCTTGATCAGGACGCAGGAAACTGTGTCATAATTCAAGGCTTCGCTGATCGCGGCGAGGCAAACGAAGTGAGGTGATGATAAGAAGTTTGAAGATTTTTTCAAGCTGCT
>Ga0208374_1000018_pt1 | contig 142860 bp, 115 predicted proteins | sample RifOxyC3_FD_184037 | JGI IMG/M metagenome (GOLD analysis project Ga0208374, IMG submission 184037) | Groundwater microbial communities from Rifle, Colorado - Rifle Oxygen_injection C3 (SPAdes) | ecosystem: Environmental > Aquatic > Deep subsurface > Groundwater | place: Rifle, Colorado, USA...
TTTGGTATTGACAAGGGAGAGGAGTTTGAATGGATTATTGAAGATCGAAATATTCTTGTATTAAAACGAATTAAGCCCAAAAAAAGTAGGGTAAAAACCGGCAAAAATTAAATTGTCGCAGTACTAGTGGTTACAATCTTCAGGACAGTTCTTTTCAGGAGGTAAAGTAGCATTATTCACCTCCGATTCAATATCCTTAATAACAGCATTAGGCTGTAAATAGGAGTTAGATTTATCGTTGTATATGACAATTCCCTCTTTTTCTAATTTTCCCATATATGATAATAAATTTAAAAAATTGCAAGCGATACTATTATTACATTTTATCATCTGTCGTTGCTCTGGAGGATCATTGCGAGAAGCTTTTTTTGCCTCCTCTTTATCTGTTTCCGATAAATAGCACATCTTTGTTGATAGATTACTTTCAAGTCCTACGTTTTTAAGTGGAATCGAAAGTTTTTTTATAATTTTATATTCTTCATTCTCCCACGTGATAATTTGACCAGAAGGTTGATTTGTTCCGACATCAAAAGGGCCAAGGATAAAATTATTTTGGGCCAAGTACTTAAATCCCGCGACAATTTTTTTTGCTATATCTGGATTGATTACTTTTTCCTTAGCAAGAAAGCAGTCCGGGGAACTGTTTATGTCTCCGTTTTTTAAATTCTCCGAATAAGCTTCGGCAACTCTGGATTGATATGCAGCTGGTTCAAATACACTGGGAAGATTAGCCTTCAACCAAGAGTATTCTTCTTTTGAAATCTCTCCATGAGCATCTTTACTGACCAAAATATTTATTAACATTAAAGTGATAATACAAACTTTCATTAAAATTCACTCCATACTTCTAAGCAGACTAACAAGATATAAATACTTAGTTATTGTATCATGCAGTTAGAATTTAAATTTGCAGAGGAAAAAAAATCCTAATTCTGACAACTTTACTTTGCCATGTTTGAAAGAAGTTATGATTAACGTTTAGAGAATTGCAATTTGTGATTACAATTCTAATAATATCCAGAACACGCTCATAAATTATTTACATTGTTCAAAATTTCGACGAGAATCGGACAGTCGCTCATTCGAGCCATGTCCGTTATTTCGCACAACTTTCGTGATCTTGCTCAGAAAAGCTCGTCTTTCTGCGCAACACCTATTATCTGCCAAAGTTTCCATTCACGGTTCACTCATTAATCTAGAGTTTGTAACAGCTATTCAAAATTAGTTCTATCGCTCCAACGTCTTTGGTGACTTCTTCCAATTTTTTACCAACTTCTTCGACAGATTCTCCTGGATAGATGCGCATATTGGCAGTTTGGCTAAGGCCCGCAGCTGAAACAGTTTTGTAATAGGCTAAAGTTGCTTTCGTTCCGTCATACATCGTAAATTCTACTAACTGGGCAATGTTGGCTGCGGCATCTTCGGAGGATAGCTGTAAAGAACATCCTTTTGTTGCCGTGGCATCTGAGAAAGCTAATGCCACAGCCCCCTTCGCTTCATTCATTAGGTAAGTATTGGGCTGATCGGTTGTTGCTGCAAAAGCGGATATAGAAGTTAACAGTAATGTACCAATTAAAAGTTTTTTCATTTTATTACTCCTTGTTCAACTTAATGATTTTAAATCATCGATTGTTAATAATATTTTTACCTTTATAACAGATCTAAAAAAATTATCCATTATATTAGTTCTGAATTTGTAAAATCTTCTCGGTTAAAGTTTGAGTATAAACTTAATATTAAAAATCTGGGCCATGCCTGTTATTTCTCAACTTTTATGTTCTTGCTCAGAAAAGCTCGCCTTTCTGAGCATTGCACACTATCGGCCAGTGATTGCGGTTACCAGCCACTTACAACTAGAGAAACGATAGACTAATTTACCAGCACTGCTGAAGTACTTTACTGGAAAAATCTGCTGGGAGTATCTCTGTACCACTCATGACTCCCTGTAAGCAATTAATTTCAAAATGCGAGTCAAAACTTGCATCCAACACTTTTCCATACTCGATACCCATGCAATTTTCGACTATGTTAGAAAATGTTGCGGAACTAATCCAAAACTCGCCATCATAATCATTATTTGAAAATAATTTTTTATCCAAACAAGCAAGCATTTCCGAATAATTCCTATTATTGTTTTCAGTAGCGTTTTCTCCGCACTTTACTCGAATCATTGCCTCTGTCGTTCTCAGAAAAGATTCCTTAACCTTTAACGTAATATTTTCTATATGGGTGATCTCTTTTTGAGTATCCTCGATTCTAATTTCCGTAATCTGCCTTTCTCTTGTGTCTTGAGAACTAGAACTTAAATCTTTTTGCATCACGGATAACAGTTCATTTTTTTCGGTCAATGTTTGTTTGATAATTTTTATATCATCTAGCAAGTCTTGTTTATATTGTTTTTGTTTTCCACAATCTTCAACACTGGCAAAGACTGCTGACGTAGACAAGAGGATTACCAGAAAGAAAGAAAATATGTTCATAGAGCCTCCTGTTCGATATTGTATTAAAACCGAACAATTATTATTCAAAACACACTCATAAATCGCTTACATTAGTGAGTGTAGCATGCAAATCGAAACCGATTTGTGGAAAAAAATTTTATGTCTACAATTACATACCCTGTACAAAAGTTGTACAGACATAACATTTTAGAATCTCATCCACTTAGCAAATACCTGAAACATACCGATATCGCTTATTAATCTTGAACATCAACCCATCGAAGATAAACTATCTGCATCAAGTAACGGCGCTACTTTGCAAATAGACAATATCGTACCACTGTGTGCGGACAGGGAAGAAGTTTATAGGCCAGTTATTGAGGTAATAACTAATGCCAACCACATAATAAAAAAAAGAGACAAGGTGGAAATAAAAATGAATGGTGCCAGAAGCACCAACACGCTCTGAGTATTGCTCATCTTCAGATTGCTTTTAAGTCCCGAAAATAGATAGAAAAAAGAAGATACCGTTTTAATTAAATCTCCAAAAACGGGGAAAATTAAAAAAAGATTAGAGACAAAACTATAACCGACGACCTCTTGTACCGCCAACTGCTTTGCCTCTGCACTCATACTAATCCCAAAGATATCCATGCAAAATTTAATTATTACTCCCCATATTTTTGCGTAGAGGTAGGCAAAAACCGGATACAAAACTACCTTTGTTAGTGCCCAAAAAATAATTATAAAATGAAAGGACTCAAACTCTTTACGAAAAATATCTCTAACTAATCCACTTTGTTCGCCAATAGACTCAAAGGCGAAAAATCCAAATTTTATAAAGACCACGACATAGAGGGTCTCGATTACTTTAAATAACCATGATATTGAAACGATTTCAAAAAAACTTATCGGCAATACTATCGATTCATTATTTTCCTCTATTGTCCGCTCCTCTCTCGCAGCAAATGTTCTGGCCGAGGATAACAGTCCATGCACTTTAAACGGGTGTAAGGCAAAATTTAAAAAATTTATTATTACTGCGAGCATATTTTCTCTCCGATCAATCAACATTCACTTTAAAAGAAATAATCATCGTACGCAAACTTGATAATATCACGCTCTCCTACAATGTAATGTAATTGAATATTATATTTCTCATTAATAATTATAATTTCACCTTTGTCAAAAATAAGAGCGACATCAAAATCTTCGAATTTCATTTTAAACTGCGTCTTCTCCAACATGGCCTCGGCAGTAGTTGTGTCCGCTGTCTTGTCAAAAAAAGTTACACTATCGGCCATAGAAAGAGTCAAAAACCTAAAAAGTTTTTTGAAATTCTCTACTTTGGGCGGTGGCCCTGGATCAATTCTATTAACAGTTAGTGTCTCGCTAAATGGAATTTTTAATTGCGCCGGAGCATGATCTTCAAAATTTATTTCGAAAAAAATATTTTGCTTACCAATATCTGAATTAAGCGAAAAAAGTCTTTTATCCCAGAGATCTTGAACTTTTATCAAAAATAGGTCGGCCACCGGGCGATCAACTTCATATAAATTATTAGAGAACATGGCCCGCACAAAGAGTCCACTTCGTTTCATGTAACGAGTATATAGCTTTAATTCTTCTTCCACGCCTTTAAGATCTTTAAATTGCAGCGAGGCCAGCTCTTCGGCCAGCTCTACTGGTTGAAAATCTAAAACCATCGAGGTTCCTTTTAGGGCCAAAAACTTTTGTGATAATTCAGTAAAATATGGCCCTAAATATCCTATTCCGGCATACACAGGTGGATTGGTAGTACGATTATTAAAATTAATTGAAAATGATTTTCCATCAATCAAAGATAGCTTCACTTCACTCCAAACATCTGCAATCTTTTTTCCAAGCTTTGATCTAAAAATATGAGTATCATAAAAAAAACCTTCATCTAAATTTAAAACATGCTTAATTCTATTGTAACGTCCAGGATTATTACTTTCTTCTTCCGCATTGTAAGGGCCACTATTTTCTGAAGAATCATAGGCCACGGCCCACTGCCTGCGATCCCTGCTTTGAATTTCCATATAAAACGTCTGATCAAAATCCAACTTCTTCCCTAACACAAACGCAACTTCTCCTGATTCAAAATAAAATAATATTTCATTATTATCTTCCGGGAAATAATCCAACCGAGACTTATCTTTAATCTCTCTCTCCGTAAAATAACGCTTAACTTTTATGTTAGACAAAATATCAAAAACTTCGCTTAATTTTGACTCATCAACTAAAACATGTCGCTCTGAAGTATAAAAACTACCGCTGCCAACACCCTTTATAATTTCGGCCCGCGCAGTTTTAAAACCTTTAAGTTCACCTAGTACTCTTTCATCAAATATTTTATGACTTTGTTCCTTTTTTTCACGCCGAGAAACAGACCCTAATTCTTCGAAGAAATAGACAAATACCAAAAGAACAACCAGCAATAAAAAAAGTAAAAAATTCTTCATTCTTCTCCAACTACTCTTATAATTTACGACGCCGGGTATATATAATAAAAGCGAGACCAAAACAGACTATCGGCGACAAAAGAACCGAAACATAAAAAATTATTCCCATCGCCGAATTACCAATAATAACTTTATTGGAATTTTCTCCACTAATTACTGAACTATATACCTCTCCTTCATCCACCAACCATGATAGGGCATTAAGTAAAATCTGAAAATTGCCAGAAAACTTACTATAGCTATTAATGACGAAGGTCGAATTTCCAAAGGCCACAATGCGCGCCTTCTTATCAGAGTTAGTCGCTTCTTCCCAGCTGGCCGCGACAGAAATAGGTCCCTTTTTATCTACACCTTCGTTGAAAGCAATTTTTCCTTCAAATAGTTCATTTAAATTCGTGTCTCCCCAACTCGCAGGATATTCCGAACTAAAAGCAAATGATTCAAAACTACCGGCCTTAATCGTGGTAATTGCCGCCACTGAGGAGACTAACGGAAAAAAAACCTGTCCCTCAAAATTTTTAGTAATCTTATGTTCTTTAGAAAAATTTTTAATTAAAGGAACCGTTCCATTAGAACCGCTAATGTGTTCAATTTTATCCACAACCAAATCATTACTAACATTAATTCCCCACTGCACTAAAAGTTCACGCAAAGGGCCTGCGCCATCCTGATTCGGGTTAGGATCAATGGCCACCAGCAACTTACCTCCACGCTTGAGATATTGATCGATCATGGATATTTCATTATTCAAAAATCCAGAATGCGATCCCCATAGCATCAAGATATCTACCTCGGAAGGAATAACTTCCGCTGTGGCCAAGTTGATTTCATTAACTTTATAATAGTTATCTGCCAAGGCCTGCGCCAGCATGGAAAGTCCACCTCCGATATCATCTTTTAAATTGCCTTCTTCATGGCCAACGCTATAACAAATCAGAGGATCCTTACTGCGCGTTAATCTAATCAGAGCATTGGTAATGGCCCCTTCGTCTATTGATTGTACCGTTATCCTTTTTTCTTGATACTCTAACACCACGGAATTGGGAGTAGTGATATTATACTGGGCCACCACTTCTGGACGAAGTTCAATGTCTACATAATTACCTTTAATCTTACTATTTTTAGAACGATAGAGTTCAACAAAATCCAACAACGGTTTTGCGTTTGCGCGCGTAGCAAAAACATTAAATATCACCTCTCCATCAATTTGTGATAATACATTCTCGCTTTGCTTAGAGAGAGAGTTAACTTGGTTTTTAGTAAAATCCCAATAGAGTGGATGCTTGAAGGCCAAATAGTTGATCAGTCCTAAAATAAAAAATACTAAAAAAATTGATAGCACCGAGGAAAGTAATGCCTTGAAGTGATTACTGCGATAATATTTTTCATATTTCTGTCTATTCATAAAGATTATTACCACCGATAACAATATGGTAACAGCAGAAATACTAATATTTAGCGTCAGCTCCTCTGGAATGGAGATCCACAGAGGGATAATCAGTAAGTATAAAATAGCATTTATAAAATAGAGAAGATATTTAAAGAACGTTTGCCCCATCGTCTATCACCAATTCCGCGAATCTAATGACTCATGAGTTAAGTAAAAAAAGAAAAAAATAAAGGAAATAAAATAGATCAAGTTGTAACTTTTGATGACTCCTTTTACAAAATCTTGAAAATGAAATGAGCTGCTTAAGTATTGTAATATTTGGGCCAACAAATAATTATAGGAGACATTCATTATCAAAACTAAAAGCATTAAAATGAATATCAAAAAAAATGCCAACAGCGCCGCAAAAATCTGATTGTTTGTTAAACTCGATGTAAAAATACCTACCGCTACAAAACAGGCCACCGTACAGATTAGTCCAGCGTAGCTAGAAAAAAGCACTCCGAAATCAGAATATCCCGATAAGGCCAACACCAGAGGAAATAATCCCGTGAAGGCAATCATAAAAATGGCCACGATCCAAGCGGCCAAAAATTTTCCGATAATTATTTGCCAAGGGCCAAGATGAGAAAGAAAAAGTAACTCTATGGTATTTTGCTTTTTCTCTTCGGCAAAAGAACGCATCGTAATAAGAGGTGCAATAAGAACAAAGATAAAATTCATATTGGCAAAAATAGGAATAATAACCGAAGTAGTCAGAGTCTCATTGTAATAATCTTTCGACAAAACCATGTAGTTAAAAAACAACCAACCAATCAACAGACAAAACAATCCCGTCAAAGAATATATCAAGGGAGAAGTAAACTGATCCTTTAATTCCTTGAATAATAAAATCTTAATATTAGAAATTGCGTTCATCTACTACCTTTTTCTTTTCTACCGGCACTGCCAGTTTAAAAATATCTTCTAAATCCATCTTCTCTTCCTGAAAGAAAAGCAATCCACATCCTTTTTGCACTAAAGCATTACTTAATAAATCACGCAAATCTAATTCTCCACGAGCAATAAATTTAAGTCCAAACTTATTGTCTACTTTTGCCACCTCAATATCTGCAAAATCAAATTCCCTTTTAAACTCTTGTCGAATATTCTCATCCCAACGTAAAACTTCTGCCCAGATAACTTGATGCTGTCGAAAGGTTTGATGAATTTCTCCAATCGGCCCACTTTGCACAATAGCGCCTTTATTGATTATGGTTATATCTGAGCAAAGTTTATTGGCCTCATATAATTGATGAGTAGAAAAAAGTACTGTACAACTATTTTTTAAGTCATAAATTAATGCGCGAATTTCCGCAATCGCATTAGGATCTAATCCCACCATCGGCTCATCTAAAATTACTACCTCTGGGCCGGCCACCAAGGCCTGCGCAATTCCAACTCGTTGCTTATATCCTTTTGATAAATTACCAATGGCCCGACGACGAACCTCTAACAACCCACAGCGGCCCATCACCTCCTGGGCGCTCGCATCTATTCTTTTACCCTTAATGCCATTTATCTGTGCCACAAATTTCAAAAAATTCTCCACGCGCATATTAGAATATAAGGGCGGATTTTCCGGAAGTAATCCGATGGCCCGTCTGGCCAGCGCTGGATTTCTTGCCACATCAACCCCATTTATGTAGACCACACCACTTGTTGCGGGAATTAATCCCGCAATGATTTTCATGGCCGTTGATTTGCCGGCCCCATTAGGCCCGAGTAATCCATGAATAGTTCCCTTATTCACGCAAAAAGAAACAGCATTCAGCGCAGGATTTCCTGCATAATCTTTGGACACTTTATTTAAACGAATAATCTCGGCCATAATAAATCTCAGTTGTGCCCAATAGTATAAAAGAATGTATAAAGTTAAACCATCACTTTCCGAGTAATACAATAACTATGAATATTGAGCTTTTTAAATCCCTGACTAAAACGGCCAGGAATATTTTTATAACTACTCATCAACATCCAGATGCCGACGGTATTGGTTCTCAGATGGCGCTAAAGATTGCCTTGGAACAATTGGGCAAAAAGGTTCTCTGTATTAACCAACATCCTACTTCCGCCAAATATAAACATCTTGATAAAAAATCACACATCCTATCCTATAAACAATTTATCAAACTAGATTTCAAAGAGACCGTAGATCTTTTTATTGTTACTGATACCAATTCTCTTAGTCGCATTGGGACAGGGATTGAAGAGCTTGTAAAAAACGCCAAAAATCTTCTTTTCATCGACCACCACCCTGCTCCGGTTGAATTGCGCTCTCTGCACTGTATTGATGTCACGGCCTCCGCCACGGGAGAGATTGTTGGCCAACTTATTGATGCTCTCGGAGTTGAACTCAACCAAAACATTGCTTTTCTCCTTTATACTGCCATCTTAATTGACACCAATAGTTTTCGTTATCCCAGCGTCACAGGAAAAACTCACCGCTTAATTGCCAAGTTGATCGATAGTGGCATGAAACCATCTAACGCCTACAATCGAATTTACTGTAATAAAAAAATAAGTGATATGCATCTTTTGGGAAATATTCTTTCTCTAGCAAAAATCAACTCTAACGAAACTATTGCCTGGCTAACTTTGGATGAAAAAACCTTGAAGAAATTTAATGTTGATCCTGAAGACACCCATCACTTCATCAACAACTTGTTAGTTTTGGATAATTTAAAAATTGCTTGCCTGTTTCGCCAAACAGGTGATCATGTAAAAATTAGTCTACGCTCCACTGGAAATATTGATGTAAGCACCATCGCTGAGGCCCTTGGCGGGGGGGGACATCATCATGCGGCGGCAATAAATATGCTCGGCAATATAGAGGATGTTACCCAAAATGTTCTTCAAAAATTAGAAATAATCTTGCAGAATCAATCTGCGCAAGAATCTACTAACAAATAAAAACAAAATGCGTGGGCACAACAATGCATCAACTTTCAAAAACATTACAGGCAATTATTGAAAACAAGCAGGCCATTTTTTTTGATATGGATGGGACCATAATCAATTCTGAACCTATCCATGCCAAAACCATTATAAAAATTTTAAATGATTTAAAAATTGATCTCCATGATTTACTTACAAGAGAAGATGAGTTAATTGGCAAAACGGATCTAGATGTATACAACGAACTTGTGCGTGCAAGGCCCAATACAACACAAATAATTTCAAGTATCGAATTTCTGGCCATAAAAAATAGGGCCATCATAGATATTCTAAGTAATACCTCTGACTCTCAAATTAATTCCCTTCTCACACCCGGAGTGCTTGCCTTTATACGTTATCTTCGTCAACATCAAATAGACTGCAAGCTGGCCCTTATAAGTGCTAGCGAACCCGAAATAGTTAAAGCGATGCTTGCTAAAATCGGAATTCTTGACAGCTTTGATCTAATAGCAAGCAATATAGATACTGCTTGCTCCAAACCATCTCCCTCCCCCTATTTGGCCGCCTTAAGATTTTTTCGTCTAGCGAGCAATAAGGTGGTCACTTTTGAAGATTCCCCGACGGGTATTGCGGCTTCTCTTGCTGCTGGCATACCAACAGTACGAATTTCTGCCTTTACACAACATCGTATTTTCGAGGTCTTACCAACAATATTAAACTTCCTTTAGTTATAAAAAGGAACAAAATTTGTAGGCCTTAGGAAAATCTCCTTGAACTTTTTGCGCAGAGTGTTATCATAAAAGAACCGGGAGAGTGTGCGCATATTTGACCTATTTTGGACACCGCCTTGCTTCTCTGTTGGACGTCTTTTGATCGTGGTTCGTTAGCGGAAAAGAGAGTGCTAGGCATCAAAAGGGACGACGTCTCTTTTGTGAGTCTACCATGAAAACATTTAAACTTTTTTCTACGGTATCTGTTAGATACCTGATGCTTGCTTCGCTACTTCTTCTAGATCTTTCCATGATCTATAGCTGCGGAAAGTGTGATGAGTCGACTGGCCAAAACTGCTCCACCTACAATTTAACTATTCCAGGTGTTAGTGGACCTAACGTAAACATTCTAGGTGACACGGTCTTAATCTCCATGGTGTTTGAAAATCTTCGCGTGGATGGTGGATTGCGCTACGCTGTACCTAAGTACAAAAACTCATATATTGAGGTTTCTCCTGATTTACAAAGTGCAGGAACCATGATGGCAATTTCTGTCTCGTTGGAAGATATTTTTGGAGGAGGATTAGAACTGCTTGATCCTTTGACTCTGCCTGGTGGCCGGCCACTACCTGGAGTTAAAACTGGAAGACTTCCTGCTGTCGCCTTCAGCATTGAACAATTTAAAAATATGGCATTCTATCTAGGTCCGCAAGTCTTTGGAATATTTATTCCGGTGCGTGGCCTTAATATGCAAGGCTCAATGGTAACCGCTCGCTTCTATTCTGCCGGAAGACGCACTGGGAACATCAGTATAATTGGTGAAGATAATAATGGTAACAATGGCGGATTTCTTTTAATGCTTGACATGAACGCTAATGTTAAATCGCAACTGAAAAAGTTAATTTAGTATAGCATATCGGTCAGAGATAAGACTCTTTTTGACGAATCGAGACCCCATTTTTCTATTTGGTGTTTCGATTCGTCTGGCATTCTGCCAAATTTATTGCCGGGCCAGGCGCTATTTGGTATAAAATACCTTGCGACATTTGTTCAATAATTATTTTTATACACGGAGGTATCTATGAGACTTAAAATTGCCACGTCAGTGGTTTTATCTCTGCTTGCAGCATTCTTTATGTTTGGTGCCAGCAAATGTACACAAGGCAACAGTAATTTCCAAATTGAAGGCGTAACTGGCCCAAGCGTTATTGCTAATGACGGTGGTATTCTTATCAATACTGCTTTCAAAAACATCACCATTGAGGGCGAAGTTCGTATTGTTCCAGATCCAGAAAAATTTCCAAACTCCTATGTTGAAATCAAACCAGATTTAACAAGCGAAGGAACTCTGGTTACTATTCATATTGATTTCCTTGATCTTCTAGAGGGCGATTTCTCCACAGAAAACCCGCTAACTCTCCCCGGTGGACGACCGCTGCCAGGAGTTGCGGCCGGAACGCTTCCAGCAATCGCTTTTACCATCGAAGAATTTCACAATATGACCTTCTACATGGGGCCAGAAGTTTTTGGTGTGTTTATACCATCTAATTTAGGAATTGAAGGAACTATTCTCTCTTATCGTTTTTACTCTGGAGACGGACAGCGTGTTGGAAATATGTCAGTCGTAAGCAATGACGTTAATGGAGAAAATGGCGGACTACTTTTAATGATGGATCTATCTTGGATTCGCGGAGAACATCAACGACGCCTTCCTGTTGAAGAATAATATCTTCTACAAAGTTCGTCAGTATATCTAATAATCGCACAAAGAAAGGGCCCAGTTTTTGGGCCCTTTTCTTAACTGCTTTGGTGTTAATAATCACTTTATTTTTTTGCCTTCTTCTTCTTCTTTTTAAATTTGATCAGGACAAATCCGGCAACGCCCAGTGCAATTATTATTACCCATATTGCCGATCCCGCACCAGAGGATCCTTTTACTTTTTTCCCACTATTGCCACTTAGATCATGTGGTTGATCGGTGTCTGGAATAAAAACCGAATTATCTAACAACTTATCATCTTTTTTCAAAGCATACTTGGAAGGATCAACTTTGGTCTGTCTAAAAACGCGTAAGCTTTCAATCATTAGGTCAAATATTTTTTGATAATCTTGATAACTCTCCTTGGAAACTGAAAACGTAACAGCAATTCCAAGATCCTCTTTAATGGTGGCCAAATAACGAGTATAAAAACCAGGAACCTCACTGGCCAAATGGAGCGAATCAATCCACGTCTGATCTCCTATCTTTTTTAACTCCGCATACTTTGCTTCAGAAACCTGAACCTTTCCGCCTGGTAAACTAAAGGTTTTGGCCTTTTTTAGATAGGCCAAATATTTATCTTGCGAATCCTCTTCACCTCGCTCCTTGGCCGCCAAGATTATTATTGCCTCTTTTTTTCGATCAGCATTACTCTCATTTTGACAAACCCATTCTGAACCTTCCAAATTACAATTCCATCCAGGGGCCAATTCAAACTCACAATATTGGCTGGAAAATCGCTTAGCAAATGCCGATGGTATTAATAATAAACATACCCCCCAAAAAATAATAAATTTTCTAATCATTTCACCCATTCCTTGTTTGCAATAAAATATCCTATTACCGTTTTTATTTTAACCTATACCTATAACATTGCATCTCAATAACCACGGGCCACAAATCCCTCTTTGATCTCCATATTATTAAATCGCTGCATCAGATTGATAATGGCCCAGTCGGCCCCTACTTCTGCCACCATTCCCGAAGCAATAAGTATATTTCCACCGAAGTAATCCATTTTAAAAATATCAAACTTCATTCCAATATTGATATCGCTGGAAGTTCCCTGATCAATTTTAACAAATTTTCCACGGGGGGAAAGTTTGATAATTGACGCCTCTACTTCATACTCCTTGTAGCGCTCAATTTTTTCTGTTAGCGGCAAAACCCCTTTATCGTTGTAGCGAAGAAATAGACTCACCTCATTGGCCTTATCTGTATTATAACCCAAAAATCGTTGCGCTCCCTTAACCCCCAAGGTCCACGATTTGCCACTTAGATAAAGCGCAATAAAGGGGGCCACAAAACGCTGGATATCGTTGTTATAAATAGTTGTTGCTCCAGTATTATAAATAGCAGTGGGGGCCACCGAAGAATCTGTGCCAGTATCTAAGGCCGATGAATACAATGAATAATATCCATCCACGCCTATGGCCAAGGCCATTTTTTCATAAGGCCAAGAACTCTCTACATTATAGACAATTGCGTCACGTAATTTATCGGGGGCCAGATGATAATAAATAGAAGTAGATAAATTGTGATATTTGATCACCTTATAATTTAGGTGCCCTCCAACCAAAAGAGTCATCCCCGCATCTCCGAGAATCATTTTTTCATCCGCCGCAGAAGCTTTTTCATTTGAATATAGTGACATTCTAAAATCCAAGGATAGTCCCAAAGTCCACTTACTCAGATCATCACGCAATATATACTTCCCACCCAAAGAATAAGACTCAAAGTTATAAGATGATTGATCTGTGCCATCTTGTTCTGAAAGATTGTAGCGATATTTTATCCCCGCCAAAATATCAAAGTTTTCCGAAGCACCATATTTCCAATATCCCTCAGAGTCTAATTGATAAAAAGTTGTTTGTGTCGGTAATAGCGATAGTTCGCCGCTACTTGAATAGTATCCGGTGGCCATGTGAATATTATTTGCAAGTCCAATCTCCATTGCCTTTCGACCTAAGGATTCTCCTTTGGGAATATAGCTTATTATCTCTACTGCTAGTAGCGGTAAGGCCCAAACTACCAGCAAGCAGAAGACAAAGAACGCCATTTTGAAATTTTTGATGAATTTCGTTCTGAGCATGTCTTTAGTATACTTGCGATACAGAGTAAAATCACGCAGCATTTTTTTCTTGCTGGGAAGATGACGGTTTCGTTTTGGTGTCATTTTCGCCAACAGATTGGCCCACAGTAGCGTTGGGCAAGAAGATGTTACTAACCCAATAGTCCCCTTCAAGAAAAAATTTATATTGGCCGCCTAGATTAGTAGACAAATATGCCACTGATTCAATTCCCAGTCCACCCATCTTGTGTTCTTGCTGGCCAACACTTCCCTCTTTGTAATGAATAAATTTATTTTTGATGATAAATTCCAACCCTTTTTCCGATTGATAAAAATGAAGTATTACGTGAGAAGATTTTATCTCCGCAATATTTTTTACCAAATTAGTCAAGATTCTAATGAACGATGAGTGATGAACCTTGCATCCATCTCCACCATGAGTTTCCGCAAATGCTTCATCGTATTTGATTTCAAACTTAATATGTGATGGCCTAAAATAATTGTCACATAAAGTAACAACATGCTTTTTGAGCAAATCAAAATTAACAAACTCGGTAAGCGAAACGAGATTTTTGTGCTTGTATCCAAAATGATTCTCTATTAGCGCCTGAATAATTGCGATCTCTTTTTTTAACATCGAAGCATCGGTAAGCGTGATCTCTTTCTCGCTAGAAATTCTATTCTCTAAAAAAAGATTAATGCTGTGTGTTTGATTAATTAGATCATGGAAAAATAATCTATCCTTGCGTTTGTTATCCGCAATGATATCCCTTTCATCATCAACAGTTGTCGAAAAAATGCTTCCGCTGTTATCTCTCATGCCTACTTATCGGATGCCGTGACATAATACATTAGCAGGTTTTGTATTCACTATTTTAAAAGCAAACTGGCCAATTGCGCGCATGTCTGTTCATTGGCCGGGCCAAATTTTTTAACATCAATGTTCTCTGGAGGTTTTATATATTTTTGCCAATAGGTCATTGAGTTTTTAATAAAGTCCGTAGTATCTCCATCAATTTCTGCGGGAGTTAACTTCCGACCTATTTTCTTTTCTATTTTGGCGAAAAAATCTCCCTCGTTAAAAGTACCAACCCCCAATTCTCTTTCGTCAACTAACGCTATAATTTCATCTGGAAAGACAATTAGTGGCGTAAGAATTTCATCCTCTCTCAAAAAAGAACTTATTGCATTGGGAATCATTCTTCGTTCATCAATTGCCACTGCCACAATATTCATGCCTGGCCCCCCACTCTTATCAATAATGCGTGAAAACGATCCGGCCACTCGATAATTTGAAAAAGAGAGAAAACTAGACGCTAGCGGACTACTGGCATGCTCGTCAAAAAAACTGCTAAGCGTGCTGGCCGATATTTTCCTAGGATAATTCGAAAAACCCAAAAGCTTCCTTTTGGTTTCCAGCGAGCGCAGCCGACGATTATAATTGCCCTGATTTTTTACTAAAATTTTTGACATAAGGAAAGGCCCTTTTTCTCCTTTGGGGACATAGTCTTCGGCCAATCCTCTAAAGGCCACAACCTTTTTCTCTCCCGGATGCTCAATGGCCTCCAACCAATTACGCCAAGCGGTAACTTCCGAGGCCCCCATTTGAGGCCAAGGTAGATAAGCTTCAAGTAATTTGCGAACAGCAGCTCTATCGTTTCGCCCAATATAAAAATCTAACTTCTCTTTGTTTTTTTCTAACGCATCAAAAAATGTACGCTGCCCCATCCATAACTTGCGCTTCTCTTTTTCTTTTTGCTTAACCATAGAGGTGGCCTCTGCCAACATTTTTTCCAGATGAACTTTTCGGGCCTTCAGATAATCACCAAGGGTATCTTCCATCCCTCGAATAAAGGGGCTGGCCAAAAATCTGTTCGCGATATATTCCACCATATCCATCTCGATCTGCAACAAGGCAAGTCGCGCCTCAGCATTTCCCGCTTTAGCATTCCAAGAAAGTTCTGCCCACATTACCGCATCTATCACTGGCCAATTATTACCCCAGGCCTGCCCTAAAATTTGGATATAATGATATGACTCCTCTAATACTACCAACGGATTACAAATTCCCTCTTCCGTAAAGCGCATTTTGATCACTAGCGTTCCACCATCTCCAATTTCTGGCACTATTTCTGCCAAATTGCCGTTTGGTAAATTTTTTACAATTTCAACTTCTCGCAGTACATTTCTATTGCGCGGCCTGGGATTAACTCCTGCCGTCAGGCCATTGATAGCAGCACGGCCCTCCTCCGGTGTTATTTTTTTTGCCACTGTTAAAAATTTTTTAGTTGCCTCATCCGGCGCAAAAAATGCCAAACTACAAAAATCTCCGCTACACAAAGTGCTATGTTTATCCGTTGGCAAAAATTTAAATTTAATCTTCCCTGTTGCCGTGGTTTCCTGATATAGGCCTGATTTTAGATAAGCATTACGAGAAAACATCTCCAACAAAAAATCCAAAGGCGGTGTCTTAGTGAAAGAAAAGTGATAAAAGCTATCATCGGGTGGTGCCCTGGCACCATGAACAAGAAGTGTCTTCTCCGCTTTCTGCAAAGATGCCGTCTCTTGCGCCAATATTTTTTCAATGGCCGCAATAACTTTAGAATCTTCTGTTGGATAATAGACTTCGAGATTATCAGTTTTGGGATTCCATTTACCATCCACAAAATCCTTATTAATGGCAAAATTTATAAACCCAACTTCTTGTATAATTTTTTGATTAATTCGATAAAGTGTTTCTTGCGCAAGATTAATTCTATTTTCGAAAAATTCAGTGGTAAAAACTGGCCCTTTGGCCGTTGAATTTTTACCAACTTTTTGCTCCGTAACATAAGCATAAAGCGGATCAACTTTTTTTGACATCTTTTCTAATCCTGCACTAGAAGATGGCCCCTGATTAATTACATCAGGAAAACCAATTTTTTCTCCTTCCATGATGGCCATTAGAAGATTGGAAATGGCCTTACTGCGTGCAGAAGAAGAGGCATTATCTAAAGTTTGATGGGATCCTAAAACATCACTCACCAAAAGATATACTTTTAAATTATCCTCTTTTTCTGAAAATATATCTGCCAAGTATTTTGTTTCAATTTCTACTTCATCGGCCTTGCTGGAGGCCTTTTCTACCCAAGAATAATTCTCTAAAAATGGAGAACTAACCTTAATTACACCTTGCCCTGATTTTACGTTTTTGGGTGTTACTGGTTTGCCTAAAATGGGAACACAGGAAACATCATCGCAGGCATGCTTTGGTATGACGATGTCTCCGACATCTAGGCCTTTATTAGGTAAGGCCCCGGCCGTACCAATGTAATTTATATTTTTGTGTCCACTATTTTTTAGAGCGCGCGCCAAGGGAACAACTTCATCTCCCCACATGTTGGATACAAAACGCCAGCGATATACTTTACCAGATTCACTCTTAATCAACATATCTGAAACATCAAACGCATTTGATTCCAACGAAAATTGTTCTAATCCTGCGATTAAAGAAAGTTCTTTTTCATACTTGTCAAAAAGATCCGATAAAAAACTGGCCTGTTTTAGAAAATCTATTTCTTCGCCAACTTTATTGGCAGCCAATAATTTTATTAGTTGTTTGCGCTGCTTTTCTGGAACTTGGGCAAGGGAGTTAGGGTGTTTATTAAAGTATTCCTGCAATGCGCAAAATTGTTCTGCGGCCATAAAGTAATTGGTAAAATAGCGTTTTTGTCCAATAAAAACCTGATCCGCCAGTGGTAACTGCTTTAGCGTCTCTGTTAAACGCTTCTCCTCTACCGTCAAATACTCTTTCAAGTCGCCAAATACTCTCACCTGTTTGGCCATCTGCTGGCCGTTATTTTCTAAATTTATCTCATAAAGGAGATGTTCCAGGCGATCTAGTCCATTGACTCTAGTGATTGCCAAGTGGGCCGTATCATCATCGGCATACTGCACAAGATAAATTTTATTATAATTTCTCGCAACAGTTTTAATCTCTCCCAAAACTTTTCCACCTGTCACCGCGAGATGCTTACGAAAAACTCTTTCATTGCCCAAATGAAATTCAATAGGGCGGCCCACCTCGGAAGACTCCCAAAAAACAGCTCGCGTCGTACGATCAGAGATATATTGCGAGACATCCATCGTTGCCCCATCCTTGCTAATTGCCGGAACCTCGATGTTTAGATAATTCTGACGAGCTGTCGGGCCAACTGAAAAATCACCCTCTTTTTCATCTATCCACTTTACAACGAAAGCATCATTTAACTTATTTTTTAAAAAATTATATCCCCAACTTATCTCCTCTTCCTTGGCCAAACTCCCCTTCTCTTTCAGAATTTGAAAAAGAATCCCATCGTAATTTTGCGCCTTGGCCAAAAACTCTATATCAATCTCTAAATCTAAAAGATCTTGCAGGCCAATTGCTTCAATATCACCAATGATTTCTTTAGATAATTTATCGGAAAATTGTTCAACAAATTTGGATTTATAATATAAAAAACGATCAAGCTGTAAAAGATATTCAAGTCGCTCAAACTCACTATATTTGACGCTAGCAATATCGCGCTTTACAACCGCTATTTGTGGAAGATGTCCTGGCAAAGTCGACAACAATCCGGCAACAATTAAGATTGGGAGAAATACAATTATGATTATCTTATTTTTTATCTTCATGAATACTTTTTCGGTTAAAATATTGGACTCTTTAGCTTCCTTTAGCTTCCTAGTGAAGATACAATGAAGATTAGTATTTTTAGCAGTAACCGAGATTTTTGGTGTGTTACTTTTTAAAAGCTAACTGGCCGATAGTTGCCATTTTTTAATGCCAAAATTAGCTCCTGGCGACTACTAATTGGATCGTCAAAAATAGTTGCGGCACGTCCCATCTCAACTAATGCGTGAGCATCAGACCCTCCAGTTAATTTTATATCATAACGCTCTTTCCATTTTTTTACGGCATCATTTTCTTCTACGCGATTACCACCATTAATGGCCTCAACTATTTTGCAAAGGCCAGAAGCAACAACCCGTTCACTGGCCGGTCGAGAGGCGCGAAAAGGGTGTGCTACAATCGCAACGCCACCACTCTGATTTATATGTTTTAATAATTTCTCCGCTGAAAGGCCCATAGGTAGATTTTCATAAGGGCCAAAAACAAGAAAATCCCCATCATCAGTGGAGTACTCCATTCCAAAAATAACACAGAGGCCATTTTCCAAAATCCCCTCGGAGATATAGTTTTTAATTTCCATTGAATGATGATCGGTGATACATACGCCATCTAGGCCATGCAACTTGGCATTATTTAGAATATCTTCCCAGGGTAAATTACTACAGCGTGAAATTTTTGTGTGAACATGGAGATCAATTTTCATACTACTTATTTAGAATTTTAAGCTTGGCGACCCCCAAGGCCGCGCGAATGGCCTTATCCCTTTCGGCCAACGGCATTGTAGCAAACTTCGAAACATCTAATTTAGTATAGTGCAAAATAAATAATTCTAAAACATCTTTTAACAAGCGATCATACTCATACTTTTCCAGCGACTGTGCCACCACAAACTTTAGGTGATCGTTATCAAACGGCTTATCTAAAAAATTATCCACTCCCATTCGCAAGGCCTCTTGCACATGTTCTTTGTCCGCATTTCCAGTAAGAAAAATGGCACGCATCGCAGGATTAATTTTTCTAAGCTCAGGAAGAAGTTGCAGGCCACTCATCTCCGGCATCTTCATATCTAACACCGCCAAATCTATCTGTTTTTTCCTTGCGATCTCAATGGCCTTTTTAGGGCGCTCACTCATATGTATTGTGCGCACTGACTTTTTCAAAGTGGCCTGCAAAATATCTAAGATAAATGATTCATCATCTACCAGCAAAACCGAGGCATCAAAAAATCTTTCCATAAATCCCCCTAAACCTATTCGCTTCGTGCGAGTTGTAAAAATTTTTCTCCAATTTGATCTAAAGGCAAAATGTGATCAATACCACCACGCGCAATTGCCTCTTTCGGCATACCAAAGACTATCGAGCTTTTCTCATCTTGCGCAACAGTCTTGGCCCCACAATCATGCATCTTCTTTATGCCTTGCGCACCATCTTGGCCCATTCCGGTAAGAATTACTCCCACTCCATTTTTTCCAGCATACTCGGCCACAGAATTAAATAGAGTGTCTACACTAGGACGATGACGTGAAACCAACGGACCATCTTTGATTTCAACATAGTATACGCTACCAGAACGATTTAAGGTCATATGCTTATTACCAGGCGCAATTAAAATTTGCCCTGGTAAAACCTTATCTTCATTTTGTGCTTCCCGAACATGAACCTCACAAATCTGATCTAAGCGTTCAGCAAATGACTTCGTAAAATGCTCCGGCATATGTTGCACAACAATTATTCCCGGAGCAGTGGCAGGAAGTTTTGTAAAAATGGCCTGTAATGCCTGCACTCCTCCCGTAGAAGCACCAATCGCCACAACTTTATGCGTTGTTTTGGACATGGCATGTGATTTTTTATTCTCTCTCCGTTCCGGACGCTCTAAAAATATTTTTTTTTCGACATGTATTTTAGATGCACCTTTTACTTTATCGATCAACTCTACGGCCATATCACCTACCGCATAAGAGGCACCTGGCTTGCACATTACATCAATAGCACCGGCATCCATCGCTTCCAGGGCCAGATCACCACCTTTGGGAGTAAGTGAAGAGACAATTATTACGGGAAGTGGATAAAATTCCATTAACCGTTTTAAAAAAGTTATGCCATCCATTTTGGGCATCTCAACATCCAAGGTGACGACATCGGGATTGCGCTCCACAATCATTTCTCGGGCAACAAATGGATTAGGGGCCGTTCCAATCACTTCAATTTCAGGATCACTAGATAGTACCTTGGTAAAAATATCTCGAACCAAGGCCGAATCATCAACAATCAGAACTTTTATTTTAGGCAAACTATCCATTTTCAATATCCATTCTAAAAAGCAATAAATTATTTTCTGTTTCAAAAAAGAAAAGATGGGGATCATTCAAATAACTGCCTAGCCTATCTAAATTTAGTGGAAGTAATTCAGGAAGCGAGATTTCAAAACTATGATCTTCTCCTAAAACATCGCTCATAATATTTCCTCCCAAAATATTCATCAACTCTTTGGCACCATCCCCGTATTCAATTGAGACATCTTCCTCTTCAACACCACTTATTAAATTACTCCTAATTTCATCCTCTAAAGTTTTGTGAATTACCATGGAAAAAGTTCCTTTAATATCCCCATCAAATCGCATGGCAACTTCCACATAATCATCGCAGTTTACTTTCGCCAACTCCTCCTTTTCAATCGCATTCAAAAAAAGAAAAGCATGACTTTCAAAAACCGTAAACAGCGAACTCAAAACTTTTTCCTCAATCACTTGATCCATACACCACCTATATCCCACTGGCCTTTTCAAATATTGCCTTCAGCTCTTCCGGGGGAAATGGTTTCTTTAAAAAAAAACCAACCCCTTTCTGTGATAAGGCCATTTTTTTTTGTTCGTTGGCCAAGGATGAAGTTATGACCACGGTAAGTTCAGACAACATTCCCCGCTCTTGTAAAATATCCACAACCGCCTCTCCCGACATCACCGGCATATTAATATCCAAGAAAATTATCTTGATTTTTTTTTCATCTAATATAGCTAATGCTTCCTTTCCATTTCTGGCATGAAAAATATTTTCCGAAGCGACACCGGAAAGCATTAACGTTTTTTGAATATACTGTCTTCCAATACTTGAATCATCTGTTATAAGTACATTCATATCTAAAAACTCCTCATAGCATTTTCTCATTTTGCCCATCTAGGCGCACAATGATAGTGCCATCACTCAAATCAAAAAAAAGAGTTCGGGCAGATGTGCCACCTACATCCTCTCCTGAAATTATAATATTGTTCTTCCACAATATTTTTCGCGCAATAGCTATATTGCGCTCTCCGATTCTAAAAAAAGAGTTATCATTTAAAGGCGACCCACCTCCTGCTATTTTGCAAATGACATTTTTTTTCACTGCCCCTTTTTTGTATAACTCATCTAACATCGCCACCAAACCCGTGGCCACAAACATAAAAGGCCTACTTTCGCCGTCTGCCACATCTTTTGATACTGGCAACATGCAATGAATCAGCCCTCCGACTTTAACAATCGGATCATACATTACAATACCCAAACATGATCCCAGAGAGTATGTCACTAAGACATCATTAGGTTCATCACTCACAATCATTTCAGAAATCCCCACACTTCTTGTTGGCCGACCTTCAAATTTCATCGAGCTACCTTTTGATAAACTGATGGACTTATTGCCACAAAATTTGAGTTGATGCCATTTAAGCTTTCTGAGTGGCCAGTTATTAAAAAACCTCCACTCCTTATTAACTTTTCAAATTCCCTTATCAAACGGGCCCGGACCTCATGATCGAAATAGATCATAACATTGCGACAAAAAATTATATCGAAAGGCCCCTGCATAGGAAAAGGAGGAGAGGATAAATTTAATCGCGCAAATGATACTAACTTTTTAACACTATCGGCAATTTCAAAACAAGAAGGATCATCTTTACAACTATTAAAATAGCGGCCGTTCTGAAATATTCGCGGAATAGTCTTTGCGGCATCTGCTGAATAAACTCCTTGCACCGCGCGCCCCAACACTTTGGTAGAAATATCTGTGGCCAAGATTTTCAAATCAACCAATTGCACATTTAATGCTTTGGAGCACACCATCCCGATAGTATACGGCTCTTCGCCCGAAGAAGATGCCGCTGACCAGATTCTAAATTTCCTCTGGCCGGCGGCATGCCAATTGTCTAAAATTTTTTCCAAGAAAACAAAGTGATCCTCTTCTCTAAAAAAGTGAGTTACGTTGGTGGAAATGGCATCCAGTAAATGAACTAATTCATCTCCAGTCAAATCCGATTCCAGAAATTGTAAATACTGTTTATAATTTTCAATTCCTGTCTCCCGCAAGCGTCTACTAACTCGCGCGGCCACCAACGACTCCTTTCCTTCACGCAGAACGATACCGCTCTTAGCGTAAATCAACTTCTGAAATTCTTGAAAAACTCGCTGCTCCATAATCGCACTTTACTAAAATTTCCTTAGTTCCTCTTCTGTTAATGGAATTGCCTCTTCCGCTTTCTTTTTTGTCATTTTTCCTGTTGCATGGGCGGCATTTGCACCACTAGTATGATCAACAACCGGCGCACCATTTACCGCATGCGGCATAGCATGCGGCGTAGTGGCATGCACTGTTTTAACTGGAGATGCGTTGGTGTGTAGTGTTAATTTATGTTTAACATCTTTTTTGCTACTAGTTTTTGCTATTCCCAGATCAAAGGTTCCTACCATAGTGGCCAATTCTTCCGATTGGCCATTTAACTCCTGTGCAGCACTGGCCGACTCTTCACTTAACGCGGCATTTTGCTGAGTAATTTTATTCATTTCTGCTACCGCGGTATTAACCTGATCAATACCCTTGGCCTGTTCGGAGGTAGCTGCGGCAACTTCAGTTATAAGCTGGGCAACTTTTTGTGCGCCGTCTACGATCTGCTTTAGAGCACCTCCAACTTGTGTTGAAACGGCCACGCCGTTGTTCGCATTCTTCTGCGCCTCTTCAATTAAAGAAGCGGTGTTTTTTGCTGCCTCGGCACTTCGCTGAGCCAAATTGCGCACTTCTTCAGCAACAACGGCGAAACCTTTTCCGGCCTCACCGGCGCGAGCTGCTTCTACCGCCGCATTTAGTGCTAACAAGTTTGTCTGAAAAGCAATCTCATCAATAGTTTTGATAATCTTGGCCATCTGATCTCCAGAGGCCTTAATTTTATTAATTGCATCACTCATCTCCACCATGGATTGGTTACCTGAGATGGCCGATTTTTGAGCATCATTGGCCAAAAGATTTGCCTGATTGGCGCTGTCCAAATTCTGTTTTACCATAGAAGACATCTCTTCTAAGCTGCTAGAAACTTCTTCTAAGCTTGAGGCCTGCTCATTTGATCCTTCTGCTAAACTCTGACTACCAGAAGCAATTTGCGTGCTTGCAGAAGTTACTTGCTCAACTGATTCGGAAACTTGAATTAAGGCATTAAAAAGTGCAGTTGCCGCATTATTCAAATTAATTTTAATTCTCTCATGATCTCCTTTGTACTCACCTTTTACTCGTGAGGTCATGCGTTTAGCTGCCAAATCCTCTAATACTTTAGCTGCCTCTTTGATTGGATCTAACACTGCATCCAAGGTTAGATTAACCCCTTCTACTATTTTTCTAAAATCTCCAAAATGTTTGGAAGTATCTGCACGAGTATCTAGTCGTCCATCCACGGCCGCTTGAGAGAGCATTACCGCATCTGCGACGAGCAAACTAACTGCCTCAATACAGCGATTGAGATTATTTTTAATGGTATTAAAATCTCCATTATAATTATCGGTGATCTTCTCGGGAATATTTCCTTTAGAAATTTTATCCACATAATCGGCGGTAACATTAAGAGGCCCAATTACGGCATCTAGCGTAGAATTTATTCCATCTACAATACCTCGCACCTCAAAATTAACTTTTTGAGGATTGCCGCGGGTAGCAAGTTTTCCCCCAACTGCGGCCTCAACTAACATTTTTGCCTCATCGAGAAGTCCTCTAATAATTCCATCTACATTTCGATAAAGTACTATGGCCATAAAAATAGAAAAAAACAGAGCAACTCCCACCATCACCATTACACTGGTTAAAACACTATTGGCCATTGCAGTATTATCTTCCGAGCGCTTCTTCGCACGCTCTTCGGAAATTTTAACAAACTGCTCCACCATTTTCACCATGTTATCGCGCGCCTCGATTGTTTTGGCCGCAAAAAAGGCCTCTAAGGCCCGATTGTCATCTCCGCGCATCGACCAATCTGTAATTTTTGTAAGCTCATCACTATAGGCCTTAAAGTTAGAAGTGAAACCATCCACGATACCTTTTCGCTCTTCATCCAGATTTTTATCATTTTCAAGAAGCACTATTGTCTCTTCAACATTTTTCTTACGTGCTACAACTCTTTCTAGCCAAACGCCCTTTTCTTTAGAGGGGGCCAACAAAACATCTCGCACATTTCCAGCATAGCGCTGCAAATAGGTATTTAATGCTCCCGCATGTGCTAGCGGAATGACGTTTCGCTCATATAATGCAGTGTCCGAGTCATCTAACAACTTTATTTTATCGGTGGTATAAAGACCGGTTACTAAAAAAAGGATGGCCACTGAGATTAGTGATATTGCCACCTTCACTCCCAATTTCATATTCTGAAACATAAAATTCTCCTTGTTATTATTCCTTTATTACTAAATTACTAACTTGCTTTGCTAACTACGTTTGTATTATTGGTACTGTTATTTACTGCCGTGTGTGCTGCCAATAACTCTTTTGTTTCTAGTTGAGTAACCACTTTATCAATATCTAAAAGAATTACTACCCGATCACCAATTTTCCCAATGCCTAAAATAAAATCAGTATCCATCTGTGTTCCAATAGACGGTGCGGCCTCGATTTGTGAATCTTGCACATTTAGCACCTCTGACACATTATCGACAATTACTCCAATAACCAGAGTCTGATCAACACTCTTTACTTGCACAACGATAAAACAGGTTTTTTCTGTATCATCCTGCCGCGGTAATCCAAATTTCTCGCGCATATCGAGAACAGGAATTAGCTTTCCTCGAAGATTTACAATTCCGCGTACGAAACTGGGCATTTTGGGCACACGAGTTACTGGCATAATACCAATAATCTCCTGTACCTTCAAAATTTCCAGTCCATACTCCTCCTGCGCTAAGCGAAAAGTTAAATACTTTCCCCCTTGAGCAAGGGCAGTCCCCTTTTTTCCTTGACTAGTAGTTGTACTCACGGTGACTCTCCTTTAGTTGTTAGTAAAAAAACTATTTATTGTCTTCTACTTAGTACTTGCAATAATAAGCTTGCATCTAATATTAATCCTACCTGGCCATCTGGCATGATAGTTCCTCCAGAAACACCAGGAACATTCTTCATATTTTCGCCCAATCCTTTAATGACAAATTGTTGTTGCTTTAAAATTTTATCTACCAACAAACCTATCTTGCGGCGATTGTCTTCAATTACTAAAATAATTCCTTCTGTCGGATCAGTAATGGCATTGGCCACATCAAAAATTTCTGCCACTCGGAATAAGGCCAAGGTTTCTCCGACCAAAGATAACATTTCACGTTTAGTTCCCGCAGAGTGAACTATATTTTTTGCCTCTGGCCGCAAGGCCATCACAATTGATTGGGTGGGCATAACATAGCGCTCACTTCCAACCGTAACCACCATTCCCTCTATAATGGCCAGAGTATTCGGAATGCGAATCCGAAAAGTAGTCCCCTCACCTAAACGACTTTCAATATCAACCGCGCCATGTAACTCCTCTACAATATTTCGATGAACCACATCCATTCCGACCCCTCGGCCAGAGATATCCGTAACTTTTTCTGCGGTAGAAAATCCCGGAAGAAAAATAAGTCCATAAACATCAGCATCCGTCATCTGCTTAACTGCCGCCGCCTCAATCAATTTTTTCTCTAAGGCCTTTGTCAAAATTTTATCGCGATTTAACCCTCGCCCATCATCTTTTATTTCAATCCAAATATTGCCGCCCTTGTGGTATGCCCCAAGACTAACACGGCCTTTACTATCTTTACCTAACCGCAGACGATCAGCGGTAGCTTCCAATCCATGATCAACCGCATTGCGAATCATATGCACCAGCGGATCACCAATTTTTTCTGCCACTGTCCGATCTAATTCTGTCTCTTCACCATATGTTTCAAAAACAACTTCTTTATCTACCTTTTTAGAAATATCGCGCACAATGCGCACCATCTTTTTAAACGTTTGTCTGATTGGGACCATGCGAAGTGCCATGCCGATTTCTTGCAAATTCCTAGTAATCTTATTCAACCGATCAAGATGTTTGTAGATAGCAGATCCTGGTGGAATATTTTTTAAATCATCAGACTGAGATACCATAGTTTCAGAAATAACTAACTCCCCAATAGAATCAACCAATCTATCAAGACGCTCTGCCTCGACCTTAATTGGCTCCCTAATAGTAGTGCCGCTATTACTACTACTTTCTTGCTTCTTATCGTTATCTGCGACTGGGCCTGCAATAGCTTCAGAGGGCCTGCCTTTCTCCTGTGGTATCGATAATTGGGCGCGCTGGGCCAGCGCGCGCATTTCTGTTTCATACACCTGCTCAGCTTTACTATCACCGGCAATCAAACGCTCACAGATTTTTCGAAGTAACAATACCGCCTCAAAACAAACACCAGCAATTCGATCATCAAAAGAGTGCTGCTTATCTCTAACTGGCTCCAAGCAACTCTCAAGTGTATGAGCGAAGGCCGAAATTGCTTGAAAATTTAAAATCCCAGAAGCACTTTTTATGGTGTGAAATGATCTAAAAAGTGAATCTAGATGCTCACTATCTCCACTGTTTTTTTCCAATATCATTAGCGCAGCATCTACCGCATCCAAGTGTTCTTTTAACTCTCCGACATAATCCCCAATCAATCTGGCATCAATCTCTAATACAAATGGTGCTGCCTCTTTGGAAGCAGAGGCCAAATATGTGTCTGATACAACTTTTTTATTATCGTTTTTATCATCATTTTTATTGTCTTGTTTCTTGCCTTGAACTATTTTTACAAACCACTCAGAAATATCTGAAAAATCAATTTGCGCCTTCAAGTCATTTTGCAGTAACCCAAGGGCCCCATTTACTTTATCTAAGGCCTTAAGCAAAAAATCAATGGCCGTGTTATTAAGATCAAATTCATCATTTTTTACTAAAACTAAAAAACTCTCCACTTTGTGGCAAAAAGCTGAAAGCGTTGCAAATTCTACCGCCGCTGCCGAACCTTTTAGATTGTGAAAAATGCGTAATATTTTATCAATCTCCTGCTTATCTTTTGGCACTTTTTCTAAAATTAAAAAAGATCCCTCTAAAGAGGAAAGCAAATCGGAGGCCTCTTGAATAAAGCCCATTTGCAGTTCTGCTAAAAAATCATTTTCAAAATCACTCATTATTCACACTATAAAAACATTAAACAGTTAATCGTCTTTGTGTTTAATCTAAACTTGTCTGTATTTTGCGCAAGCCCCGTTCGGGGTAATAAAAAAATTCTTGAGATCACTTTTTTTGAATTTGATTGATAATAAAAATCAGATTTGACTTTAAAAAAAAACTAAACGTCCTTAAGTATCACTGAGGTTTAAATTTCTTTCGATTTATTTTTTACAAACTCTTGATATTAAAAAAACAACATTAGTGTAGTAATTTAGATCCACCTTAAGGTTATCTAAAAATTAGAAAATTAGTCGGAGTAAATTAGCAAAAATGCCACCAAATCTTAAAGTAAAATTGATAACACAATCTATTTTATATTCGTCAAAGGCGGCATTTTTTACTATGACAAATCGATCTTTACCTCTGTTGGCAGACCATTCCAGTTTGCCACCTCTGGCATAACTCCCATTTCAATCATCTTTTCTTCCGCCCGAATTAGAGGATTATAGTTTTGCAAATTACGCTCTCCATTAGGGGCCCCGGCCTTAAACCAAAGCTTATTAGAAACTGCCCCATAGATTAGAGGCATGTAGGCCAAAAACTCAGAAGAACCTTCTGTCGAACGATGGGAGAAGAATGTAGAAAAGCCACCATTTTTAATATTATCTAATGCTTCTTGCAGAGAGTGAATTCCCAACTCCTGTAATTGGCCCATAACATAATCCAAATCTCCTCGCGCTCCTAGAAATTTTTCAACTCGTGCAGTATCTGCTACGCCCAAAACAATTTCAGATGCCAAGCAAGTTTCGGTGAAGGTTCCTGCCTGATTTAATTTAATCAAAATAGAATTACCTGCTCGCTTATTACGATCTGGCGAGGCCAAAAAGGGAATAATAAATCGCATCTGGGTTACGGCCGCATCATCACAAACCACTTGCACTTTATCCCCATACTTACCTGTCATCAGACGGTGTGCCTCAATATCATGTTCACTTCCTGGATCTTCCATGGTTACAAAATTAGGAGAAGTTTTTACAATCGACCAATCAAAATCAATTAGCTGTTCTCGCGTTTTAATTCCTTGGCCAGAAAAACGCATATCATATTTTCCTTCATTTCGTAGCTGATCAGTCTTTTGAATTTCAGAAAAAGCATTATCTGTTCCACATGCCCACTCATTAATTTTCAGTCCCAACTGCCCAGCACATTCTTTAATACGACTTAATCCTTCAAAGTTATCGGCCACAGGAAAAACAAATCCACGTTCTTTAGCAGTACCAGTTGGTTTGCCGTCGCGAACTAAATTCTTTTCAAACTGTCGAAAAAAACTTGTTCCAGTTTTAAAGACATCTTTAACGCTCTTGTCTTTCATGGAGAAAAAAAACATCTCTTGGATATCTTGCTTAGTTCCAGGAACATGTTCTCCACCACAAACCATATTGAAGGCAATATTAGGAAAGTAGAACTTCTTCATATTCTTTGGCGCCTTCATCTGCCACGCCTCATAACCAGCGGCCTTCATTAAAAGCTGAAATAGCGTTGTCGATGATGCCAAGCAAGCATTCCCCCCCCACTTTTTCTTATTCGGCCCGGCCTTCTCCACGAGCTTAAGATCAAAATTTGCCACCGCATCAAAAACATCTTGTGGTGATGTTATTACAATCTCTTTTGGTAAAAGAGGGGCAATATTTTCATGCATTGATTTAATGGCCTCATTATTGGGAATATAAATGGCCTCGGCATCACCATCTGATGTACCTTTCGCAATTCCATTTCTCTCCACCATAGACCAACTGTCACTTCCTCTTTGTACTTGTGCCGTGATCTCGCCCTCTAGTGTAAAGCTAGCATAAGATGAAAGAATTTCTCTCCCTTTTAATTTTAAATTGCGAACAATTGTTGGTTGGGCCATTTTTATCATCCTTGTTAAAAGTTAGTGTAAAATTAAATACACAATAATCTACTTCACTTTTTCTATTTTATTAAGGTTATATCTAAATAAATTGCAGAAAAATTCACTGTCAAGCACCGTAGCAAAAAAGTCAGACAATCATCGTTGATTTTCATCCTAAGGCAACATCTAGTACCATCATCACAGAAAAACCTAGCATAGTAGAGAGGGTGGCCAAATCTTTATTGCCACCCAATTGAGATTCTGGAATCAACTCTTCCACTACCACAAAGATCATGGCACCCGCGGCAAAGCTTAGTGCATAAGGTAAAATAGGAGTGGCAATCATCACTACCGCCGCTCCAACAATAGCGGCAAAGGGCTCCACCATTCCTGAAAGTTGGCCATACCAAAAACTTTTCACAGGAGATAATCCCTCTCTTCTAAGTGGTGCCGAGACGGCCAATCCTTCGGGAAAATTTTGCAATCCAATCCCAATTGCTAAGACAACAGCGGAAGCAATAGTTGCACCGGGTAATCCACTGGCCGCCGCACCAAAGGCCACTCCAATTGAAAGGCCTTCAGGTATATTGTGCAACGTAATGGCCAATACCAATAAAACTGAGCGATGCCAGCTAGTTTTGGGGCCTTCCGCCGAAGAGGTATCCTCTCCAAGATGCAAGTGCGGAAGGATTTTATCGATAGCAAAAAGAAAAAGGCCTCCAAATAAAAATCCAATTGTGGGAGAAACCCAGCGAGGAAATAACGGATCGTCTGCTGCCAACTCTATGGCGGGAGCAAGCAAAGACCAGTAGCTAGCAGCAATCATTACTCCGGCGGCAAATCCCAACATACAATCAAGTAATTTACGATTGACTGTTTTCATCAACAAAACACCGGCCGCCCCCAGAGAAGTTACTCCCCAGGTGAAAAGGCCGGCGATAAATGCTTGCAAAACGGGATTTAGCTCACTCAACCAAACAATCACGAAACTCTCCACAATAGTTTATATTATTTTTCTAGGGAGAGTATAACATCAAGTTCCACATCATCGTAAATTATTTTATCGCCGATGCTGGGAAAAAATTTACTAGAACCATACTTTACATTGTACTTGGAGCGATCAAATTGGGTTTTAATTTTTAAAAGCCTGTTTGCTCCTGTACCAGACTCCTCTATTTTAAAATCCAAGGAAGAAGTGGTACCTTTAATTGTCAAATCACCTCGAGCATCGTACCCTCCCTTCACCGCCTTAATCTTAGTTAGAATGATCTTGGCCTCAGGGAATTTATCAACACTAAAAAAATCATCAGACTTTAAGTGGCCAACCAATTTTTCATTGTTGGTCTTATCGCTCAAATCTTGATTTAAAATGGATGCCATATCTATAATTACCTCACCGCTATCAATTTTTTCTCCCTCATACATAACCATGCCACTTTTAATTTTAACCGTGCCATAATGCTCTCCTGTTAGTTTCTTTCCCTTCCAGCGTACTTCACTTTTTTTCTGATCGATATTATAATGCTCCATTGAAAAACCGTAAGTGAAGATAGTTAATAAAAAAAGTGCCAAAAATAGTCTATCCATATAACCTCCAATAGTTTATTTGTTCTCGGTAGTAAAATCCTAGCATTTTCTTGTAATTGCTTCTAGTTATTAGAAGTTATTACTTCATAGATAGTAACTATCGCTCAAACCAGGCCAGTTTCTTCACAGAATTTACAAAAGGGCAAAATAGCAAAATCGGGAGCAATACGTCGCATTTCGCCATTTAAATTTACTTGATAAAAACAAAATAAAAAGGGGCCCCTGCAAAGGCCCCTCTTTCTGGCATCCTGCCATTTTGTAGAAACATCCTGTCTCCACACTTCAAGTATAACCCAATTTCCAATCCAATACAGTAAAAAGTTTTCTAGGAAAAGTTTTCCGAACAAATAAATACTTCGGAGTCTGACTAAATTTGACGTCAATCTTTTTTTTACGCTAGACTATTGATGATAAGGATTAATTACAAAACCTAACATCATCATTACATTGCGAAAACAAAGGCCAATTATATGTGGATTAAAACGATAGACTTTTTCAAACGAATCTCTCCCTTCTATTCTTATAGGCGGCAAAGTTTTACCTATTACATTCCGGCACCTCCGCAACGAAGCCGCGGCTATCGAGAAAAACAGTTTGATACAATATTCTATAACTTCATCAATCGGGGATTTAAAATAATCTCATCTCATATCCAACCCCACCACGGGGAGGATCAGTCCGGCCTCTGGGTTATGATTATTGTGGAGGCAATCAATTCTGCCGCCGAAAAGCTACTACTGGAAGAAGAGATTACTAATAATCTATTTCCCGAAGAGATTTATCACTTAGAAGAAGAAAAAGAAAACGAAGGCGAACACAATCATGTCTAAAGTATTACATCCTTACACTTTACCCTTATTGCTTCTGACATTGCTGCTTGCTTTGGGTTGTTTAAGTTGCTCGGTAGTTGATAAAATCGTTAAGCAACAAAATGAAATGCAGCTTAAAACCGTAGATTCTTTTGTTGATAAATCATGCTCTCCCACACCTGACAATGAGATACGACTAATTCATCAAGATAAACACCACCTAGAAAATTTGCAACTTTTTTTTGCTAAGCATGGCAGGGATCTATCCTTAGTGGAAAAATTTGTAATGATGGCCATGATTGAAATGAACAACTATCCCCACGCCTCTTCTCCAACCGCCAACCTGCAAATATGGTTTTTGCAAAACGATGGTAAATCATCTCCATTGTTTTATCACTCCAATTTCAGCAGCAATGAAGGCCAGGCATATAGTTTTCTCTATTCCCTCGACACCTTACTTAAAAGCAGGAAAACAAAAAAAAGTTTGATGCAGCTGGCGGCCATCCTAGATAAACAATACGCCTATCCTTTTCGTGTCAATGGCCCAACCATGCTTTTTATTCGCAAAAATGCTTCCTTGATCCAAGCAAATGAAACCTTGAAGAGTTACTACACGAAAGGAAATCAACTGATCAAACAGGGCGAAACTATTCCGGCCATTAACTGGGTTAGCATAATAAAGCGATACCTTGCTACTCCTAAAGTGACGTATTACATCGCAGATGATGAATCATTTCTGGTTGGCCAATCAAATATCCCTCCACAAAAATCCATCGCCGAACTCCGCTGTAATTTTGATCATAAAAATTATAATCCCACTTTTTTTAAACTCTACGAGCAAGAGAGCAAATACAATTTTTTTGGAATAATTTCTTCACACGAAGTATTTTTGGCGGCCAGTGCCCAAGATGAAAATAAATCCTCGGCCCTTCCGTTAGGAGATAGTCTACTTTTTAGCGGAAATGGAAAAGCCAACCCCGTGGCATTTTGTTATTCACCTAAAAATAACTTCTTACTTATTTCTCAAGCAGAACGAGATCCTCGTCAAATCTTATCCCAAAACATCAAATCGATACAAAGCAGTAATGAGTATCCAGATATTTCCAGCAAGGCCATTGAGAAAATGTATCGAATTCCTCGCTCTTTACATCTGACAAATCCGGCCAGAATAATTTATGAAAAAGGAATTACCAATAATCGCAACAAAACAGATGATCTGCTCAAAGGCGATACCGATGTTTATTTTCAAAAAGAAATCGGCAACGTCAATATAATCTGGAAAAATAAAGAAGATCAGCGCTATAGTTTTTTCCTTGATCCTAGAGGAAATGATTATATTAACTGTCAATGATTGTGGCCAACCACCCAGGGAGTATAATTAATATGAAGTATATTGGTGCCCATGTTAGTGCTTCTGGCGGAGTAGAAAATGCTCCCTTAAATGCGAAAGAAATCGGTGCCAATGCGTTGGCATTATTTACTAAAAATCAAAGGCAGTGGACCGCCCCTCCTCTCTCCCCCGAAAGTATCTTGGCCTTTGGTAAAAATCTGCAGGCCGCCAATATTCGGCCAGAGCATGTCTTACCTCACGATAGTTATCTAATAAACTTAGGAAGTCCCAAAAAGGAGCTGCGAAAAAAATCCTTTGAGGCCTTCTTAGATGAGGTGCAACGTGTTGAGCAGTTAGGATTAAAATTACTCAATTTCCATCCAGGAAGTCACTTGAAAGAAATTAGTGAAGATGAATCATTGAGCTTTGTGGCCGAAGCACTCAACCGCACAATTGATAAAACCACTTCTGCTGTTTTAGTAATAGAAAATACCGCTGGACAAGGAAGCAATTTAGGATACAAGTTTGAACATCTGGCCCAGATAATTGCCCAAATTGAAGATAAAAGCAGAGTGGGGGTATGTATAGACACCTGCCATACCTTTGCGGCCGGATATCCCTTAAATGAAGTAGCGGAAATAGAAAAAACCTTTAAGGAGTTTGCACGTATTATCGGTTTTAAATATTTAAGAGGAATGCATCTAAATGATTCAAAAAATGAATGGCATTCTAAAAAAGATCGACATGAAAGTATCGGACAGGGATTCATCGGCCAAGAGTTATTTAAGTTTGTAATGAAAGATCAGCGCTTCGATAATATTCCCCTGATTCTCGAGACGCCAGATCCCATCAGGTGGAAGGATGAAATTTCTCTGCTAAACAGTTGGGTATAGAAATATCTCCGCTTTCATCAATCTCTGGAGTAAAGCGTTGCTGACTATAATGCACTCTTCGAATGACATAAATGAAATGGTGAGTTTTCTGACGTTAAAATCGAAAACTACCATCAAGGATAATATCGGAGTATACTATGATCAATAATCCATCACCACTGCATCCAGGAAAAGTTTTGGCATCCATTTACATGGAAGAAATGGGATTAAATCAAACCACTCTTGCAAAATTATGCGAATGCCAACCTCGCAAGATAAATGAAATTATTAATGGCAAGCGAGGTGTGTCGGCAGAATTTGCAATTATTCTAGAAAAAGCACTTGGCACCTCTGCTGCCATGTGGGTCAGGATGCAAGCTGAATACGACTTATGGGAGGCCAGACAGAAGGCCGCCTAATTCTTTAAAGATCGTAAATTGCGGCCTTTAAGGCGGCAATCAATTAATAGTTTTAACTGATATTAAACAACCTATTGTCTAAACGTGCGAGGACAACGAAATAAATTATTACTTTGATGAGTTTATAATTATTGGGGGTGAGTTTTTATTTGGCCAAATCGTAAAATAAGACTTTTTATGCCATCCTTGTCATCGTCTGTAATGTAAAAATAATTCGAGTCATTCATCATACTACTGGGATGCTTCTCGCTTCTAAATTCACGATCTCCGCTTTTATCAATCTCCGGAGTATAGGTGTCTCCTAATCCAAAAGAATGTCCTAATTCATGTAACAACACTCGATATGTGCTCCAGAAAATCTGAAAGTAATCGACATCGGAATTTTTAGCAACTTGTTCTAATGTCGCTTTGCCTTTAATTGAAATTTCTTCTAGAAAATGAGAATCAAACGCCGGAGAAAGCTCCATGAAATTTTGAAAAAAATATATCTTCCCGGTACCATTATCTTTCCATTGAAAATCACTAATAATCTGGATTCGAGAAAAGTAGTGAGTACCTATTTTGGTGGCCGATTGAAAAGCGCCCAACTGCCATCTTTCGTCGTCTTTTCCTATTAAAACCTGCAGATCCATATTCGGATCATCACACCCAACTTTGTTGATTGCTACGTGCATTGCAAAAAAATCTGGATTACTTGTTAACCACGTCTCTATGGCCATAACAATTTGAATATCGAGAGAATCTTCATTCCAGGAACGGTCTGATAGTTGAATACAGTAGTCAATTTGTCGATCATTAAAAATCTTGTATGTCAGATGCGATTTATAATATTCTCCGCGAAGTTCACGAAGATGAACCCATCCGAAACAGACACCTTGCAAATTTAATATAATGGCAATGCAAATTATTAATCTCATTTTTTTCCAAGGCGTAAGCGTGGTAATATCCTTATTTTCAAATCAAACGATTAATATCCAATCCAGTTTAAAAATTCTATGTAATTGTGCATATGTAATTATAGTCAGACCAGGCGATGCAGACCATCAAAAAATTTTAATTTTGTAATTTTTTCATAATTTTTCAGAGCGAAATGCACAGTCGTATGAGATCCTAAAAAAATATTCATCGTGCTCTATCTACCGTTTAAAGAGATTCAATTAATCTGACTGTTTGCTTGAAGTCTTTTCAAAATTCATTGGCTGATTAACCTCAACAACACCACCCCCGCTGGGTTCTGGAAACTTAATACCTCTAATAACTTTTAAAACACAGTCGCGATTTTCACTGGAAAGAGAATCGGTGACTTCATCTATACTTGCGTAAGTAACATGCCCAGATGGCCCTATCGTAAAATGGAGAGGAACCATTGTTGAAGATTTGCGGAGTGTTTTGTTATTACATTTTTCAAAAAGCGGAAGATTATCCAATAGAATTTTTCTTATAATATTTGGATTTTCTGCATAAACTGTAGCTTGACGACTTTCCGACGAGCATCTGAACAGAAGCAAAATACCGGCAAAAAAAAGGATTTTACATTGATTGTTTATAAACATCCTTATTAAATGGTTAGCTGATATTATAAAAAACAATACCGGCAGCGGCAATAACCACTCCAATCATGATATAGATCCTTGTCAATCCGGTCTCTTTGTCGCCTTGTGGATCATTTTTTTTCTTTAACTCTTCTCGCTCTCTTTTCTGTCTAACTTTTTCTTCACGCTCTTTTTGTTTTTTATGTTTTTTTTGTGCATCATTCATATTGGCCCCCTGGAATATTTGATAAAATCAAAAACTCATTTTTATTTACAAGCTATAATTTTTGACTAACTACTTTATCTTGTCAAAGCTATCTTGATTAACTTTCATCGCGGACAATAATTGGCGACGCTGTTCATAAAAAGCTACCTGCCGAACTTTACGACGAATCATAATAATTTCAAAGGCCATGAACAAAATAAAGGCCAGATAAAAACCGCCCGTTTTGAAAAAAAGCCACTTCCCAGACGATAGTGCCAGGGCCACTATAACCATAAAAAGGCCATAGGCTGTAAAAAAAATGGCAATATCGCGTTCCAAAATTTTAACCAAATATGGCGGTAAATTCTTTTGCTGAAGATCATTTAACATCTCCGCAAGCGGGCCCACCCCCCTCCGAGATTTTATTCCCACAAACATCCCAATCCCAATACCAGTAATGGCCGGCTGTAATTTAAACCAAACACCTTCTCCTTCCAGTAAAGATAGTGCTCCCAAAAAGATGATAAGAAAAAAATTAATTTTTGATATGGAGTGCAGGTGTTTTGTAAAAAACCACTCTCCGGCCAACTCTAATGTCGCCAATACGAGTCCACCTGAAACAGCAATGGCCACCGAATAGTTTGCCTCTAAATACCAATAGGCAAATGCCGGAATGAACGAGATTATGGTAAAATTTTTAGAAATGTTTTTTGATAATTTTCCACGAGTATTATCCATTACTAATGGATACTTTATTAAGAGACCTTTTTCAAATAATTAATAATTTTGGTATTTTTATTTTTGCGATAAAGCTCTAACTCCTCTCGCACTGTCTGTGGTGCCAATATTTCAATATATCCCCTTAGCGAATTTAACCATTCAAAAAGCTGTCCCGACAACTCCACCGAGGCCGCCCAAATCCGCTCATCTCGATCATTAATGGCCACATAGGGGTTAACCCAATAGTGAAATGGTGGATTTAAGTTTATTTCTGCCGAAGATAAAATTTTAATCACCAAGCGTTCTTCCTTACCATTTAATGCGCGAATTTCAGTGATAAATTTGGAGATCTCCATCGGAGAATAAGTGGGAAAATAGCGTCCGGTACTACTGGTTGTCACCTCACAAATTTCCACAATTTTATCAGTATCAAAGGCCTGCAAACTTTTATCGTCACATCTCTCGCATATCAAAGAGAGGGCCTCATCTAAAAATATCAAATTATGAACATAAACCAGAAGTGGTGCATGATTTGCCAATGAAATTTGCACTAATTTAGATTTCTGATTATGCACTGCTTGTTGAATTTTAGTCGCAATTTCGGAAAGAGAAACTTTTGTCTGCGGATAACGCAGCTGACGATATCTATCTACCGCATCACGACTAGAGCAATGTACAATAACCCCATCCTTTTCTTCTGTTAATAAAACTCGCTGGCCTATTTTTTCCATTAGATAAAGCAGTTTTCCAAAGTCTCGCTCTTCCAGATCAAATCGGCGCAAAAGTTCTATCAATGGCGTACTTTTTTCTAAAAAAACGATAGAATCCATAAGTCTAATCAAAGACTCATCCAGCTCAGATAACGAATCCAACATTAAACTTCCCCTTGTACTGCCCAATTTTTATGCCCGCTCAAAAAAGCAATTCATACCAATCCTGTCGGGTAATTCGCCTAAAAACTTTAGCTGTTTGAATTATTTTCCAATGATTTTCGTGATTTTTATCAACTTCTTTGCCATAATTGATCAACTTATGTATGCAAAGTTAATGTCTAAATATCCCCTAATTGGTATTGGCCTCATGATGATGGCAGTATGGTTACTCTCCATGACAGATCTAGGGAAATTGCTAGATCGCAAAGAGAGCTTAAAACCAGACTCCTGTCGCTCAGCACTCGTCATGCTAAACAAACGCATGCCGGATAGTTGGAAAACTTCCTGCATAAAACTAGATATGATGGTAGAAATCGCTGTTGATATACCAACAGAGCTTCTCTCTGATCCTGTTAAATCTCGCCAACTGCTTTATCGAGAGCTAGCAAACAGCATGGTGTTTATCTCCGAAAATACATTGCGAGATAGCCTGGAGAGAGTTCGCTTTGTTGTAGTCTCTCTTCATAGTGACGTACTTATTGTTGAAGGAGTATCCAGAGGAAGTGATGTGGTTAAATTATTTGGTATAGATAACGATAAACTTATTCAAGAACATCTAAAGGCCACAGTCAAGGTCAAAGAATCTGCTAAATAATTCTGCATCTAAAGATTTTCCGACATATTTTTTTTCGCCAATTTCCACCTCGTATTTATAAGCATGCAAAAAAATTCTGGCCGCCTCTTTGCCACCATATAAAGTATCGCCTAAAATGGGATGGCCAATGCTGGCAAGTTGAGCACGAATCTGATGACGAAGTCCCGTTATCAGTGAGACTTCTAACAAACTTACTTTTTCACTTGAGTTGTAATTTCGCACCACATATTCTAGTTTTCCCAATGGAAAATCACCGCCCAGATAATTATTTTTTGACAAAAGTTCGGCCTTGCTATCCTTGCTTCCGATATATTTAAAATAACTCTCAATAGCGCCATCACCTCGAACTTCCCCAGATACAATGGCCAGATAACTTTTCTTTTTTACCAACTTGCTGAAGTTTTCTCGCAAATTGTGCAGCAGACCTTCATCATTTATATAAAACATCACCCCCGAAGTACCATAGTCGAGACGATACAAAAGTCCCCGTCCATAATTTAATTTATTAATGTTAAGATTGACTCCCAGATTGCGGCCACCTTTTCGAAAAAAACTCAGACAATTATCTTGGCCTGTATAATTTAGGGGATGAGAGTGGAGATTGTATGGTTTGTTAAAAATGGCCACCTGATCATCTTTAAAAATAATCTCTATTTTTTTACCCAAATATTTTGGATTAATTTCTAAATTGTTGGCCAAATCCAGTGGTATTTGTAGTTGATCTTTTCTGTGCACGGCCTTTTGCAAAAATTTTTTAGATAGCTCGCTTTTTTTTAACTGCGATTTTGACAGAAAAAACAGCTGCTGCAAGTATGCCTCAACAGAATCATAATCAAGAAGCGAAGAAAAATTAGTTTCCGGTGGCATTTACTTTATGCCCCTCAAAGCGCAAATCAACTTTACCTAAAATAAATTCAACTCGTCGATTTTTAGCGTCCACGGCCGCAGCACTTATTCCTTCTCCTTTTAATGGCCGAGAATCTCCATAGAACACCGTCGAAATTTTATTCGGTGGAACGCCTTTTTGAATTAATTTGCGCGAAACTTCCGCCGCTCGCAGTGAAGACAAGGCAATCGCATCCAGTTTACCATCCGGCGAAGATTCTCCAACACTCGCATGGCCTTCAATAAATACTATCCACTGCTTTTGTGCAAGTAGCTTTAATAATTTTTCGAAAACCTCTATTGATATATCTTCTACCTCTAAGGTTCCTTTCTTGAAATAGATGGCCTCTCTAATTCTTACTTTTATTGACTCCGGCATTTCGTAAAGATCCGCATGCTCAGAAAGTGCCATATCGGATAGATCTCGCTTCATTAATTTCATATCTTCTTCTGAGGCCCGATTAATCTCCCTTTTTTCCAACAAACCTTCACTGGTTAAAAACTCAATGGGAAATGGTTTTACCGGTTCCTTCCCTTCAATCATGGTAGGAGCATCATCCATCGACTTTCCACGCTCCATTACCTCTCCTTGCCGCAACACATTTCCCCCGAAAGCATCTTGCACTGACCCCATAACCGCTTCTGATTTAGAAGTTTCTGTTTTTGCAAATGATAAAAGCAAGATAAAAAAAGTCAAAAGCAAAGTTGTCATATCGGAAAAAGTAACAATCCACTTAGGTGGACAGGCCGGACAAGGAGGACATTTGTTTCCCATAAATTACTCCTATTCTTTACCTTTTTCTGCGCCACCACCTGCTGCAGCTCCATCTCCTTCCATTCCATCCAAAGAGCGCTGACTTGGAGGTAAAAAGGAATTTAACTTTTCTTTGATCAAACGCGGATTCTCTCCGGCCACAATTCCCAACGTCCCCGCGATAATAATATTCATTTTCAAAACCTCATCACTTGAGCGCACACTTAATTTATTTTTCATTGGGATTGCAAAAACATTAGATATGATTGAACCATAAAGCGTCGTCAAAATCGCAACTGCCATTGCCGGGCCAATGGAGGATGGATCAGACAAATTTTGCAGCATGATAACCAATCCAATCAAAGTTCCCAACATTCCAAAGGCCGGGCCAGAGTCGGCCACTCCATCCATAAAATCTGCCCCCGTCTTATGCCGGCCGGCCATAGCATCAATTTCTAATTGTAAGATTGAGGAAATTACTTCAGGTGGCCGATTATCGGCCGCCAAGGCCATGGCCTTTTTTAAAAAAGCATCTTCTATGGGAACCTTCTCCAGCGCAAACACTGACTCGCGCCTTGCTGTCTCTGCTAGTTTTCCAATTTCATTAATGGTCTCCACCGGATCTGCCGGAGTAAAAAAAATCATCTTCATGCAATATTTGCCTGCATCTTTTAAAACTTCCATTGGCCATTTGATAAACGTTCCACCTATAACTCCCAGTCCTACTAGCAGCGCAGAAGGAAGATCATAAAAAATTATAATATCGGCACTAGTTACGATTGAACCAATCAAGGCCACCATACAAACAGTAAAACCAATAATTGTTGCGATATCCATATATAAGCCCTCCGCGATCATTTTTCTCTATGGCCAACTAACGGATATTATTTCAAATACTTTAGAATTGAAGATCGCAAACTACTAAAGAGGAAAATGATGCAGGCATACCTAAAAGAGCTTTAGGCAAAAAAGAAAAGGCCGAGTAAAAAAATCAGCAATTACCTAGCTCGGCCTTCCCATCGTAGAATTCAAAAAATCAAAGGCGAAGGATCTCAACTTTTCAACAGAAATTTCATTGCCATCAATTAGTAACTCTTTTTTGATGTAGCTCGCTGGAAAACCAGTCAGCTGCGCCAATGAGTCCAATGAAACCTTATCGCCATCCGTTGCCACAGAAACGTCATCCCTATAACCGGGTGTACTCATAAACACTCCCTTGTTTTAATTCGGGCCATCCATGCCCACTCACTCGGAATTTGCCAAATCATATCTATCTCCAAAAAGAGATGTCAATGAACTACTCTCATGTAAGATTGCAGTGTAAGAATTTATTAGAATATGAGTGTTATGCCTTGTTTAAAAAAGATCTTTTAGTTTATTTTGCAAATTACCTGTAGCTGCCTGTCCATTTAATGATTCATTTACCGCTCGTAAAACTACCTCTTCTGCATTTTCCAAATCAGGCTTATTAATAAAATCATAAGCACCATATTTTAAAGCTTCGGCCATATATTTTTCACTACCAAATCCCGAAAAAAAGATAAACGGAATTTTCTTGTTTGTCTTTCGTACTTCGCGAATTAGTTCTAATCCATCCATTACTGGCATTTTAATATCGCTTAAAATACAAACAAGGTCTGGATGTTTGGCCACTAATTCCAAGGCCTCTCTTCCATTGTAGGCCTTTATAATTTCTGAAATACTATCCTCTAGTGTCAGCGCTAGGAAGTTAACAATATGCTCTTCATCATCCACAATTAAAATCTTAGCATTTAACTTACTCATACCAAACTACCTCACAATTTACTTTTAACTTTTTCATCTCGCACCCACTGAACGGCCATTCGCTCCACTTTAACTTTCTTTTCCTTTTTCTCTATTATAATTTCTTTGCCCTCAATTTCCTTATCAACCTCTGTCACCTCGTTAGGATAAAACTTAAACTCTTTTGGAGGATGATCAATCAGTTGAGTGATAAATTGACGCAAAATTGGCAGACGAGTCTCACTAGTACCACTAATAAAGGCCATATAGTGATGAAAACCAGGAACAATTTTCAAATCTCTAATAGAGGGCATAATTGTCAAATACATTTCAAAGGGCTCATCTAGTTTTAGGATGGAAAAAAGTGGTAGCGAATATGATGATAAAAAAGTTATTTCATGCTCTGTTAATCCAGTTATTTTTACGGGAATATTAATAGCGGCCATGCTCTTTTGCGAGGCAAGCGGAATGGACAGAGAATCATCATCTACCGAACTTTTCTTGTTGGCCTGATAAAAGCTAATTAATTCTCCAATTACCGCTGTGGACATTTTTTCATTGTGCGCCAAAATACTATTATAACCACAAACCTTGCGAATGGCCTCACTCTTGGAAGGACTATTAAATAGCACCAGAATAGGATTATAGTACTCCAGTGTTTTGATAAAACTGGTCAACATCATAAGCGCATCAGTGTTACTGCGTAAATAATCTTTACGCCCCCGATATTTGGTGGCCAGCATTTCATCGGTCATCTCGCTTTCGTCTAGCTCCAGCATGATGATCGTTGGGCGATTATTTTTTACTTGCAGAAACTGATTTTCTAACTCGTAACTAAAACATAAATCACATTTACCAGACAGTCCCGACACTGTCAGATCATAGATAAAAAGATTGTCATCATTAACAAGAAGGATGGCTGGAAAAAGTTTGGCATAACGCCCTTTATTGAATTCCACCCACGTCTCAACCGTTTCTTTTAAAAAACTATCTTCGGTTACCTCGTCCCAAGGTTCTGCATATTTTATAAAAAGTTCTTGTCCGCAAAGATAAAAATTTCGTGAAGACAAGCTAGTATGTCGAGCAACGGTGAATTTTTTTCCGGAAAAATCTTCAAAGAAATTAAACGATCCCTCCACTTCCTCGTCCTCTCGAAAAGAGATATCACTTTCAATGACAATTTTATCAGCATTCATATTTTTCACTACAACCGGCATCTTTAGCTGATAATCTAAATTTATCTCACTGGCCATAGCATAACGCGGAAAAGCAATTTTATCTTCAAATGCCAAATAATAAGAGTCTTCAAACAAAGTGGTATACAGATCTCCCTTTATATAAGCGTAACTGAGTCCACTAGCAAAAAGGTTTCGATTTTCCGCTAACTGCTCTTCACTTATAAACGTCCCGCAAATTGGAGTCCGCTTTAGCAAAGGATGTTTTTTGACAAAATTTAGCAAATCATAAAATTGTGGATTGAGCATTTTAAAATTTGCCCCATCAGAAAAATCTATAAAAACCAGTTGAGGCATTCTAGTAAAAATCTGTCCATGCGCCCCCTGCAACCACTCCCTAGTAATTGGCAACTGAACAACCTCACTAGTATTTTGTGGCCAAAAAACCTTATCAAAGGCCATCAGATCATCTAAAAAAATTTGATCATTTCCAATATACAAAATTGTATTTCTACCTTTACTCATAAAAATACTTTGCTATCCATAAAAGAGTTTACCAGCGCCTTAACATACTTCTGATTATATTTTGAGATGGCCTCTCTATCCAGTAAAAAATCCCGAAGGCCCTCGCGAGGAGAGAGCTTTTTTTTCACAATTCTTTTAGCAAATGCATCAACTAATCCCACCACTTGCGCCAAGGGATAAATCTTCATGCCGGTTAGTCCATCGGGGAAGCCCGAGCCATCTTGTAGTTCGTGATGCTGAAAAACTATTTGGGTTACTGCTTGATTAATCACGGTATAGTTAGAAATCATCTCCAATCCCAACCTCGGGTGCGTTTTATAATCTTTGAGCTGTTCTGGAGTCATTTGTTCTGGATCTAGCGAGGAGCAGTAAAAAGGAAGTTTTAATTTTCCAATATCATGCAAAATGCTTCCCATTGCTACCTTTTCAGAGGTCCCAGAAGATGCCCACTCCAGATCGGTACATAGTGCAGCAGAAAAAAAGGCAACCAAAAAAGAATGGCTATATGCCGAGTAATCATAATTTTTGAACTCCAGCAAAATTTTATTCAATCCACGTTCTGTGCGAATAAGATCTGTAATGTTTTTACAAACCCGATTACCTTCATCAATTAATTGTGGCTTTAACCCTTGAGTATATACTTCCTCCACAAACTTCTCTGTCAGATTTTTTACTAGATTGACCTTGGTCTCTTGTGGAACTTTACCGCCTTTTTTTAAAACTTTTTCCAACAAATCATTAACAAAGTGAACATATAACGCACGATCTTTTGTTTTAAAAAAAAGATGATCGATCTGTCGCTCCGTTTTATACTTTTTTATTTTTTCTTGATCAAAAAAATCTCCGGCATGAATAATTTTAACATAGTGATTTTCACTCAAACGAATATACAAATTAAAAATAGCAGGGTTACCAATCGAGGCCTCTGCAATTTTAATCCGTGTAAATTCTTCATCTCGGGCCACAATTTCTTCCGGGGGATGGTTCTGATTGGCATTGGCCATTCTATTTTTCCACAATTTATGCTCTAAAGAACCATTAACCGCTTCCAGTAACTGCTCTTTACTATACGGCTTTACGATTACGCTACTAACACCCAGTCTTAAAACATCTTCTCGCTCCATCTCCATATCTTCGAGCACTTTATTGTTCTCTAACGTTATAATTATTTTAACCGAGGGAGAGGTTAGACGTACGTATTTCAAAACTTCTAAGGCCGAATGATTAATAGTGCTCATATCTAAAATCAGCGCATAAAATTTTTCGCGATAAACCTTTAGTTGAACCTCTTTACCAGATAATGCTGCCTCTAATTGGAAATTTTCTGCATCCAAAAAGTCTTTTGCTTTTTCACGCCAATCTTTATCCGGATCAGAGACTAAAATTTTTAATGCCAAAGCAACTTACTCCTATCTCATTAGTGGAAATTCCAAAATAAATTGTGCGCCACTCCCTTCATGCTTCTCATTTAAAAACAACTTCCCACTCATCTGATGGGCCAAATCTGCCGAGATAGATAAACCCAATCCAGTTCCCTTTCCTTTGGGCTTAGTAGTATAAAAGGAGTCAAAGATTTTTTTTCGATCTTCTTGAGAAACACCCTTTCCACTATCTGTTACCACTACCCAAACCCGCTCCCCTTTGAGTACAACCTCTATTTTTGTTTTTCCCGACGGCCCCTTTTCCAATATGGCATCTTTGGCATTAGATAGCAGATTAACAATAATTTGCTGAATTTTCCCCTGATGCCCCATTACTTCTATTTTTTTACTTATCTCACCTAGTTCAATTTGCACATTCTCTTTTTGGTAGATATTTTTTAATAACTTCACGGCACCATCGACGGCCATCGCTATGCTAACTCTTGTGGGAGCTCCCTCGTTAGCGTGAGAATATCCTCTCAGCGTATTTACAATTTCAGCGATCCGTTCAATCATCTCTCCCTGGACTTTAACAATTTTTAAAACTTCATCAGCCTCTACTCCCCTTTTCTCTAGCTTCCCGGCAATGACTTTATTGTATCCCTTCAAGACGGTAAGTGGATTATTTATTTCATGTCCAACTCCCGAGGCCAGCTCACCAAGGGATGCCATTTTAGATGCAACATAAATTTTTTGATTAAAAACTTCTTTTTCTTTTTCGGCCTTCTTTTTCTCTGTGTTATCACGAATAATTCCTTGAAAAATAAGTTTGCCTTGCAACATTATTACGGCCGTACTCATGCTGCAATATTTTATCTCCCCCCCAGAAGTCACTATCTCGACCTCTACCTCTTTCATGTTTTTTTCCAACATCTCGTTAAAAATTGGCCGGTATATATCTTGACGATTTTCTGGGAACATAAAATGAAAATCTCGATTAATAATTTCATCCAGGCCCTGCTCCAATAAGCGACAGGCCGCGTGATTGCAATTGATTATTTCGGCGGAAAATACATCTATCCAAACAATGGCATCTGGGGCATTTTCAAAAGTCTCTCGCAACATCTGAGACTTGGCGATAAGATCTTGTTTGGATAAAACTGCTTCCGTTACGTCTATGGCGTATTCGACCACCAACGAAACCTCGTGGTGGGAATCTAAAATGGGAAAACCATGTAACTCTACTTTGCGCTCTTTTCCATCAGCACCGTAATGAGTGTGATGCGCAATCATCGGTTTCTTGCTAGCAATAATTTTTTCTATTACACAGGGATCGTTTCGAGTTGAGCAGGGAGTATCTTGCCGGTGAGTTAACTGGTAACATTTAATTCCCGGAGATAATACTCCTGCGGCACTATTTGCCATTTCTACTTCATAATTTTTCGCATTTATAACATAGAAGGGGTGATCGATGGCCTCAAAAATCTGCATTAAAAATTTATATCGTTCGTCACTACTCACCGTGCCACCTCTGTATTATTCATTTATAATTATTCATTCATAAAAATTATAGGATCAAAGTAAATTCTAACACCCACACAATTAATATTCACGATGGAATATTCTTCTCTCTTTTCCCAAAGAACATGTAATATTAATAAATTACCTACCTTTTTTGACAAAAACCAACCATTCCACTATACTAATATTGACTCTGACGCAACGCAGGACGTTTCCTCCCTCAGCATGTAAGTTCGTGCCAAGACTCCAACCAGATAAAAATTTATCGTTTCATCACGGGGGCCTCTATGAGTTCTCGACTATCTGACGGCAGTATCCTGGCCATTTTAGTTGTTATAATACTTTTTCTCTCCAACTGCTCTTCCGCAGAAGAGATCTCTTTTACCAATTTTAAATTACAAAACGCTAGCACTAATACAAAAAGCAAAGAGCAAATGCCGCCTGCTTCACTAGAGCAGCACAAAAGTGTGTTTGAAAATATTTTTGAGTATCTCTATCCGCGCTACGAAGAAATTGGCAGTCAACAGGCCGCCTCTGTTTTGAAAAAAAATTATGAATTCAATCTGGGAAAATATAACGGCTCGGGTTTTAGCTGGCAAAGGCCCATGGGTAGCATCAATATCGGAATAGATCGCTCTCTTGCGCCTGATCTATTTGACGATAACAGATGGCTCGTTACCGATCGCTTTATTTTAAATGTTGATGCTTTTTCCTATCTTAGCAATTTGAAAGAGGAGGGAGTAATCGACATTTCGCGCTCAACACTTTTGGCCTTTGCTGGAATAACTTTTAAGCGCGAATATCGCTATATTCACGTTGCTAGTAGTTATGAAGATGGGTTAACGCAGGATTTTAATAAACTCTTTATGTCCTTTACTAAATTTAGCACAGAAGAGATTCTTTATCTTGATGAGTATGACTACATCGTCAAAGAGGATTTTATCTGCACCCGTGCAGGAAGTGGCGCCATGGCCCCTTTAGGATCTGGAATTGATGTGGTGGCCGGAATATTAGTTCATAAGAAAAAATTGTCTTCAGTATCCATTCAAGCACTAGGCCCCGAAGACAATCCGGCCGAAGGTGAAATACTACGCCTGTCAGTGGAAAAAGTTGCAGAGAAAATCGTCAACGCTGACATTTCTTTTGAAGTAGACTTTTACAATCTACTACGACTAACTATTCTTTCTTACGAGTACTCCTATAGCTACTTACATGGAACTCAGACATTTCTGAGCTTTACCAGCGAAGATCTGGAAAATTTAGAATCAAATGAAAAACTTTCTAATACCATAACCGATCTTCTCTCGCTAAATAGTGTGAGTTCTTCGGCCATTGCAGACTATCTTGTCTCACAAGAAGAGCGAGAAAGCGAAAATCAACAATCCAAATTTCGTCTCTTTTTCTGGGGGGCACAGGGGCAAAAAAGCAGTGAGCAAATTGTAATTAGCAAAAACGGCATCGCAAAAACTTTTTTTAAATTATATTATGAAAGCGTAAAATATGTAGATGGAACTTTGGAAACCATTCTTAATGGTTTCTCAAAAAACTTCTTAGGTGGTGAACTTTTTCTCCGGCATAAAATTTCGCGCATTAGAAATATTCAAATGGAGTATGCAGATATTCGTCAAATACGCGATGGTGGCCCCGTTGTCGATTCTGAGGACAAACTGTCTTTAACAATTAGTAATGAATTTCAAACTTATAAAACCACCGGGATAATTTATGAACGCTATAAAGATTACGCCGTTGCTTTTGCCAAGAAATTTACAACTATTTCCCCGGAAGTTATAAGCTCTATCGACCAAGAAAAATTAGTCGGGCCACTTCGCCTGGCCACTGTTGCCAGAATCAATCGCGATGGAATGATTCATTTTAATAAACTCTCCAGCGATAATGCCGAAGAAATTATTTCTGTTGCCTGTCATCTCGATCACGATTATCGCTGGTATCAATTTATAAGCAAGGCCCGTGCCCACAAGTGCTTTGATAATGTACGCGATGATTATCGAAAATATGTTAGTTACATTAAAAAATATCATGAGATAGCACTCTTTCCTCTAAAGAATTTTCTTATCTCCTTCAATAAGACAAGCGATTCGAAAGAATTGCTAAAAAAACTTTTTGGAGCTAATAATGTTTTTTTTAATGGTTCTGTTAATGGAGTCCAGGCCAACAATCATGGCAGTTTTGTAAATTACTTCAGCGAAGGAACCTTTGATGGCCTGGGGATTGTTGATAACTATCGTAGAGAAACTAGTGAGCGAACACCGGCCTCGATAGCAATCATTGAGTAACCTTTATGTTGTAATCACCGCTCGATCATTAGCAATAGAACTTTTTCATTCATAGAACATTTTTTTGAATTCATAAAATGGTCGATCAAAGTTTCCATGACTATATATTTTTTCAAAATCATTAATAATCGACTGGATTTTATCTCGAGAAGATCCTCTTACAATTAGTTCATGCGCAAATTGTGATGCCAAAATAAAAACACAGCACAGCGGTGGAATCTGTGCGGCCATCAAACCGCGCGGAAAACCTTTTCCGTTGGGCCGTTCATGATGATTAATTATTGCCTTATGAGCATCTTCATTAAATTTGGGCAAATCTTGTAGCATTTCTACCGATTTAAACACATGATTTCTAATCAGTCTCTGTTCATCTTCCGAAATATTTTTAAAAGTGTCACTGTCTATATTTTGAATCATTGCATGCTTTGAGTTGCTTAGTGAAATATTCTGAAAAAGCGCAGCAAAGGTTAGGCTATTCAAAACAGGAGTTGTTCCCCACTCCATCTTACTTGCAAGTGAACAAGCGATATAAGAAGTTAGCTGTGCATGCAAAGAAATATAATTCGTTCCTGATTTTAAAAGTTTATAAACATACTCCAACTTTTTATTACTCTCGATAGTAACAAGCGCAAGGGCAACTACGCTTGTGGCCAATTTGACTGTACTCTCATTAATTCCAAGGGCCTGAACACATTCGTGAATCTGCTCAACCGAAGTAAGTTGCAAATCCATATCAATATCCAATTGCCCAATAGCTCCGGCCGCTGAATATGCGGCAACCTGAGCCAAATAACTAACAAGTCCCTCGTTGGTTAAATAGAAGAAGGTAATATTTCTATTTAAATATTTTGCAATTGCTCCTTTGTCATATTCATTGTTTTTATCAACTACCTTTATGAATTTATCCTCCGATAATTTGATAAAGATATCCATTTTATTGCTATTAACCTCGATGAATCTGGCAATATTGACTTTAAAATATTTTTTAGCACCAGCCTCTGCAGAAACATTTAATCCAAGGGCAAGAGTAACTTTGTCGATAATATCTCTTTCCATAATTGGACGACTAAAGGAGTCATTTAATGCGTTGTCTTTATAGAAATTAGAAAATTCTGAATAGTTTCCGATATCACTATTATTGATCAAAATCACAGAAACTTTATTTCCCTGTTTCTTTAAAAATGAGTAAAAAGCATTTTCGCCAGCATCACTAAATCCGAAATCACAAATGATGAGAGCAAACTCAGAGTCATTTGTTAAAATTTTTATTGCCTCTTCCCCGCTATCAACTTCTACTATTTGATTTTCAAATTGTGATTCAATGACCGTAAGTATAATGTCACGATCAAAGCAAAAATTATCAATAAATAAGATTTTTTTGGATTTAAGTAATCCCATTTTGACTCTCTCACAAACATTCTGGTGATGATATATTTTTTCACAAGTTCATTTATATTATCCCCTCTAAGTGACGGATTATGCAAGAACGTAATTTTGAAGATTGCCACAAACCAAATAACTCGGAGATTTTAATTTCAAATTAAGTTAATCAAATTCTTATGAATTAATAAAATACTCAGGAACAAGCCTGACAAGTTTGGTTTGTTTTAATTAAATAAATTAAAGGGAATATCCTTAAGATTTCATTCCCCGATACCGAAACATGCGACGGATCAACTGGTTTTTTTTATAACGATGGAGAAAGATTTATGGGACTTTTAATCGGACTGATCATAGCAAATGTCGGGTATTTCTTTGCAATAAAACACTTGGGTCAAACCTATAGCAACTATTATGATTTTGTTGCACTTAGTGTCGTCTGGGCGGGAACAATTTCCGTCGCCATTATAACCTTTCCTAAAACGAAGAAAATTTTAGCATTAAAAACACTTCTAAGTTCTATCTTTGCCGTAAAAAAAACTAAAAAAGAATTTGTAAATCTTTGCATTCAAATCGTAGGCCATAATAATTCTACAATCACCAAACTGGATAAAACAAAGATAGAAAACAAAATACTAAAAGATGGCGTTGAGCTTCTGGATTTGGGGTTTAATAGAGATAAAGTTCAGGAGATGTTACTAGATAGAATTTTAACTCACAGGAAAAGAGTTGAACTAGTTGCGAATTGGTTGCGTGGACTTTCTAAATATCCCCCGGCCTTTGGACTAACTGGAACTGTCTTGGGGCTCATCCATCTAATGCGAGGAGTCTCCGACGGCGTTAGTCCAAAAGAAACAGGCATCCGAATGGCCATCGCTCTTGTAGCTACTTTTTATGGGTTAATCATTGCTAATCTTTTTGTAAACCCCGTAGGAGAAGCAGTCCATCAAGATATGAAGCATGATTTGGAGCTGTCCAGTATCGGAATAGAGTCAATTATGCTTCTGGCCGATAATACAAATCTTCTTGAGGCCCAAGAACAACTTAACTCATTTTTAGAAGAGGAGGATCAAATAAACATAATAACAACTCAAGAAACAGGCATCAACGAAGAGCTGGCCGCATGATAAAAAATAAAAAGCAGATACAAGATAATGAATATGTTGATACTGATGGTTCCTGGGCCGTTAGCTATGGGGACATGATTACGCTACTTCTAAGTTTTTTTGTCTTGTTTTTTACCGTCGATTTTGAGGCCAACAAAACAGCACAGCTCAATCAAACCTTAATGATGAACTTACGAGATCTAAACAGTGTCGAACTATATCCTAAGGGGCAACTTTCACTCGGTAATAAAATAAATCCCGAAATAAAAGCAGAACTCAAAGAATTGAATACAAAAATTCATAATGTCGACGAACAAATCATTGTTGAATTTCCCAACATCTCTTTTTTTGAAATAGGCGGAATTGATCCAAAAAAGGATGTTTCCGTATTACTTGCTAAATTTGCTAACATCTATTTGCCTTTCGCAGGACAATATATTCTTTCCATTCGTGCATTCACTGATAACAAAAAAGTTATGTACAAGGAAAATAGGCGCTTCAAAGATAACCTGGAACTATCTGCACTCCGCTCAATTGCCACCATGCGGGTATTTCAATTGGCAGGAATTCCGCTTGATCGCATGCAACTGGCCGGCCACGGCGTCAGTAAAGCAATACAACGAACTATTGCCTCACGAGAATTGTCAACAGATCCTGCAATTAAGGAAAAGTGGGATGCTTTTGATCGTAAAATATTATTAGTAATTGGCCCAGACACACAGAAGGATTAAATATGAAGTATTATTTTTTAGGATTATTCGTTTTCCTTTTTACCATTTTGGCCAACGCACAAATAGTTTCTGGCGAAAAACTTCCTCGTGTTGCCGAAGTAGAAGAAAAATTGATTAATGATGCTTCTAGTTTTTTACAACGCCGCTTTCCCAACACACCCTTCATCGTCGCCATCGAAATTGATCCGCTTCGCAGAATTGCCTCCAATACTTCCAGAGAAAAATCCCTTCCCTATTATGAATTTCAAGGCGAAGAAATCATAGATGAATGGGACGATCAAAACATTAGCATTTATAATCTAATTCCTCGAATAAAAAAAGCAAGAGTAAAAATTGTAATTCCAAGCAGTATCAACATAAAAGAAGTAGAAGACACCGAAAGGGAGCTTTTATCCTTTATCAAATTAGTTCCTGTTCGAGATGAAATGGAGGTAGTGCAAAAAACATGGCAGACAAGCAGCAATGAAAGCATCTTTGATAAAATACCCGGCGAACTCATTCTTGCAGCAACCATTTTATTTTCGGCCATATTCTTCACTATTTTTTTCAAAAAATCTCTTCGCACAATCAATTCTAATTACACTACTCCCGGCAATGAGGGAGGGGCACGCTCTTCTGCGATGGACATGCCGTCACCCGTAAATGCAACCAATAGATCCACTTCAAATAATCCGGGCATGGCGGCAGGAGATATTCATCTACGAGATCCGATAAAGCTCAAAGAAATTGCCAATATAAAAATTCAAGATTTAATTAGAGATAAAAATTTTCCAACTTTGAGTGATATGATTCTTTTCGCCAAAATGGCAGAAACAACTCCTCAATCACTAGGGGCCTTGTTCTATGAATTTCCCATAGAATACCAGCGTAAAATCTTTTCGCTGGGTGTGAACAATGTATGGTATACTGTTTTTAGCGAACCTGGAAGTTTAGACGATGGATGTATTCAACTTCTTGATCGCCTACTTCGCATACGAGAAAACGTCGCGCCAGGAATTTGGGGATCATTATTGACTCAAATTTGGAGATTAAGTGACAAGGCTCCTGATTTTTTAAAACAGTTCAAGCAAGATGAAGTTTTTGCTATTCTTTTTGATATGCCAAAATCTTTCGGTATTCCACTGGCCAGGAAGATATATCCGGGGGCATGGGGAATACTCTTAACTCAAGACAAAAAAAATTTTACCCTTTTAGATGAAAAGGCCAAAGAAATTTTCAGACTTGCAATGCGAGAAAAGCCACGTTTTGATATTAGCTCTCTGGCCCAATATCATAAAGATAAGGACCTTATTGAGTATATTCAATGTGCTAAAGTTGAGGTTGAAAGAGACATATACTTAACTTTGCCTGATGATTCATTTCTTACACAAATTCGTCCCCCTTTTTATAAAGTTTTTGATGGAGAACCGCATCTATTACAACAAATAATTGGTATTTATTCCATTAAAGACTGGGCCATTGTTTTATTTAATACTTCACATGAACTTAGAAACAAAATAATAGAACGATTAGATAGTAAAAAAGCTTATCTCCTTTCCAGTCATTTACGAAATATTGATAATGGAAAAATTGACATCACGGCCCAAGTGGCAATCCGAAACAGTATGGCAGTCACCTACAAGAACATTCTGGACAGCGAAAATAAAAAGCAAGCACTTGGCAAAAACATAGCTTCGGATAACGATGATAAATTGATTGCCGGTATTGAAAAAGTTGCTAAGGCCACTGAAACAAACGAAAAAAACGACAACGATAAAGAGGCCGCTTAAAATAACTTATCTCCTACAAGCTCCTGATTGCCGCAAGAATGTCTTCTACCGAAAATGGCTTCGTTATCAATCGGCAGTCGTCTATTTTAAGGACCTGTGAATCAACGTATCCCGACATAAATATAAATGGAATTGCACAAATCCCCTCTTTCTTTAATTCTTTATAAAAATCAATTCCAGAGAAAGACCCCAAATTAATATCGGAAACAACCAAGGAAATATCTTGGTCTTTTATTAGAACTTCTTTGGCCATCGCCAAAGAAGTGGCCGTTACTACCTGAAAATTATTCTGCAACAACATATCCTCAACAATTATCAAAACATCTTCCTCATCATCAATTACTAATATTTTTTTTATTACTCTTGTCATAAAATAAACTCACCACCATTTTTTTATTAATCGAATTACATTAGCGCCATATTCTGAAATATAAAGGTTACCGTCTCTATCAAAAGTTATTCCCCACGGACGATTTAACGTTGTTGATTCTGCTAAAACCCCCTCTTGTTCACTATATAATTGTGTTTTACCTTTTACCGTACTAGCAGAAGATTTACCAACTCTTAATGTCTGAATCCCCGTAATTCTATTAAAACACATAACATTGTTTGCATTAGCAGAAATTGTTGAACCGGCCCCTTGAGTATAACAAATTTGATCATCAAAACTAGTAACACCACCAACATATCCGTCTGTAGAAAAAATTTTTCTAATTTCTCCAGCTGCGATATCAATCCCTGCTATCGAAACAACATCCGCACTAAAATTAGCATATTTTATATATGAAGTTGTGGCCAGCGAACGGTCAACTAAAAAGAAATTTCCATTATCGCGATAAGTTTCATTTGAATCAATGTCCAAATCGCCAGCAGAATTTATTCGTGCATCTACAAATGCGCCGTCTACATCCGCGCCGGCGGCCCCACAAAGGCCAATAACATCATCAATAATTCCATTAGTTGTTACTCTATGGATACAATTATCATTTCTACTACTAACATAAAAATTAGACATATCATCCATTACCGCCAATCCGTACGGATCACGCAACCTAATCATAATAGCATTTGCACCATCATATCCCTGTCCTGCCCACGTTCCACATCCTTCAACGTAATTACCGGCAACGGTAAACACACGTTCAGATAAAAATGTTTGGTTAAAATAAGTTTGCTCTGATCCCGATTGATTAAACGCACGAATCAGACAATTTAGATTTGCAGTAATTCCGGTGTTACTATCTGTATAGAGAATGGCATTTCCAGAATCAATCACCGTTAAATCTCTCATCATTTGAAAATTAACTTCTGATAATGCCTCCTCCGGATTTGTATTCGAAGCTGCATTTGAACCTCGTCCAATAGTTGTTGTCACTCGTCCGGTAGTTAAATCAACCTTTCTTATTCTGTAATTTGAGTAGTCCATAAAATATAGAGCATGATTATCTAAATCATAAGTCATTGCTTCTGGATAATAGAGCCTCCTTTTATTGGCCAACTTATCCAATTCGCTATCGTATCCATAAGGAGCAATATTACCTACTAAATCGGCCGGAGTACCACTGGCCACGGTATAATCCATTAACGTAACTTTAAAGTTATTTCTATCTGCAATATATAAAACTCCATTTTTAGTATCTATCCCCAGCGGATAATTTACCATCGCGCTTGTATATGCTGGCCGGCCACGTCCATAATCAGCAACACTTGTTCCAAATACTCGATCATATTTTCCTGCGGCAATAGTATTTCCACCTACAAACAAATTGCCTCCAGTTAAATTCAAAAGCCCAACATTATGACTACCAAACCCGGAAAAGAAAACTCCTTCAACCACACCCACATTAACTTTTAAAGCAAGTCCATATGTTCTAATGGCACCCGCCACGTCATTATAGGATCGATTAAGCGTGTTTCCACAAGCGCTATTTTGCGTTAAAAGTACCATGTTATCCGCTGATAAATTTACTGCTCCCGCATAATAGCTTCCGGTATCACCATAGCTTACGGCCATAATCTGACACGCCTGTAAATCAGCTGCAAAGATAATATCTTGTGAAGGATGTTTGGCCAACGAATAGAGCTGTCTGGTCCGCGCAGTCCCGGCCAATCCTGTTGTTCCAGCAGTATTGGCCAATGAATAAAGTAATGCTGTATATCCTGTATTTGTATCCGTAAAAAAATACTTTAAACTTCCATCAACATTGTTCACATTATTACCATAACAGGAAACAAACAATCTCCCAGCAGTTTCATCTAAGATTAAATTTTCCGGATTATTACATTTATGCGTAGTTCTTGCAGCTCCATCAACATTGCTGGCCCCTCCACCAGCAAAAATAGTACCCAGTCCAGCTGAATCAAATTTTACAATTCGATTATTGGAATAATCTGCAACGTAAAGATCTCCGGTAACACTATGATAGGCCAGGCCACTGGGAGTATTCAAATAAAAATCTAGCGCATTTTGAGAAGAGGCAAGGGAGCCGGCCCCTCCCACCCCGGCCACTACGGAAAGATGGCCATCTGGCACAATTGTCCCAATAACTGTTTTTGTCACACCAGAATTATTGTAAAACCAAACCACATGATTGAAAGTATCAGAGATAAAAAAACCACCTCCTGGATGTGGTAATATATTCGCCGGATACATACGAATCTGATCATAATCAGCAACTACATCAAGGCCACTGCCTAAACCTAACATTCCAACCAAAGTACATGCCGTTCGTTCGGTTAAATTATTACATGTTTCACTGAAATAATTTACTGAAACATCCCAAGTAATCGTCTGCGCCTCATATCCATCAGAAATAATTACAGAGATTTCAAGATCTCCAATTAGTGCACTTGAGCAATTGGGAGAAAAAGTTGCACTTGAGGTCATTGGATAAACCCCTAAATCGTTAACTTTCGCAAGTGAGTTATTTGGCAATCCATTAACAAACCAATCTATTGAGAACGTTTGGCCTGGATCAACAAAGTTATCGTCTTCAATTGTCACTTGAAAATTTTTACTAACACCACAATTCATTTTTAAAGTTGTTGCATTAGATGGCGATTTAAACAAAACACTTGGCCGATCATTAATAACCACATTAAAATCATGCGAATCTGTAAGCGCAATATTGTCTATAACCGTTGCAGTAAAAACATAACTACCTGGAGTCAAATCTCCGCCAGTTAGTGAACATGTGGATAATCCGTTACAACTAGTAACCACACCACCAGGATTAACGGACCATTCATAATCAAGGGGCGGATTTCCAGACGCAGAAATAATAAAACCCTGACTCTCTGTACTTAAAATAACAACGGGATTATCCACCGGAGACACAGAATCAATACTTGCTTCATTTGGATTATACACTGTTAATAATTCGGAATAATCAACATATTCCCCATTAGTGTCTGTTGCCCGAACAGTAAGAGAGTTTGTTCCCATATGAGTACAAACTGGATCAAAAGTTACCGTGGCCGCGGCCGCAGCAGTTACTCCACTCAAATAACTAGGAGCAGGGCCGCCATTTAGTAAAAATGAAAAGATAATATCTTCACTATCTGCATCTGTCGCCGTCACTGACAAAGAAAAAGTCTCTGTAACACAATTAACGGGAGAATTACCCAAACTACTTAGAGCAATAACTGGAGGATTATTCCGTTTAACATTGAACGTATGTGCATCAATTCCTTTGTCATTGCTTGCTGTTATCACCAATGTATGATTTCCAAGCGAAAAATCAGTTCCGACCATAGTAATGAAGGGGTCACTCGTTGCGGTAATAAGCGTTACACCATCCAACGAAAATTGATAATTGACTGCAGTTCCACTTGTACCATTTACAAAAACTGCAAAGTTTTTCTCACTATTGGCCGTAACAATGATCTCTGTTCCGGTGGGAGCAAAACTAACAATCTCTACAGGATCTACTGCATCTCCCAGTACCAATATTTCTCTAACCTCTGGATCAACCGGATCTGCCTGTAAATCTGAAAAATCACCCTTGGAACTTTTACAGGAGATAATTCCGATAACCATACCGAAACAAATGACAGTGATGAGCAATCTTTTAAAAAACATAGACAACCCCTAACGTCATATCCAATTCGACCGCTGAAGAATCACTAGGTCCGCTTAAATTAATATAAGTCAATTCTCCAATTACTAGTAAATTTTTCTTCCAAGCACGTTCAATTCCTCCACTGGCACCAAATCCTGCATAATTACTTGATATAGACTGAAACTGTCTTTGATGAAAATGAATTGCCAAAAAAGGATTCCATTCTCTGACGGTTTGCAAGGATATATTGTTAATATTAATATGTTGTGAAGTTCGACTACCGTACGGATAAAAATATGGCCCAATATCAATTCCAAAACCAAGATCTCCGCTAACAGAATCTTCCATTATGAGTGTATATCCGGCCATCAAATCTATTTGCGGAATTACTTCTTGGAAATAATTAAAGCGGTAAATTCCAAAATTAGATATTGATGATGCCTGTGATCTTACCACTGCATTAATCGTAAATCCTCCTGCTAATAGACCCATTTTCCCCGCCAAAATGGTTGTACTACTAAAACAGAGACAAAAGATAAGAAAAAAATACCACACTTTAAACATTATCGCCTCTCGCTATTTTTTTTCAGGAAATTCTTGTTGTAATTTATCAATCATTCTATTTCGTTCAATATTGCGAGGAGAAATTTCATCTGCTCGCCTATACATTCCCAGGGCCTTCTCATGCTGATTTTGAAGATAGTATATGTTTCCCAGTAAATCGTAAGAAAGACTGACATCTGGGAATTCTATGATTAATTTCTTTAAAGAATTTTCGGCCTCTGAATATTTCTTTGCATAAAAAAATTGTTGAGAGGATGCAATTAATGTCGCTAATCGTTCTAATTCTACTGATGATAGTGCTTCTTTAACACTGCCACCGCCTTTGAGCATTTCCACGGATAGTGTAATCGATCCTTCCAACGATGGCCTTATAAGAACAATCTTCTCGTTATCATATCCTTCCTTTGATAGAATAACTTGCACAAAATTATTTCCTTTAAAAAAATCACTACTGTCCATTCGAACAGGAGTTAATCCTAAATCGCGAATCTGTCCATCCTCTTCTCGAATCTTGACACTAACTTTTTCTGGAACTGTGGAAATATTCAACAATCCCGAACTGCAAGAAGTTAACGTCACCACCAACAATAAACATCCTATGGTTTTGTAAATTATCATATATTTAATATCCTCAGTAGACCAAGCCTCTCCCTAATAAATCTACTTTACATTATTTTAAACTTTTAATCAGTTTTGAATGAGAGGTAAATAAATCCACAGTTAATATATAATTACTATATGCAAATAGTTTGATCATATATTTACCTTATTGTTCTATAATTTGATTTTAGCGTTGATTCTTTAGCTTATTGATGGCCCGCCACAACATAAATGGCAAAGCCCCGTTTTCTGCAGAATGGACAAACGCTCCAACAATTATCATGTCTGCATCCGCAGTGCTTAGCAAGCGAACATGATGTTCTTGCCCATCTTCGGTAGAGCAACTCTCTTTGGCACTTAAAACATAATTGGCCCGACAAACGGCCGGTCGATCTTCATAAACCGAACAAAGATTATCATCATTTAAAAAAAGGCATCTCCTCTTAGCGCAGGATAATCCATACCATTTATCAGCAGAATTTAATGCTTGTGCCTGCACAAGAAGACGGCCCATGTCAAACTCATCAGCGTTAGCAATTATTCTAGATGCTAATATTTCTGCCTCATCTTGAGTTACGCTGACTTGGGTATAGCAGCAATGAGCACAACCAGGCCTGCAACTAATTCGCGGTGAAACAAATTCATTACTTAATACTTTATTAACCGCCTCATCTACTTTCTGATGGAAAAATTTGACTCGCTCAAATAGTGATTTTATTTCTTTTAGTTTATCTGCAAACGTTTGAACCAGCGAGCTATAATGGGCCTCTTGTTTTAGTCGAGTATAAGTTCTGCTCGCAATTGCCGGAATGTTTATACAACCTCCTCTACTGATAACATTAGTCAAATTATATCGCATTTTTATTAATTATTTCTTGTAAGGAAAATTTTGCCTATTTACGTATAAAAACAGCACTCGCTCTATGGCCGTTGCAAAAACTTATAGGCGTCTTTGGTGAATCTATTCATGACGTCTTGATAAATAAATTTATAACTCTGAGAACCAGAAACTTTCTTATCGTCCAAATCAGCAATCCGATACAAATAATAGTGATCTAAGGTTTCAGTGGTTTTTTTCAACCAAAATTTATATTGAGAGGTAATAATTCCCAACTTATTCCTCTCATATGGAAAAAGAGGAGAAGTTACAACCAAATAGCGGCCATCCTGTGGCCTGCGTAAAAGAGAAACTCCATTAAAATATTTATCAATAATAGATTCAGCAACAGCATCTTCTTCTAACGCATAATCTAAAATAGTAGGGAAAATATCTACATGTGCAGCGATAGGAATGTTTGGGCCTTTTTTTATTTGATACTCTTCAGGCATACACAATGCCATCGGTATTTTAACTTTAGGATTTATATAATTTGTCTTAGCATGTCCCCAGGCCCCCTCTTCGCCAAATTCTTGTCCATGATCTCCCGTAAAAACTACCACGCTATTGGCCAAAACATCTTGGGAAATTGAATTTAAATAATCATACACCATGCTATCAACAAAATAAGAAGCATTTTTATAGCGATTATAGATTAATTTTAGTCGCTCTTCTCGCCCATCGCCAGACATAATAGAAAGATGGTTAAAATCTTTTTCGGCCACCGGTAAAAATCGTTCATACTCCGGTGGATAAATATAATTTGAGTGGGTACTAAAGATAAAAGTAAACATGAAGAAAGGATTTTTCGAATTATTTATAATCTGCTTACTTCCCCAGCGCAAAAGAGCCTGATCGCTCTCATACATCTTTCCTCTTATTCCAACTAATTCCTTGTATTCGTCTAATCCTTTAAACATGAATCCGGCCTGATTATATTGATGAAACTTAGTTGCCGCCGAAACTCCTCCCCAAACTTTATAACCGTTGCTTTTTAAAATTTCTATTCCTCCTGGAAGAGCACGTTTTTCTTTAAAGTTGGCGTAATGATATCCCCACAATCCATATAATCCACTAAAAACACCATATACTGTTGTATGCCCGCCACTAAAGGCCCTGTCTGGAGAGAGACAATTTTTTCGAGAAAAAAACTCAAAAAGTTTTGGCATACTCTCCGCATTGAATATTTCAGCGCGCAATGACTCCGTTAATACGTAAATTATGTTGGGCCGTTTTTTTAGCTTAATATTTTTTAATGCGGAGGTATCATAATTTAAGGTTAATGGTTCATTACTTGGACGCTGTCTGATTAATACCAAAAGAGGATATAGACTCAATACTTCTCCTCGCTGACGAGAATAGGCATGAAAAAAATTAAAAGATAAAGTAGCAACCAACAATGTCACTACCGCCTCCGCAACAATTATTCCCCTTAATAGGCGCACAAAGCGCTTATCTACAAAAACAAAAATCGAAAACAAAATAGCGGCCAAAATTGCGAGCCCAATCCCCAAACTGGCATAAGTTGTTAGCGTAATGTTAAATACTTTATAAATTTCAGGAGTCCCTAAAACTTCTAAGACGTCTCGGTCATATACATGCACTCCTTGCAAATCATAGACGATACAATCAACAATACTAAAAGATATCCAGATAATCTCATGTCCCAATTGGATATAGCGATTATATCTTTCGGCCGATAGCAAGCGAACAAGCGGTAAAATTATTATTTGAAAAAAATGTTTTGCAATAAAAAAAATGGCAAAGATATATAGTGACAAATATAAATAATCTTGTGCCTTGGCACTAAATTGATTGGCACGAAAGAAGCTTTGAAAAAAAAAAGAGTATATTACTAACTGAACAACCGTCCCAATGAAAATATATACATTTGTTTTTTTGATTAGCTCAATCATTGCCGCCGACTAACTAAATCGCACAAATCTACCTGATCAGCAACTCGTTTGATAGTAAAAGAAATATCTCGATCAATGGTATCTCCCGCCAAGCGATATTTAATATTATGCGTTCGCGGCACTACATTTCCAAAACTATCTCTATTAATCGGAAACGCAATTCCTTCTTTGGAAGCAATTGGCAACTTTACCAATCTTTTCTCCCCAAAAAGTTCAAAAAACAGCTGTCCATTAACACAGGCCCGAGAAGTTATCAGATAACCATAGGAGCTTGGTGCCATCTCTGGAATTTCCACATTTTTCTGCTGTGCAGAACTATCCAACATCACAGTAGTAACAAAATGTTCTCGCTCACTCTCTTCAACTCGCAAAAATACTTCCTTGTTAAGCTCAACTTCCACCTCTCCCACCAAAGAAACTTCACTTAATACATCATTAATAAATACTTTATGCTTAAACGAAGAATAGTTTGTAATATTAATTTTTCCTATTTGAGGAGCTGGAGTAGCATTATTTTTGGCATCACCTAAAACTTTGCGCTTAATTCCACTATCATTTATCATTGGAATATCTACAAACAATAAGATTGCCAATACAACAATAATTCCCATTAAAACCAATTTGCCGAAAGATGCTTTTTTTTCCATCTCTTCAATTTTTATCCCTCTCCCTCCTTCTTTACCGTCTGCCTTGGAGGACATTTTTCCTGGAAAAATCTCTTTTCGTAATTTTTTTTCTAAAGCAATTTTTCTGTTGCCACTAGACACCGACAATGGGGTGGGATCTGAAGACGTCTCCACCTTTGCCTCTTTTTTATTGCGTCTAATTGCCGCCAATTTTTTCTCTGGATCTTGGCCTAATTGTGAATCTGAAAAATCAAATTCCGGCCCTCTTCTTTTTTCTGCCTCCGTTAACTTGTCTTTTTTATCATTGCCGGCAGGTTTGCCTGATGCTGATTCTGACTCTCCTTGCAAAATCTCTTTTTTATCACCAAGAGGACTTATGGCAGTAGGGCCGGATACCTCGAAACTAGATGGTGAAAAACTAATGTTGTCAGGCGTTTGCTGATCTCTCTCTAATTCTTTGAGAAATGGTTTTAAATCGATCTGGCCGAATTGCAAAATTCTATCTCGATCTACTTTTATATCTTCCTTAAACAACTCTCTGGCAAACTGCGCTAAATCGGTAGGATTAAAATCTGGATAAGTAGAATATAAAAATTTAACTAAAGCTCTATTAAATTTATCACAATCTTCATAACGATTATCTGGAGACTTAGATAGCGCCTTCAAAATAATTTCATCTAACTCTTTGGGTACATTCGGATTTATGGAGGAAGGAGGCGGAATTTTACACTTCTGGATCAACTTTAAAACAGCAAGATCATTTGATGCCGCAAATAACTTCCTGCTACAAAGCATTTCCCAAATAGTTACCCCCAAAGAAAATTCATCATACCTTCCATCTAACTCTTTTCCATCCAAATATTCCGGAGCAATATATGATAGTTTTCCTTTTATGGTTCCCGTTTGCGTTTCATCTACGTTAGTAACTGATTTGGCGATACCAAAATCAATCAACTTAACCGCTCCATCATAGGTTAACATGATATTATGAGGGGAAACATCACGATGAATTATTTTGGCCGCTCGGCCTGTTAATTTATCAACATGGCGATGAGCATAATGCAGTCCCTGACAAACTTGCGAAACAATATATACCGAGATCTCTACAGGAAAAACAAATCTTTTTTCCTGTAGTTTTTCTAAATACTGTTTTAAATTCTTCCCATCAACATATTCCATGGCAGTATATAGTTGGCCACCATAGATACCATAATCATAAGTTTGAGCAATATTAGGATGATTAAGTCCAAAGGTGACTTTTATCTCATCCAAAAACATCGTTTTAAATGCCGCATCATCAGAGTACTGAGGTTGAATCATTTTTATGGCCACAATCTTATCTGCCTTATCCCCTAATGTTCTAGCACGGCAAATCTTGGCCATCCCACCATCAACCACATGATCTAATAAGAGATATCTCCCAAATCTTTCTTTTATTATTTTAGTTTTTTTTACTTCACCCATATAAGGCCATCATCTCAAATAAATCAATTAAGCAAGATATTAGCTTCGGAAAATCCCGGCAATCCAATCGTAATGTTTTCGACTGGCCCACTACCGTTTTTGTTGCAATGGCCATATAGTTTGTACAAAGAAAGTGATGATCGATCAAAATCTGGATGTAATTTTAGATGCGTCTCAAAATTAGGAAGCATTATTTTATCAAACCCATTTCTGGCCATTTCATCTAGAAACATTCTCTGTGAAATTTTTTCTTCATCGGCAGCATAACTTAGTGTTATTAAAAAATCCTTGCAAGCATTAATTTCCGCTAATTCATCTGCGGACAACCAATTGACAAAAGGACTTTTAATATCAAAACGGGTAACATTAACATCAAAAAACATCGAAAATTCATGAAACCAACTAACTCTTTTAAATCTTAACGAACCACTCCACCGTTGATTCTTGTAAACACCACCGTTCATCGAAAAATCACCGTAGTCTATAAGTTGTTTGGTAAGCGTTGAGCAGGAAAATAAAAAGCACATGCTAAAAAAAATAAAGAAAGAAAAAAATTGGGCCATCTGTTACACCAACACTCCCATAAAAAAACAACACCATGAAAAATCACTTCATTATCTATTCTAAGATAGGTTTCATAAAGTTGAAATATCTAATTTTGATTAATGTACTCTTCAATGGATTTTCTTGCCTCCTCATTTAATCCGACAAATCTCAAAGAAAAACCCAAACTATCCGTCAAAACACGAACAATTTTGCCTTGAGCAACAAAGCTTCTCTCTCCATTATCTGGATGTACATTCATTGAAATTGTATTCCCCAGTACCAACGGACAGTCGGCCACCAAAATCTGTAGTCCACCAATCGATATATCCCGACAAATTCCTTCATATACCTTAGTCTGATCGTGAAAGAGAAGTCTGGCCACAAAGGGACGTCTAGTACTTTTTCTACGATCTACTTCATCAATGATTGGTGGCAATGCTGCAAACAGCTTCTCATAAATAGGTGTATCTGCCAGAAAAATCCATGCCGTCATTCCCGGTGAAAAAATTAATGTCTTACCATTAATCCGCTTTTCCTCAAAAAGTTTCTTTATAAAATTTAAAGCGTAAGGCCCATATTCGTTTTCCACTCCGTTACGATCAATCCCCGTTTTAATAGTAAAAATTCGATCATCAAAAGAGACCGTTGCCCAATTAAATTCTACCACTTCATCTTTTTTGTGTTCGATCTTTTCTGGGGCAGCAGCATAATCATCTGAATCCTCTGACTCCTCTAAATGTAACGTTAGGTCCTCGCTAAATTTATTATCAATATTTTTTTCCGTTGCCAGTTTTTTTTCAACCGGAACATCTCGTTTGACTTCAGGGGCAATTTCTTTTTTGTATAGATACTCCAGTGCCGGAACATCCTGTATATGTTTCCAATTATCAAAACCTTTTTGCCAAACAAAACTTTCTTCAAACAATGTTCCTTCCGAGAAAAGTTTTTCTAACTCCTCTTGAGAAACTGGCCCAACTCGCTCGTTATCCAAAACATAATACCAATTTGCTGCCATAGATCTGCTCCATCTTAAGTTGATACTCAAACTGCCTCTTACTTAGATTTTAAATCTCTGAAATCATAGAAAGAAGATGGGCGATATTTGCCCCTCTTAAGGCCTATGACCTATAAGTATTTTACTCGGCCATTTTTTACAAAAATTCTTCAATCTTCTTCAATAATTTTAAAAATCTCCGATAAGGTATTAGGTGTAAAAAATAAAAAAGGTCAATTATGAAATCACAATTTGTCCTATCCCTGGCTTTGTTACTATTAACCTTTATCGTGACGTCTTGCGCGAAAGAAGAGTTTGGTGCAAATAAAATTGTCGACTCACAAACCTCACCAGGATTGTGGGCAAAAACTACAAACGATTGCGCCAACTTCACGCTAATACGTCCACGAGTTGATTTTCTCTTTTTGTGGGATAATTCTAGTAGTCAGCTTTTTGTGACAGATGCAACTAAAAAAGCATTAAATAACACCATTGATTTAGTTGCCACTAGATTTGACTATCGAATAGTTCTTGCTCCACTAAATGGCACTGGCCCTACCGACACCTATATCGTTACCGAAAATCCTGATGGCCTTACCGCTTCTGCCTTGTCTCGGGTAATTCCTCGTGATCAGGCCGGCAGCAAGCTCTCTAATTTTCCAATAAGCGGCGGCTCTGATGAGCATGGACTTGAACGTACTGTTGAACTCGTAACCGATAGTTACCATAATGGAATCTTCCGCCAGTCTTCATACTTGATAACAGTATTAATGTCCAATGAAGACGATGTCATCACTGATGGGGCCGGATACTTCAGTGGCCCATTAACCGACCTACATATTTCTGAGCAAAAGGCCCAATTGCTATCATTACGTAACAGTCTACTTCATAGTCAGCAATTTCGCTTTATTTCGCTAGTTTCACATCAAAATTGTTCCACCGGATTTAAGGCAAATTATAGTTATAAAAAAATGTCTAAGCTTATATACGATGAACCATACTTGAATGGCATCGTTTCTCCTGCAGATCAAAACAGTAGGGCCACACCAGATAGTTATGATATTTGCGGTGCAAATTTTAATAACCTCTTTGATGGAATTAATGAATCCATTCAAGACACAGTGATAAAGCACGTTTATAATTTTTGGCCAATATCCTCTGCCACCGATCCCTCCTTCGACCCTGAACAAGTTACTGTTCGCAAAAGTACTGGAGTTGAAATACCTCGCTCCGACAGTGACGGTTTTACGATTTTACCTGGTATACAATACAATCACAACACCAGACTACATCCCAATCCCGGGGAACCTTTCACTGGCCATTTACTAGAACTTCATGGCCAAGAAAATTACGTGCAATACCCAGAATGCCTGATTGTAAAAACCAAGGAGCCACTCTCCTACTATGGCCATGTTTTACTATCTGCGCGCCCGCAAGAAGATTCTATTGCTTTAAAGATAAATGGAAAAGATATTCCTCGCTCAACAACCAACGGGTGGGAGTACATTGGATATCGACAATCTCAAAATATCAAAGTTATTTCTCCCGACAATGAAGCACCGAAACTGCCAGGGATCATTAAAACAGGGTATTTTTTAAAACTACACGGCAGCGCAATATACAGCAATGGCAGCGTTGTCAGTCTTACCTACTACCCGGCGGCCGCTGAATAATAAATATGATCTTGTATTAGTAATGGGCGTGGGCCTTACTTTCGTTTAATTTATTAATGGCGTTCATAACTTTGATAGAAGGGAATGTCTGTTTTAATTTCTCATAGCTAACATCTACCGTCATTACGTTGCTGTTACCAATTACAATTTCTGTACAAAAACCGGCCTTAATGGCATCGGCCAAATCTTCATTCCCAATCTGGATATTTTTGGCCTTAAACTCTTCAAAGATTGCCGTTAGATTAGCGGCGGCCTTATCTGTTTTGGTGTTTTTATCCGCAAGTTGATCCATAATTCTCTTTAGCAGTTTTTCACATTTATCCGAAATCTTTAATTTCTTGTCATCGGCGGTCAAGCGTTGTGTATTGAAAAAAAGTAAAAATCTTCTTAGTGTTTCTAAATCATGAACCTGTAAAACTTTAGGAAGACCTGTCTCATCTTTTCCCAGTGTCATCTGTCCGTTGGTAACAAAAAGATTTAAGAGCTCTTCCATCTTTATTTCTGGATAATTAAAAATATCAAATGCATAAAATTTTATTTTATCTATATGTAATTGAGTATCGCCATCTTTTAACTCTCCATGTGTTTTCATCGCTAAATAGACGATGGAAAGAAATTTTGTTATATCTGTCGAATGAATAAATTTATAGTCTGATACCTTGCCATCTTTTCCAAAACCGACAGAGGCGGATTCTAATTCTTTAACCTTAGCATTTGTTTTTCGCAAACGGCCGGCCAGTGTATTAATAATTGTTTTAAACCATGGATTTAAACTAGACATTGTTTTTTCAAAGGCCACAAAAGAGATCTCCACTACCTGAGTAGTCACGATGGCCGAGGCCGAACAACTCCGACGTCTTGAGGTTTCATCAAAATACGCCATTTCTCCAATAACTTCTCCCGCACGCAAGACGGCAATATCAACAAAGCCTCTGCCTTTTGGCAAAAACAGTCTTATTTGGCCGGTCTGAATTATATATAAAGAATCGGCAACGTCATTTTCATTAAATATAATGGCCCCCGCACTAAATGTTTTCAGTCCTGATTTTTTTTGCGCCTGTTGGGCCGCCGGAGTAGGGGCCGGGGCGGTGCTTGCGGGGGCGGCTTTTTTTAGAGGCGGTGTTGCCAAGAAAACTCTCCTGTAAAAAACATAACTTGAAGATGTTTTTATTATAGTGTAATTTGACTGCCATTTTAATCAAAGAGGTAATAAATGCTAGCAAGAAAAAACTTTGAGGCCTCCCCCACCCCACTTTCCGAGGAATGGGTTGCTGAATTTGAAAAAAGTTTGCATCATATTTATAAAAATGAACTAGATAAAAATAGTAGGACAATTGAGGTGTTTGGGGATGCTTACCATGATGAAATAGTGGTTGCCATATCCCTTATATCTCCATCTTCCCCAAATAGTGCACCAGTATCCTTTATTCTCTCTCTTGATCTGGATAAAAAAGAAAATGCAACTAAACTACTCAAAAATATCTTAGACATAACTGGCGTCTTTTTAGATCAATACTTCAACTCTCATGAGTGGGACGACTACTCCCCGACCTGGACAGAAGCCACTTACAAAAAAACTTTGTTTTATTATCAGGTAACTAGAGAAAATATTCGACTCTCAAAAATGGCCGATGGCCTGCTCTCTAACAACTAAATTTCCTCAAAATCTTTACTTGAAAGGCCCTTAGTTTCAAAAGCAATATCTTGTTCATCTTCAACCAGATCATTATCAACATCATCAAAAACTTCTGCCGCCGACTCAATATCTAGTTCTTTAAGTGAATTATAAAATGCCTTTTCATCGGCCAAATCGGTTAAGACGGCCTCTAAATATTTAATTGGATACTTCTCCATTAACTCAGTAACAAAGCGCTGTAACTTTCCGTCCAACAATATATTCTGCTTCTTCTTTATATCTGCCCAATTTTTTATGTAGTGATAGCGACAATAGCCAAGAGTAGTATCCGGATTATCGCAATCCTTTTCTATGCACTCGTCTGAGTCTGATTGAAAATAATCTACTAGTTTTAGAGAATCAAAAATAGACTTAATAGAAAAACTCTCACTTAGTGATAAAATCTCTTCTACTAAGCTTTCCTTTATCTCCTTTTCAATGTCCACCTTGAAAGAGCTTTCGGAAACATTAATGATATCATCACTACGTCCTCTTCCTCGGCCCTTGATTGGTGCAGCTTCTTCATTTTTTTTGCTATCTTCTTTGGCCTGCCGTCCCTTTTTTGCCGCAACTACCTCTTGTGCTTTCGCAGGGGCCGTTTTCTTGCCCTTTATTTTTGCAGGCGCAGCTGCCGTTTTAACTATTTTTTTCTTTTCTACTTTTTTGGCCTCTTTTTTGGGGTGAACTTGGGCCTTTTCAATTTTTTTCGTTTTAGCTGACACTTTACTTTTTGTGGCCGGGGCTGCTTTGGCCTGAACTTTTTTATTGCTGGCCTTCGCGGGGGATTTTGCTATTGGCCGAGACGGGTGTGCTTTCTTCGTTGCAGAGGCACCTTTTTTTGCCACAACCGGCGGCGTTTTTTTCACTGTGGCCGCTTTACTCTTGGCCAGAGTTCCTTTTGCCGTGGCCACTTTAGCGGCACCAGTTTTTTTGTCTTTTCCCTTAGCAATAACTGGTTTAGCAACTATTTTGACCTTTACTGGCGCAGCTGTCTTTTTAGACTTACCTTTTTTCTTATCATCTACAACTTTTTTGTTATTTTTTTTTGCCATAATCAATTCCATCCCAAATATTGAAATTTAACATCTAAGTTAATACGTAATCTAACCTATATCCGTACCATCCTTTTACTGAAAGCGCAATTGGCAGGACTGCAATTAAATACCGCCGGCCAAACTTATATCTATTTTGGCCGGCGGTTACAACAAAATGGACTTATGTTACATTAAAAATTGAAAAATTGTTGCTGGAATTTTTAGCATATAAAAAAGCAGTTTTTTCTTCATACTCGCACCATCCAAAAGTTTCGTGCCATCATCAGGTTTCCCATCCGCTCCCAAATGATATGAGTTTTTCATACGCACTTTGATATTGCGATAAACATCATTGGCCAGCTCTGGACTACCGCTACAAAAAATGGCCATTTCGGTGTTATAAAAATTTGATCGATTATCAATATTAAATGTTCCAATCATAAAAGAGTTATCATTAAAAAGTATGGTTTTTGAGTGCGTACCCCACACCGCGTTTCTAACCTCGTTACTAACTAAATCAGCTTCATTAGAAAAAGTTCCCTTGTAAATATACGCATTAAACGCATCATAGGGAGTGTATAATTTTACCGTGTCATCAAAAACGGTCGCTACATACAAAGCGTCAGTAGAGTTTATGCTGTTTGTCAAAATCGTTATTTTGACACCCCCATCCAACAACTGCTGCATAATTTTTCTACTTCTTGAATTCTCTAAAAAATATGGCGAGTCGAAAATAACCTCATCATCGATTTTGCCCAACCATTCCGCAATCTCTTTTCGCAGCAAACGATAATTTTGATTATAGTTTTTAGAAAAAATACGCTGAATGAGACTGGCGCCTTCTCGATCTGTGGCAAAAGAGGCCTCTGGGCAATCATATTTTTTAGTCGTTTGCAAGGCCTGTGCTCCATATGAAAGCGCAAACTCTAAATTCCTTTCATCCTCTCTTGTAAGCTCCACTAAGGCCCGAGCTTCCGTCATCTTTCGATTGTACGTTTTCATTTGCGCCTTATGCGCCTCTTCATCTTCTGGCCCATAGACAAATTCCCCGCGCTTAGTAACCCTTCTTGTAGGCATCTTCACCATGGCCGGAGTTTGCACAATATCTGATGCCCAATATAATTCAAATCCATCCCTCATGGCCTTAACCAGCTCCCCTTCCACCCAGACATCTCTATCTAGAAAATTAAACGTCTTCGATAAATCAAAATATTCGTCTGCGATATTTCGTCCACCAGTTATGGCCTCCACCCCATCACGCACTAACAACTTACGATGATTGCGAAACTGCACGGAGGATATTTCAACTAGTGCAGCAGGATTATAGTAACGCATCTCAATTTTATGCTCGGCCAAAACAGTGGCGTAATATTCATTCAATTTAAAAACTGCCAGAGATTTGTCAATTAATACCCGCACTGCTACCCCGCGTTTGGCCGCCTCAATTAACTCCTGCACAATGATTCGTCCTGCCGAATCATAATTAAAAATAAAAGTTTCCAACTCAAGTGTGGTAGTGGCGCGTCTAATCAGATCTATGCGAGCATACAAGGCCGCAATGCCGGTATTGATGATCTGCATTTTATTGCTATTAAGCGAACTTACTCGATATGGATATTTGTCTGGTTCGGGAGGACCATTTTGCCCGGCAAAAAGATCACACATCCACAATAGAAGTAATAATATTGCAAACGGCCCTTTCTTACTGCTCATATACGACTCTCCATTCCTTCATCTGGGCACTATTATTATATAAGCTCAGCGTAATACAAAGTTGAGTGCAATGATACAGTAGCTCCTGGATAGCTGTAATTCTTTCCACACTGTAAATTATTTTTACAATCAACAAAATGAAATCAAGAAGGTGTAAGGACGAAACCATAGTCTACTGGAAACCTGTTTTCAGTCTGGCCCAAGTAATTCTAAAATACCTTTAAATTCAGGAGCATCGTCACAAATCTTAGGCAGTTTCAGGGCATTACAATTAGACATCTTTTGCAACATCAATCTGGACTTAAGGAGTATACAAAATTAGAAGGCTTTAAAGAAATAGAGGCCATTAATTGGGCTGCTCTTTCTTTGCTTTAATGCGATTATGATCATCTAGCAGTACTACCGTTGGCCGATGCGCATGAACTTCTTTTTGATCAAGCTGCCTTCTTCTCCATCCATTCGCCTTTAGCCGATCTCTTGAGTTCAATTCGCGAGAATTTTTTACCAGTATTATTTAAAATCATATCATGCAAATCATAATCTCTATCAGGCATTTTATTTCCAATAGCAAAGCGAACAAGTCTATCTAGTGTTTCTACCACTGGCTGGGCCCCTGTTTCTATTCGAGAGAGGGTTTCATGAGCATATCCAATTAGGTGTGCAAACATTATTCCAGAGTACCCTAAATGCTTGCGCAAAAAACGAATCTCGCTTCCTTTAAGAAGATCGGCCTTATGGAGCAAAAGCTTGGCAATTGTTGCATGTAATTTTTCAAGATCTCCAAATTGTATCAACTCTTCTCCACACTCATGGCATTTTAAAATTGGAACATCAATAAGGGTGACATTATCTAGTCCACAATCTTTATAGCGATAGTTGGCCTTTGATTTTTTTAACTCTTTTTTACTTTCGCAGAATGAACATTTCATAAAGATACTCCAGTTTTATTTTCGCTTATCCCACGCTGTTACAACAATGAGATGCTCTCCATTACTTGAAAAGCATATGACAACTACAATATTGCCAGTTTCCAAGCGATAGCGGTAACTACCATGTTCAAATTCTCCATCATCGATAATTTTTGAATCTGAGCTTTTTAAAATATTAAGAGCGTCAGTGGTTGTTAAATCATCATTTTCAAGCTCGGCCAGAGCATGTTTTGAAAACAACACATTTTGTGGCATCAGCGTCATAATCTTGCGAACAAGCTTTCTAGACTCATTGCGGTTCATTTTTTCTATTTTAAAATCTGCTGGAGACATATATTGATCATATGTCATATATTGATATTTTGTCAAATAACTAAAGCTTCTCAACTAGATGTTTCGTTGATTAATTAAATACCCGCAAGATTATGAAATAACGCTTAGAAGAACCTAAATTGCTTAGGTAAAATATGTCCATGTTAACCGGCTAATTTTCAAATAAACAGTTAAATTCTCCTGCTCAAAAAATCTAATACCCCTAAAGGCAAGCTATTATCTTAATTAATACTGCCTAAAAATTGGGCTGCTCTTTCTTCGCTTTAATGCGATTATGATCATCTAGCAGTACTACCGTTGGCCGATGCGCATGAACTTCTTTTTGATCAAGCAGGGCATAAGAGACAATAATAACCTTATCACCTTTATGAACCAATCGCGCGGCCGCACCATTTAGTCCAATCTCTCCGGCCTCTTTCCCGTAAATAACATAAGTGGCAAAACGCTCACCATTGTTAATATTATAAATTTCTACTCGCTCAAAAGGAGCAAATCCTGCCGCTTCACAGAGTGCCGGATCAATGGAAATCGAACCTTCATAATCAATATCTGCGCCGGTAACTGTAGCGCGATGAAGCTTGGATTTAAAAACTGTCAACATCATACATACCCCCCATTCTCTCTGGACATTTCCATTCCAGGATCTAGATTTAAATTTAAAATTAGTGATTGATAAATACCCTGCAATACCAAATCAGGCGCAATGGCATCAAAGATTCCTTCCTTCTCAAAGATACGAGAAAAACCGCCGGTTCCCACCACCAATGGACGCTCTTCTCCGTCGCCGTTTGCAAAACACTCTTGGGTAATTTGCCGAATAATTTCTTTAGCACTTCCTACGTGGCCATAAAAAAGCCCACTTTGAATACTCTCTACGGTGGAGCGGCCAACTCCGTTTTCTGGCACTACAATTTCTACCTTTGGCAACTTGGCCGTTCGCTGAGATAGGGCCTCCATCGAAATTCGCATACCTGGGATAATTGCTCCACCTAGATACTCGCGATTTTTAGAAACTGCACAAAAAGTAGTGGCCGTACCCAAATCAACAATAATCAAATTACGGTTAGGCCAAATTCCCACGGCCGCGATGGCGTTAGCAATTCGATCCGCGCCAACCTCTCTCGGATTTCGATACTTAATATTCAAACCACTTTTAACCCCCGGCCCAATTACAAATGGCTCTGCGCCAAAATATTTTACACATCCGTTACGCAACGAATGCACAATATCTGGAACAACTGAGCAAATTCCAATGTGCGAAACAGTATCTGGATCAAAACCATTTTCGCGCAACACTACTTTTAAAAAAAGGCCATATTCATCCGAAGAAACCGTCTGCCCGGTAACTTTTCTAAAATTAAGCCGTATTTCTCCTCCATCAAACAACCCGCCATATATTTGACTGTTTCCCACATCCAAGCACAAAATCACAACCTACTCCTTGTTAAATATCTCTAGAAATATTTTAAATTAATGCTTTATTACTAAGTTTGATAAAAACTTTGCCAACTCCTCTTTGTTTTTTGTTCGTTCAACTTCTGCCATTTTGGCATCATAAATAGTTGCCCAGTGTTGCTTTTCTCCAATATCGTGAAGATCATTGTGTACAACGTAATCCACTCCTTTGTTACTTCCTAAAAGGCGGGCCACTGCCGCCTTGCGCTCAGTAGGGTTTTCAGAGTCAGTGAGTTTAAAGCCCACAATCATCGCCTGCTTACTACTATCATATTCCCGAATCCGCTCAATAATCTTAAAATTACGTTTTAGTTTTAAACTAATCTCTTCTTGAGATGAAAGTTTGGATAATTTATTTGGAGCAAGCAATTGTTCTTGTGCTCCACTACCAATCGCAACTGACTCTACCGAATAATCACTTACCGCCGCCAGATGAATAACCGCATTAAATTTAATCTCTCCCAACATATTTCTCATCATCTCATTTAAGTCGACAAAGCTGGTGTAAGAAAAAGATTTTATATTACCTAGCTTTCCAATATAATTTGGAATAGATGCATATTTCCCATGCAAATAAAAAACTTCCACGAAACGTTTCTGTTCATCAGCACATTTTATTAATTCTTCACAAATGTTTACTGCCGTTTTCCCTGAGCTAACATTAGTGATATAGCGAACGTCATCAATGCGTTCGCAGGTGGCACCACCTGTCACTAGCACTCTAAGAATATCTTGCTCTTTTTGGCAGGCCTTGTTCATCTAAGCACCTCCTGCATCTTCTCCCAAATCAAATCAATCTCCAATAACTTACCCTTACCGACATCCCCACAGGCCAGTCGCCCTTCACCAACCTCAAAAATAAAACAACCCAGTTCGCGTAATAGTCCAATTGACCGCGATGTAACAGGATGTAGATACATTCCCTCATTCATCGCAGGCGCAATCCAAAAGGGTTTTTTAAAATTATTGGCCAAAAAAGTCGCTCCAATTAAATCCTCTGCTAGGCCCGCGGCCAATTTATTAATAGTGTTGGCGGTGGCCGGACAAACTAAGAATAGATCGGCCCACTTATTCAAAGAGACATGATCAATATTCATTTTGGCATCAAACATTCCTACTTGCAGCGGATTACCAGATAGTGCTTCCAGGGTAGCGGCGCCAATAAATTGTAGGGCCGCTTCGGTGGCCACGCAACGAACACTATGGCCTTCTTTGACTAGCCGAGAAATAAGTTCACAACTTTTATAGCAAGCAATTGATCCGGTAAGCATCAATACGACATTGGCCTGCTTCTTTTTTGCCTCATTAGATTTGGACATTGTCAATTAACCTCACTTTGCCTAAAAAAACGGCCCCAAAGCGCCGCCCAAATTCTTCCTCTAAATAATCCACCACGAATCCTGCCCGCTCTAAATTTAATCGGCACTCATGTAAATTTTTACATTTACTTAACTCTCGATAAAAAAGGGGAGCTAGCTGTCTGGCAGTGCTATCTAATTTTAAATTTCGCGAGCTCATGGCAAGGCCATCTGCCTCTCGCACGAGGGGGCAAGGAATAATTTCTATTTCTAAAAAAAAGGCCTCGCACATTCCTTTAATTAATAAATATTGCTGATAGTCTTTTTCTCCAAAATAAGCACAGGTTGGCCGCACAATATTAAAAAGCTTCATTACCACACTTAGCACTCCATCAAAATGCCCAGGCCGAACCTTCCCACATAAAGTTTTTGACAACTCTTTTTCTCGAACTTCGTAACGATAATCATCAAGATATACTTCGCTATAATTAGGCATAAAAAGAAAATCTACTCCTGCGTTTTCAAGTGCATGCAAATCTGCCTCTAGTGTATTGGGATAGGTTTCCAAATCTTTTTTATCATTAAACTGAGTAGGATTAACAAAAATACTGGCCACAACAATATCGCACTCCTCCTTGGCCCTCTCCATTAATGAAACATGGCCCGCGTGAAGTGCTCCCATCGTCGGAACAAACCCCAAGCGCCCCCTCATCTCTTTTCTGGTTGCTTGAAACTCTCTGACTGTATTTATAATTTTCATTTTCATTTTCATCTTTATTTTTCTTTTTTTGTCTTCACTTTTTCTCTTCACTCACTGATACGATTCTTCCATCCGCGGAAAACTCTTTTCCTTAACCTCTTTGCTATACAAATTAACTGCCGATAAAACGTCATCATATAGGTTGGAATATTTACGCAAAAATTTAGGATTAAAATCAGGATTAACGCCCAAAAGATCATGCAAAACTAAAACTTGCCCGTCGACTCCAACTCCCGCACCGATCCCAATAGTCGGCACAGAAACTTTTGTTGTAATCTCATGGGCGGTTATATCATCAACGCACTCCAACACCATACCAAATACTCCCAACTCCTCCAATCGGTTAGCATCCTGAACAATCATCTCACGATTGTTGGCCTGGCGGCCTTGGATTTTATATCCTCCCAATTGATGAATAAATTGAGGAGTTAAACCCAAGTGGCCCATCACCAAAATTCCTGAACGCACAATGTGAGAAATTACCTCCTCGTGTCCAGAAACTCCCTCCAATTTGATAGCATCTGCTCCCGCCCGCATCAAGATTTCTACCGCATTCATGGCCGGCACGATTCCCTTTCTAAAACTCAAAAAAGGCATATCGGCAACGATAAATTTCTTTGGGGCCCCCTTTTTTACTGCTGCAGTATGAGTTGCCATCATTTCTATTGTGGCATGCAAAGTATTTTCATATCCATGCATCACCATCGCCAAACTATCCCCCACCAGTAGCGCATCGATATCACTTCCGGCCAAAATTTGCGCTGACCAAAAATCATAGCAAGTGGCCATCGCAATGGCCTCTCCTGATCGTTTCATCTTTTTCCAATCAAAAACATTCATAGAAAAAACTCCGGAAAATATGCTCGCACAAAACCATTATAGATATCGCCCATTTTTTCATCTTGCTCTTTTAATAATGCCAAATGTGCTTTTACAACTGTAAAATCCTGACGCATCAATGGCCCGGTCAGTGCTCCATCGCTATCAATTTCTAAATTTTTATAAATTCTCTGCAGGTAGGGAAAGGCAAATTCCTTAGAGATTCCCAGCTTCTTTTCAAAATCACTGAAAAGTTTCTGCCACAAAAGGGTAGAAAAATTTCCGGCCATAACACACAGCGCATGGTAATAAATTTTTTGTTCTGGTAAAATTTCCACAGAGGGGTTGGGAAATCTGGGGAAAATATCATCAAACGAATACTTTCCTTTTTCCACCACAAATGGAATCTTCTGATAACTCTCTAGTTCATATAACTGCGAGGCAAAACTCATGAGTGGATGAAAACCTTGGGCCCCCGCAACAACCACACTTCCCGAAAAGTGAATAACTTTTTTACCAAAAAGCAGCTTGGTATTATCCTCAAGAAAGGAGGAAATAGCCGAGTCAGAAATTAAAATCAAAACTACCTGGCATCCATCAAAATCCGGCCAAGTTTTAAAGGGAATAGATTGTAAATTGAAATAATGCTTAAAATGATTAGCAACTCTTCCATTGCCAACAATACAGTAGACCAAAAAATCAGATACCTGTTCCATAAGAATCAAGTCCCGTTTAATAACTAAAAATAGGCCCCAATGTCACCGTTTATTTTAAAATCAGTGCACCATCTTCATACCTCCTTTTAAAAGGTACGTCATCCTTTTTTGCGGAAAGTGCATAATATATCTGAGTAAACAGGTTCAGTCGGCCACCCATTAATAACTGCAGAAAATAACGCTTAGTTCCCTTGTCACTAATTAAGAAGATAGCGAAAAAAAATAACAGTCTAAGTTTTTATCAAAAACCTCCGATAAACCGGTAGATAACCTTGTTTAGATTTATAACACGGGAAAAAAATATGAGTCTTGATTACGACAAACTAAAAAAGAAAGAAGGCGAAAGTGCCTCCGAAAAAATGGCCTCCTATAGCGACTTGTATACTGTTATCGCTTTTGTTTTCTTAGCGATGTACATAGTGGCCAACGTGCGAAGTACCGTCTACAGCTTAGTAAAAAATTCAGAAAAAAAAGTTATGCAGGCAGAGATAGCTGACTACAAGCAACAACTCAAAGTCTATGAGGCCCTAAAACAAGATCAATTACAAAAAGTCACTCAAGATGAACAGGCCGTTTATGAAGAACTAATGGGCAAACTCACCCTATTACAAGACGAGGCCAAACAAGAAAAAGAAGATCTGATAAAGCAGGCCGCGGAAAATGAAAAAAAAGAAGTTGCTTTAAACCAATATCAGCAAATTATTCGCAACATCATCAATGCCAACATTTTAGCAAAAGAAAGAATTCAGCGTCGTGATGATAACATCGTCCGCAAACGCGAGACTATCATTGTACAAAAAGAGGACATTGAAGAAAAAGCACAGGTAATTGTTGAAAAGCAACAAGATATAGAGCAAAAATCACAACTCATTGTAGAAAAAGAGACTATCATTGCTGAAAATGAAAATATCATTGAACAAAAAAGTGCTCAGGTTAACGAATTATCCAAAGATGTTGAAGAGAAAAAACAGGCCATCGCCATCAATAATGAAAACATTGCCAAGCTTAACAACTCTTTAGAACGCAAGATTGCTGACTTAAATGCTGCGTATAAATTACACAAAACCACTAAAGCGGAAATGCAAGCGGCAATAGAAAAAATTCAACAATCTACTGCTAACCAAATAAGTCAAATCAAAGGCGAATCTACTCAATATCAAAAGCAATTAGAAGATACTAACGATAAGCTTCATCAAACCACCACTCAGTTAACCGAAGCAAGTGCTAAAATTAGTGCTCAAAATGCAGAAAAAGCTCGACTGGCGATGGAACTAGAGGAGGCCAGCAAATCTTACGAACAACTTAAAGCGGAAAATGAACAGGCCTTTGCCGATTTGCAACGCGCCAATCAAGAATCCATGGACAAACTAAAAAGCGATTATGCTGAGCAAATGGCAAAAGACAAGGCCGACTTTGATGCGGCAATGAATGCGGTCAAAATGTCTGCCTCCGAGCGGGCAAAAAAAGAACAAGAGTTTAGAGCAAAAATGTTAGCAGAGAAGGCCGCACTTGATGGTAAATTGGCCGGACTAGCTTCTGAAATTAATGATGCCAACCAGGCCTTACTTGCCGCCAATGCTGAAAAAGAAAAACTCTCTCGCGATGTTGCCATGACTCAATCACAACTTGATGCCGCTAAGGCCAAGGCCGTAGCTGATATGAATCGCCAAAAAGAAGATTTTGAGAAAAAAATTGCGCTTGAGCGTGAAACTTTTTTACGCAATTTAGAAAAGCAAAAGCTATCAGCAAATGCTAAGGCGAAAGCACTCAAAGAATTTCAAGAAAAAACTAAAAAAGAGAAGGCAGAGTTAAATGATAAAATTGCCGTAATCTCAGATGATTTGAAAAAAGCGCAAGAACTACTTGCCGCCAAAAAGAAACTTGCCAACGAAATTATGATGAACTTCAAAAAGGCGGGAATCGAAGGAGATGTTGATCCTGAAACAGGAGATGTTACCATCTCCTTTGGCCAAGACTATTTTGAAACTGGACGGGCCGATCTAAAACCCAGCATGAAAGATACTTTACGTAAATTTATGCCAACCTATTCGATGAGTCTTTTTAAAGATGAGAAGATCGCTCAAAAAATTTCTTCCGTGGAAATTATTGGTTTTTCCTCTCCGACCTATCAGGGAAAATATATTGATCCCAGCAGTCTAGATCCGCAATATCGTTCAGCAGTAGATTTTAACTTGGATCTGAGCTTTAAACGTGCCAAGGCCGTTTTTACCTATATTTTTGACACCACCTCCATGACCTACAAATACCAAGATCGACTATCTCCACTGGTAAAAGTTACCGGAAGAAGTTTCTTGGCCACTGAAATCAAAGGCCGCAACATTGCCTCGGGGATGACTCAACGAGAATATTGTGAAAAACATAATTGTAAAAAATCACAAAAGGTTATTATTAAATTTAACCTAGAAGATAAATAAGGGGATTGTCTATGATCACACCACAAGTAATGAGTGATTCTTGGTTTCAGGAAGTTGTCGTTTATATCATCAAAGCATCAGTTGATACCTTAGCACCGTATTTGATGCCATTAATGATGATTGCCTTTGGTTTTGCGGTGGCATTTCGCGGCCTGATCTTCTGGACCATAAAAAGAGAAGATTGGTTTGCAACTGAATTTGAAAAACGAGTGCGCCTTTTTATGGATGATGCGGAATGCACCAAAGCGACCTCCTTTTTCGTTACTGCCAAACGACTACTAGAGAAAACCTACTACGAATTATTTGAGTATCGCGCCATTATGAAGCGACGTAAACCAGATTACGTTTTGGCCTTAAGCGACCGACTTTTTTTAATTCAATTTGGAGTGGCGATCTTAGTTAAAGATACTATTAAGCAAATCAAATTTTTAAAACATGGTGGACAACCTCCAAAATTGATGGAAATCTCAAAAAACGTTTTCCAAAACAATCCCTGCTTTAAAAATATCTTTGGAATTTTCCTCTTCCCCTCCGGTGTACTAAACGACATCATAAATATCATGCCAGGAATGTTTATCATCGGCGGTATTTTTGGAACCTTTTTGGGAATCATGCAGGCACTGCCGACCTTGGGCGGAATGGATCTGCAAGACGTAGAAGGAACAAAACGGATCATGGATGGATTCTTAGTAAGCATGGCCTTTTCCATGGGAACATCTATTATTGGAATTCTTTTGTCCGTTGGAATGACTTTCGTTAACACAACCTTCAATCCCGAAAAACTTTTTGTTAGCATCGTAGATCGTTTTGAAAATTGTCTTGATATGTTGTGGAACCGCAGTACAGATAATCAACTACCAAGCGAAATTCCCAATTTCGATGAGCACCGCGATCCACTTGAAGCATTGGCAGAAGAGGCGGTTAGAAATCAGCTATCAAAAAGCAAAGAAAAAATCACATATGACACTGGCAGAATGCACTCGCTTCCAGAAGATACAGATCATAGCAGTATTTCTGAAGATGGGCATCTTTCAGAAATGTCTGATCTTTCATCTTTCACTGCACCACTTCGGACTTCAACTGACGAGAAAAAAAATGATATAAATAAGAAGGCGTCATAATTTAATTGACGCAGACGAGAGGGCCGTGGCCTGCAAAGTTGAAATCCATTCTGATGACGGAGTCAAATCAACGATGATTAATGCGGATCGCTTCGTCATCGGCCGCTCAACTAAGGCAGATATTATTATCGATGAAGATGGCATAAGTCGCAATCATCTAATTGTTACAATCAAGAACAACACTATTTACTTACTTGATGAGGGCTCTTCTAACGGAACATTCGTAGAAAAAAATCGCCTACATGCCAAACAGGAAATTACTTATAACTCAAATAACAAAATAAGATTGGGGCCCTCAAAAAAATATATAAAGCTGTCCATTGTCAACTCTGCGGATAAAGAGGCTGCCGCAACCACACCTAGCAACAAAACATCCAACAATGCGGCCATTGATAAAGTAAAAAAAGAGGCCCAAGATGAAATAACCCGAATGCGATTTAATGTTGAAGATGAATTGGCCCAAAAAAGAGTGATGGCCCAAGAAAAACTAGAAGTAGAACTAAAACAACTACGAGATCACGCTTTAGCAGATATTAATGCTATGAAACTGGCGGCCGAAGGAGAAATAAAGGCAAAAAATGAGTTGATAATTAAAATCACTAACGAGTTAGCAGATGGCCGTAGTAAATTAAATGACAACACCTTGGCACTAGAAGCAATAATTGTACAAAAAAATAAAAATCAAAAAGAATTAGATGAAAATCAAAAAAACGTACTTGAAATGCGCAACGAAATGGCCACTAATAAAAAAAAGATCATCGAATTACAAGCTGAACTAGATAAGCTAGGCAAGGAAAAGAAGATTGCGATTGAGGCCCGAGAATCGGAACTCAAAATTGCAAAAATGAATTTAGAGGTTGAACTACAAGAACTTCAATCCAAAAAAGTTATTTCCGAACGAGAGTTTAAACTAAAAGAAATCGACAAAAAAAACATTGAAGACATCATTTTGCAACAAGAAGATATAAAACAAAAATTACAGCTTAGTGTTGCCGAACTTAAAGACACACTTGAACAAAAAAGAGCAGAAGCACAAAAAGAGATTAGCTCTTTAGAACTTTCAAAAAAAGATTTGCGCGATGAACTAGAGTTGATTAGAAAAGAAATGGGCTCTTGCAAAGTAGAAAGCGTGGCACTAGAAGAAAAGAAAATCTCTATGGAATGCGAAATAACAGGACTTCTTGATAGAAAAAAGCAAGCTGAAGACGAAATGGTTGATAAAAACATTCAACTCAACAGAGAAAAAGAACAAATCGAGGGCGAAATAGCAAAAGCGAAATCTGAATTACAAGCAACTTTAGCTGAATTAAAGCTACAAAAAGTTACATTGAAAGTTGAATCAGAAAAGGCACTAAGCAGTAAAAAAATTTTAGAAAAAGAAATAGAAGATTTAAAAACAGCTAAGGCCAACCTTCTTAACAAGTGATACACTTTCTCAGAAAATAATAGATCAATATTTTTAAAATGGAGATACCTATGGCGCAAATACATACTCTAAATCGCTTACCACAATTTCAAGGCCGTATAGGCCCAGTCGTTCTCGTTATTTTAGATGGCGTCGGGGTCGGAAAAGAATATCCTGGCAATGCCGTATGGTTGGCACGGCCTGAAAATTATAATCGGTTTATTTCCGAGGCAAAAAAAAACAAACTCTACACACAACTACGTGCTCATGGAAAGGCCATTGGACTTCCTTCGGATGGTGACATGGGAAATAGCGAGGTTGGACACAATGCGCTGGGAGCTGGACAAATCTATGCACAAGGGGCAAAGCTTGTTGGGGAGTCTCTAGATAGCGGCCGTTTTTTTAAAAGTGATAATTGGAAAAATGTTGTTATCACGGCCGCCAATCAAAATAAAACCATCCATTTCATTGGATTGCTCTCTGATGGAAATGTTCATTCAAACATTTCGCATCTTTTTAAAATTTTAGAGGGATGCAAAAAAGATGGCATAAAAAAAATTCGTATTCATCCCCTGTTGGATGGAAGGGATGTAGCTCCTGACTCTGGCCTACTTTTCATTGATAAGCTAGAAAACAAACTTGTCGAACTACGAAATACTGGCCTAGATGCCCAGATCGCTTCCGGAGGTGGGCGCATGCATGTCACCATGGATCGCTATGGTTCAGACTGGAATATCGTTCGCCGTGGATGGTATGCTCACGTTCTTGGACAAGTAGATAAAGCTGATATTCATGATAATTATCCCGGATATTTTCGTAATGCCAAATCAGCAATAATGCGAGCGCGAGAAATATGGCCTTCCAAGCAAGACCAATTTAACCCTTCATTTGTCATCGTTGACGATAACATGAGGCCAATTGGCAAAATGGAAGATGGTGATGCCGTTATTAATTTTAACTTTCGCGGAGATCGTGCCATTCAAATCTCTCAAGCTTTTGAATTAGATAACTTTCCTCACTTCGATCGTCTTCACCGTCCCAAAGTTAATTATGCCGGCCTATTAGAATACGATGGCGACAGTAAACTTCCCCAACGTTACTTAGTTTCTCCTCCCGAAATTAAAAACACTGCCTCTGAATATCTTTGTGCTATGAAAATTCGCTCTTATGCTGGAGCAGAAACCCATAAGTATGGACACGTCACCTATTTTTGGAATGGCAACAAAAGTGGATTTATCGATGCCAAGCTGGAAACCTATGAAAATACCCCCTCTGATCCCAACGAAATGATCGAACGCAATCCTAAGATGAAGGCCCGAGAAGTAACAAAAAAATTACTTAGTGCGCTTGATAGCAAGCAATATAAGTTTTTACGCATAAACTTGGCCAACGGTGATATGGTTGGCCACACCGGCAATATCAACGCCTGCGTCGAATCCATAAAGGAAGTTGATACTTGTCTTGCAGATATTGTCAGCAAAGTTTCTTCGCAAAATGGAATCGTAATCATAACGGCCGACCACGGCAACTCGGAGGAGAAAATCGATGAAAAAGGAAAGATCATAACCAGTCATACACTCAATCCAGTTCCCTTTTTAATCATAGACAACAACTTTAAGAGGGAATATGAAATTGATGTTACGGACAAGGCAAAATTTCCCGTTCCTGGTATTGCCAACGTGGCCGCAACTTTTTTAAATCTCCTGGGATACCAGGCCCCAGAGTTTTACGAAAAATCTTTGCTTAAATTCAAATAATAAGCACTGATAAGTTTGGAGATTAGCTCTTGTCAATTATTTGAGGCAACATTTATACCATGAATATTTCAAAAATCAGATGTTTAGAGTGATAGTTTAAAAGAGTCTTGCATATATTCTGGTAGCTACCTAGAATTAAAGGTGCGTATTAAATTAATAGCGTCAGGTCAAATAACCAGAGGAATTGTTTATGGCCCCAAGAAATGGCCGTCTTATTTTAAGAGAAATGCGAACTTCTAATGGTTTTACTCTAATTGAAATATTAACTAGTGCGGCACTTTTGGCCCTAATTGCTGTAGCAGTTTCCAGCTTGTTTAAAACACAGATGGAAGGCGTCAAACAGGTTGAGACCCGATATGACATTTTATCTATCCAAAATGAAATTGAGTCCATTTTGTTAAGTGGTGAAAACTGCCTGAGCACTATTAGTCCGCTGCAAAACGATAAAGCAATAGAGCACATTGTAAGCGGAACCACTGCCAAATTTATTGCCGGAAGCGAAATTCAATATGGAAGTAGTCGCGTAAAAATTTTATCTTACAACGCCGACACTACCCAACTTGAAAATAATAAATTGAATATCACTGTAACTTTTGAGAAAGGAAATAAAAAAACCAAAAAGGCCATAGAGCTAAGTGTAGACAATTCAGATCTTAAATTAATTGCCTCATGTAACTCCATCTTTGCAAATAAAGAAAATGAGATTTTAAAATTTGGCCCCCCTGGTACTGATGGCGTTTATATCGATGGCGAACTTAATTTGGGTATCAAAACAGAAAACCCGGGGGCAGCACTGGATGTTGCCGGTGCCATTAAGGCAGATAGTTTAGAAATCGGAACTACCAATATTGGTAGCGGTGGTCTCAGTGTTGATTCCTTGGCCGTTAATAACGTAACTGTTGCAGCTTTGATCACCAGCAGTAGTGCCAGTTTTTCTACACTCACAGTTGATAACACGGCCTATACCTCAGATGAACGCTTAAAGAGCAAAATAGATATACTCAAAAACTCTTCAAAGAAAATTGAACAACTCCAAGGCGTCTCTTACTATTTCCGAGATAATCCAAATCGCACCATGGGACTGATCGCACAACAAGTAGAAACGGTCTATCCAGAGTTAGTTCATACTGATAACGCAGGAGTCAAAGGCCTTAACTATATTGGCCTAATTGCTCCTATGATCGAAACCATTAAGGAACAAAACGTAAAAATACGCCAACAAGATGAAGCAATTTTAAATTTGCAAAAAGAACTCAAAAATCTAAAAAAGGCCATCAAACATGGCACATACTCGGCCATTAAATAGGAGATCGATATGTCACAACTTAATATCCACAATTTTCTTTCTTTTCTATCTTTTATGCTTATGGCCCTGATTATCTCTCCAACCTACTCGGCCACTAATCAAAAAAATTGCGACAGTGCAAATGCAGTTGGAAGTATCAATCAGTGTGATTGCGACAATCTATACTGTTATGGCCGTAACGAGGTCATACTAAACGTAAAAAGCGCTACTAAAAATAGTGGTAATTGGCAATTTAAGTGTGCTGGAGAACGAACCAACAACTCTAGCGAAATTCTTTTTGGTTTTTCAGCACATGGTTCTGACTGGAATGGTTTTTGTAAGACTAAAAAAGGGTGGACTCTTCAACGTGCAGGACAAGATTATGATGGTAATTTGCAAAAATTTTTGGATGATTTTTGGGCCCATACAAAAAAAGGTGATCGATTGCCAATCCATTTTGGATGGCTCGAGCGCACACAAGAAAAATCTAGCAATGCAGTTAATGAATTTGAGGGGAGAAAAAACTCAACTGCAATCTATAAAACCCCAAATAATCCTCCTACCTACCTAAGAGAAATAGATCCTATCCACTACATATATAACTTTTCTGGCAATCGCGATTTTATAAATATGATCTCTGCCTTTTTTCCCAGCAATTCGATGCTTTCTATTCCGGCCATTCCCAATCAATATCGATCACACACCAATAATAATTTTAAAGCAAACAATGAATATGCCAGGTACCTTTCCAGCGATGCGGCCTTCAATCAAATGTTTCTAGGACTTGTCCTTAATATTGGAACCAATAAAGTTCCAGGAACCGAGGTGGAATTTACAGTTCATCCCGGCGTGAAAATTTTCAAATGCGGCCAAACAATTTATTATTTTGATTTAAGTCAACATGCCCCTTCTGTTTTTGCAGGCCACTGCACTCCCTTAGCAAAATACTGGATGCAAAACTATCCCAAACTGGCAATTCCGATAACTTCTCATTATCGCCCACTATCTACTGACAGCGATTCTATACTGCACCGCTATAACTCTCCTCTGCAATTTTGCACTTACCTGAATAGATATAAAACGTGGTTAAAAGAAGATGGTTCTCTAGGATATAGCTTTACGGCCTCCTCCAACAATCACCCGGAGAGTCAGCTTCCTGCGACATTGGCATATAGCAAATCACTTTTTTGTAACGCTGGTTATATTTCAGAGTTTAATGGCTGCAATACCAGCGGAGTTTTACATCTAAGTCAAGCAACTCCTATCGTTTACGGAAAAGGTGATGGCCATTGCTCCATCTATTTTATCAGCGTCTCAAAAACTGAAGACATATGTAGCAATGCCCAACTAAATCTTTCGGGCCTAGATAGCGGGAATAGTCCTTCCTCTTGTATCAGTGCTATCCCTATCGGACAATGTCGTGCTAGCAGTGGGGTCTCTAATAAATTTTGCTATTCCATTCCTCAATTTTTCCAAAGCGAAGCCTTTACTGCAAATTGCTCTTCTGTTAGCAGCACTGGATGTCTTAATGCTGAGAAAAATTTTTACTCTAGCACTCTGGCAGCAGCGCAAGAAGTAGTTACAGAGAGTAGACAAACTGATACCGTTTTGCCAGTAGTACAACCACCAACCGAATACGGCGGAGCATGCGACAGTACTATACCCTGTGGCCAAACAATCTCTTCTGAAAGCGGAACAACTCTTTGGTGTCGAAGCTTAAACAGTCACAACAATTATAAATGGGTTTCTCGCCAAATTTGCACTAATGGCAGAATCGGAGATTATGCGCTTTGCGGAGGCTCTCGTCAAAAATGTATTCAAGGAACCAACCTCGAATGGCATACGCTGCCAAATGCTACCTGTGCCCCTACTACTCCTTGCGATTTGATAGTAGAAGAAAGATCAATTAAATATTGGTGTCGCAATCTAAACGGCAATGGTTATGACTGGACACCGCGCTATGATTGCACTGCTGCACGCATAAACGAAACAGCACAGTGCGGTGGAAAAAGTTATAAATGTATAAGCGGCACTGGAGTTTGGACTGCTTTGCCTTAACAAATATCTTGCTAGGAAAAATTTACCGTCAAATATTTGCGATACCATAAATAAAGGCAAAATAAAGTTGGAAGACAGTATCTCCCTCTAATCCTGAAAAATAATTATAGCCAGCGGTAAATTCTTGCAAAAAGGCCTTCGTAAAATTTTTACTAAACCCCAAATAAAAATTTAAAAACGAAGTAGAAGCTCCAAAAGTTTTGGATAAATTTTTTGCCGGGGCGGCCATTACTAGACTATAGCCAATAGAAAGATCTATAATCCGTAAAGAATCAATGTTAAAATCAGAAGAATCATCTTCGAAATCACCCTGCGCTATTTTTTCCTCCAACTCTTTGGCCCGTTTAAGTTTTTCATGTTTGGCCTTGGCCTTACTATATTCATCTTCTAACTCTTATAGGCTTTTTTCTAATGCAGCATAATCTTCACTCCAGCTATCATCTTTTTCTTTAGAAACATCTACCTGTAATCCACGATAACATTTCCAATTATTATCTGTTTGTTGCTCACAGTCCGTACGTAGCGGTTCAAAACTAAGTTTATGTCCTTTGCAATCATAAGATTTATTACAAAGAGCATAAAACTCATCAAAAGCATTTTTTAATGCCAGCTTCCTGGCCATACTCTCTTCCGAATTCACTCCTAGTCCGCAAGAGTTATAGAGTCCAGTGGAAAGTTTTATGGATGCAACTTGTTTACATAGCCAAGTATCCGCACACAAATTGCCCATAATAATCGTCCCCAGCAGTGATAAAAAAACTAAGTGAAACTTCATAAATTCCTCATTAAATTACTAGAATAAAGTCTCTGGTTTAAAAATTTACAATTTTAACAAATTATTCTAGCAAAACACTAACAAAACATTAAGTTATTACTAGTTGCCCCGATAAGAAATCGTCATACTGGGAGGATGCCAAACTAAATGAGTCGGCCATTTTTTTTGTTTTTTATTTTCCTTTTTGTTGCTATTTACAGCAACATCCTTTCGTCCTCTGCTGATGATTCCGACCTTGCCAAAGCCTTATCCTTTCTAAAGGGGGCAAGTGCAGGGGTATATGAGCAACAAGGCCCTAACTATGTTGATCTCAAAAAATATCGGGCCGCTCTTCGCCAAAATGCCTCCTCCTTTGATGTTGTTCAATTTTTAAAAAATAATTACCTCCAAATCAAAGATAAAAATGCGATAGCAGGCCTGGGCCTCGAGTACATCGCCTATCTATCTAAAGATCAAGATTTACAAAAAATGGTACACGAAACCATTTTATCCCAACTTCAAAAAGGTATCACTCCAGAAACCGAAATACGCCAGCGAGAAAATATTCAAAGCAGCAACGCTCGCCAAATAATTGATAATGTAATCTTTCGCCATCTTGATCATGCAGAGATGGGCCAAATCGCCGACAGCATAGGGGCCTTCGCTGCTTCGTTACCCATAGACTATGAGCTGTTTAAAAATCCCTTAGAAAGTTACAGTGATATTACATATATTAATAATCGTTATCCGGTGGCCAGAGCAATAATCGTGGCCATAAAGGGTAAAGAATATTTTTCCAACCTGGAAGAAACATTTAACAGAAAAAAGATTGAACAGATTAAAGAATCAATGCAATCTTTTATTCCTATTCCTAATGCCTCCGAAGAGGAAAATAATCTAGCAGATATGCGTTTTCATGAGGGTGGTTCCCACGAAATTACCAATTATATAAATTCTCTTTTCCATCTAAATAATCGCGATGATGCCAAATCGCTGCTAAAAAGTAATCTCCCTACTTACACTTCCAATATTCGTGGATGCAACGAGTGCCAATCTTTTCTTGTTGTAGCTGCGGCCAGCGACGATAGCGAATTGCAAAAGATGGCGCAAAATATTATTAAAAAACGCATTTTAGAAGATGATCCTGCTTTTACTTCGAAGGCCTCTGATTTCACAAATAACTATTCCCACCGTTTTTTTGAACAACGCGAAGAGTTGCGCGAAACCATGCACATGAGTGACCGAGAGGTTTTTGATATTCTCCCCTTATCCATTAATCTCTCCACGATATCCGGACGTGCCAGTTATTTTGTGGAAATGTTTAACGAAACATACGCTAGAATAACCCCACAGAGCATGAAAGATAAATTTGCACGTACTGCCGTCGCCCTACTTAAAGATAACATCAGTGATTATGAGTTGATTCGTGAACGCATAGAATACCTGTGGTATGAAAAATTTGCCGGCCGCGAGCAATTTGCTAAAATGATAATCGAGGCCTTTAAAGGAGAAGAGTATCTTAAAAATATCGATGTCATTCGTGAAAGGAAAAAAATTGAAGATGCTATAAACTTTCTAGAGCAACTGGATAACGAAACCATCACCGGTAGAAAGTACTACAACGAAATGAACAATCTACGCCTTCTACTGCTGCGAGATCGGCCCGATGAAAAACTTTTTGCCAAATTAGAAAAAATATATCCTACTATTCATGACAAGCTTACCAACTATGAGGATATTTTTTCTATATATCTGATTGTTGCCAAAAATGATGCCCATCTAGCGGCCGTAAAAAAACTAATAAATGATCGCTTTGCTGGCCAAGATAAAAAATATCTAGAGCGCTTTAAAGCAGGCAATCCATTTCCAACAGCAGAGGCCCGATTTCAAAATATATTCTATCAACTTATAGAGCGAACACCTCGCGATAAAGCGTATCAGCCTCAAGCTGAATATCTTTCTCTAATCACCGACCTTCTTTCTTCCATCGATGTTGATATAAACGTTATACGAAGTTTTTTAGAATCTAATATCTATCTTAATGGCAATCCAAATGATCTAATAGCCCAGGGAATAATGAAAAAACGCCTAGGTGAAAAAGAATTCGAACTCCTTCTTCAAAAAAAGCAAAAAGAAAAAATCATCCGCGAGCGCGATCAAAAGTATGGTGGATATCTGGCCAAACTAGAAGCATCCCTCTCTGCCTCTCGTTCTGGAAACACTAATCGAAGCATCCATGACTTTGTTCGCCTCTCTACCGATCTAGCTAAAATAGTTGGATTGACGTCTGTAGATGATTTTATTTCCGACTTAGTCAGAGAAAAGCTTGAAGAAGCAAGCCTGCTGCCAGATTACTGGAGATATCGCGCTCTGTGGCCGGCCGCCGAAAATTCTTCTAATGCCTCAATCAAGCAATTTGCTCGCGATCTTATAAGTCGTCGCATAGAAGGCGTTGATGGAAAATTCAATAATGGCATCGGTAAAAAGTTAACGACAAAAAAAGATCGTCTTGCTTTTTACTTTGATGAAATCCTCAACTCTGTATTAGTAAACGATGAAACCAAAAAAAACTACAAACTGGCAAAAGAACTAATTCTCTCTTGGGATTATGACTACGCCCTCCTTGAAGATAAAGTTGAAAGCATGGCCAGAAATCTTGATGGTATTGGCCCTGAGCAAAAAGATATTATTCACTCTTTTATTGAAAAACATAAAGGAAAAGAGTATCTCAACACAATTCTTACTTCGGCCACTCAAAGCAATAAAAAATTTATTTTTATAAATGGCGGATACTCTCCCACCTCTAATTCCGAAAACCAAGAAGATGAACTGTTAACTTTTCATTACAATTTCTTCAACGGCCAATCCATTCTTTTAAATGGTGGCGGTGCCAACTCTCAATTTTATAAAGAGGATACCAATCTGGCCGCACAAAGAGATTCTGATGGTTTTGCAATGATTAGTCCCACAAAGGTAAAAATTCCAACGCTGGAAGCAACTACTGCTAATGTTAAAAATACTTTTACTAATCTAGCAAACAATCAGTATGCAAAAAAAATCACTTTGATCTACACTGACCATGGAGGCCCTGGTGGTGTTGCCTTGTGGGATGGAAAAAATATGGATGCCGTAGATTTTAGAAACGAACATGATAAAATCCCAGAATCCACCATGATCCAATCCATGTATATGGCCTGCTACGTGGGAGCAGAAGTGGCCGACATCAATCGCCGTCCTCCACACAGCACCAAACTTCTTTCCAAATTTCTTAAATATCACTACCGCAAAAATCGCTGCGCTCTAGCAAAAACCAGTCACAATGAATTAGGTATTTCGATTACCACCAACCTCAACTGGAAAGAAAATTCTTGGACCTATTTTTTGCGACAACATCCAACACCTACACTAAATGACTTTAAGAATTTTTTCTTTGACAATAATGTTTTCTCCACGCCCGTCCTTACTAGTGATTACTTTTTAGAAGATATTACCACAACAATGTGTCAAGAACATAAAAACGCTACTAACGATATTCCCTCTTCTAAATTTGATGATCGAATTGCCTGTCCAACTAAATATCCCTCACTACTTGAGTCCATCGATGAACTAACTAAAAACATTTGGCGAAAAATTGTGGATGAATATTGCACTACCTCTGAGTTAAAACTCGTAGACTCTGTTAACAAAGAGGCCTCTGATTTTATCAACTTTTACTATAATGAATTTCTTTCTATGATAAGAATTTGGCAACGTGAATTAATTCAAAAACAATTTCCCGCCGTTTATGAAGAATACTTGGCACATCAAAAAGAGATTGATGAGTTAACTTTAAAATATGCCAATGATATCACTGGAAAAATGAGTTCTGAGGATAAAGATAGGCTAGAATATTTAAAATATCACTATCCCACCGCCTATACTCGCATGTTACAAACTGATCAAATTTTTACAAAATTTCCAGATTTTTTTAATACCAAATTAAAAGAAGTAATGACTTCTGGACAAAAATTTATCTGGATCAAAAAAGGTGACAAACTAGGTGCCGAGCAAGTACACACATCACTACCTAAAGGGCAAGAAGAGAAAAAACGCGACTATATCCCCGTCTCAGTGGAAAAAACATCCCAAATCGTAGGAGGATCCACCGAAGGAAGAAATCTGGCCGCCTCCGCATATCGAAATTGGTTAAACCAACTAACTAATAATCAGCAAAGAAAATTAGATGCGATGAAAACATTGCAGATCAAACGCCGCACACTCGTGGAGCAACTTTTAAATGATCCACAATTTGCAGAACTTAAGGATATATATGACTCTATTATCCAATGTGAAAACACACCTATTAATTAATTTTTTTTCAATACTCTGGGCCTTTGGCGCAGAGATTCAGGATTGGTCAATTGAACCAACTTTTGACTGCGGAATTTATCAAGTAACAGGGATGCTAACACTAGATAAAAATAAAAACTTCATCCTCATTCTTCGCTACGGCTCCTCCTCTCCCGTGTCGTTAATACTTTTAGGAGGGCCTGGGCGCGATCTTAAATTAAATAGCTGGGTTAAGGCAGAAATCTATATTCCTCAAAAAATATCTGGGCCAAACCGCGCCTATGTCTATTTGCAAAAATTCATGCCTTTAGTAATTGAAGAACAAAACATTTATAAAATCAATAGCGCCAAATGCGGCCAAAAAAGTATGTATGTCGGCATTTAACTATTTTGTGTAGTAGACAAAGTCAATCAGGTCATCTTCATATTGGCCAATAATGGAGACATTAAGATAGATAATGAAATTTTGCAGCCACAGTGCCCGCATTTTTAATTCTTCTTTTCCAGCTAATTGCGACTTAAATTCTCTAATAAAATATACAAAAAGGGCCTCGCTATAACTACCCAGTACCAGTTCGGCCTGAATGGCACTTATTTTTTCCTCACGCTTATTTGCTGAAAAATCTAAGGCGACATCTTCCGACAACATTGACGAAAAAAAATCTGCAGCAATGTAGTTTAAATCTTCACCGTTTTCGCTTTTTAAAATATTTTGTGCACAAACAATCATTGTCGCTTCATCATTATCTACATTAAAAATGGCCTCTGCCTCTTTAATCCTCTCTAAAAAATTACGATGAAATTGTGCGTATTCTTCTCCTTGAACAATATTCTCTGTGCTAATAGCGATTCCAATTATGGTAGGTGCGGCCAGAAGTTGCCAAGAAATGGCAGATAAGCTGATAACCAAAAATAATAGGGTCTGTTTCATACATTCCTCCGAGTGTCTTTTGTTGCTTTTTTATTGCCAATGATAACTAACACAAATCTGGCCAGCTTTTATCAAAATGTTTCTCTAATGTAAAATTTATATATTTAGATTTTTAGATTTTTAGATTTTTAGATTTTTAAATTATCTTTGCAAATTATAATAGGCGGTAATGTACCCGGCGATCATGCTATCTAAGCTCCACTTTTTGCGTGCCTCATTCATAATTCGCTTCATTTGACGATTCCATGAATCTGGATTGGCACGAAAGTAACGATGATTACTTACCGCCTGGGCCATTCCCCAGTAAAGGCCATTTGGATCATAATCTTTAAAAAGTACTCCATTTCCAACATCTTGCGGCCCTCCCCACTCTTTTAGAAAAAGCGGAACAATTTTATCATGATATCCACCTGTATCGCGATTAGTGGCCGTTGCACCATAAATATTTCCCACTACATCAATCTGGCCAAAGGGCTCGTAAAGTGATGCCCCAAAAACATCACTCGCCGCGGCATAAGCAAGCATAGATATATCTTCATTAAATCGAGAGTAGGCAATACGCCCATTGGATTTACCCGCAATAGTTGCAATATTCTGCCCGTGCGCGGTTCCACTTACCGGATCTCCCACCACCACAATTTGTACCTCGGGAAATTCTGCAATAAAGCGCAAAGCAATATCTTCAAAAAGCTCTACCCCCTTTTGCACTGAATCTAAACGAGATGGCCAATAAAACAAGGTGGCATCGGGATTGACTTGCATTTTTAATTTTCTCTGAAGCTTTTCTACATTGGCACGTTTGGCAGACACCAAATCCATGTTGGTTTTTAAAATTTTAGCAAGTCCTGCCCGCTCAACCTCACTGTGTTCTACTTGATTTTCGGGATAAACTTGCGGAGCAATTCCATTCGGGATAACGAGTGCCGAGTTATTGCGATACTTAAATTTTATCTCTTGTCGAACACTATAAGGAATAAATGCCCGATCCAAAAAATAGTCGCGCACAATTTCTTCTAAAAATTTCTTACCGACTACTGTAATTTGTGAAGCATTCTTAATTGCCGTGGCCTGCGCATCAATACAACTAACCCCATTATCATTTTGTAAATATAGGTGATTATTAATTCGTGCCAAATTAAGTCCGTAAAAATATTCTGCAGGAATTAGGCCGGTATGTGTATTGTGGATAGTATGTAAAACTGGAAGGTTTCGCGATTTGGCAAAGGCGGGCACAATTCCACCGGCCATCCAATCATGAGTATGAATAATGGCCTTCCCGCGAGTACGACTTACAATATTTTTCACGGTTGTATTTACTATTTGTTTTTGAAATTCTGCTGCCGTTAGTGCCGAAACACCCTCGTACGCATTGCGCTTATTTTCAAAAATTCCTGAACTGATAAGATGAACATTCTGAGGATCAAGGCCAAACGTCATATTCATCCACTCTTCTTCCGACAGATTTGACTCCTCCTTAAAGCGACGAGATAAATCTAAAGTTATAATATGCGTGGGAATTTTTCGTTCAACCAGTCCATTGCAAATAGCAGAAATAACCTCACCCAATCCTCCGCTTTTCCCTGAAATAAATTTAGCAAACTCTCCCATTCCTCTCTCCGGCAATCTGGCCGTTTCAGGAGAGATAATAATAACTGGCACCTCATCTTTTTTGCTAATGATATTGAACGAATGAATATCATTTTTTAATCTTTCGATGTTTTTTGTTAAAAGATAAGCAGCATGAGCGATCGAACCATAGGGATTAAACTGTCCCAGCGTTATTGGAAAAATCCCATGATCTTCGTTGATATAGGCAAAATGATCTGTGGCAGTTAGATGTCTCCACTTTTCAATAAAAGTTGGCTGCGTTTTTTTAGTATCCTCTTCATAGGCCTCTAACTCATTTAATAATTCTCGTTGTACAGAAGATCCAATCCACGACTTGACTCCATTTTGATAAATAGACCATGAGGTAGTTTGCGCACCTTCCAAGCTCAATTTGGGAAGATCCTGATCTTTAAATTCTGCTACCACATCTCGCGGAGTGACACATTCAATATTAGGAAACAAGGCCAAAGCATTAGGAATTTCCTTCCAAAAATCAAAAATTCCTTTACTGCCAGGAATGTGTTCTCCAATATGTTCCAAATTAAATGCTAATAAAACTACTGGTGCTCTTTCTTGCGAAACCAGTTCCAAAAACTCTTTGGCCGAAAAAGGATTTTGAGCAAAATCCACCGCCACCTTATTAGACAACTGACGATTACGCGCAATAATAACCATGTCACGCGAAATATTTTTTCTCCCATTTAAATGAAACAAACTTTTAGAGATAACACCATGGTTCGTTCCAAATGAAGGAGCTTCGCATAAAATAGAATTAAAGCCCATATCTGCAACAATATTTCCAATGTCATCGTTATAGATCATTTCGGTATTAACAAAACATTTGGGCGAAGAGCCAAAGACTTCTTTCATCTTATTCCGGTGAAGTGTTACCTGATTTTTAAATTCATTTTTATATTCATCTTTAAATAGTGATGCCAGTGAGTGAAAATAAGTCTCCTCTAAAAATTCTATCTGATTACTACTTTTTCCAAATTTGTACATTTTGTGCAAATCATCTATCACTTTTTGCAAATATAATTCTGATTGTTTTAAAAAAGTTCCAGACATCCCGAAAGTTATTTTAAATTTGGGATGTGACAACATTAAGTCATGAAACATTTTAACGGCCGGCAAATAACTATGATCGGCAACTTTTAAAAAAATTTCCTTATTTATTTCATCCCAAAAAAAATCATTGCCGTTTACGTGCAAGCGAAATGGTTGATGAATGTGAAAATAGAAAATTACTTTAGGCATAGCGTTGATTAAGAGAATAATCCATTGTCACAATAATTAGAAGATGGAATTATGCTCCACGCCCACCGCCATGGCCATGGCGATGATGAATATCCGGAAAATGCGGATGCGAGTGCATTAATGCTGCATGGTTGTGTCGATGAATATGAGTAGTTTTATCCACTAATTTATCACCCTTTTCATCAATATGTTCATGATGATGATGGCCATCATCATGTGAATGTAGATGCTCATGCTCCTCTTCATGATGGCCATGCTCGTGAATATGTCGCTCAAAAAACAGCAGACCTAACGCCAAGGCCATAAACAGTGAGGATATGACAAAATTAAGACTCAACTTTTCCTGTAAGACTAAAAAAGAAAGAATTGCCCCCCAAAATGGATTTAAAGCAAATATCATCTGCGAACGAATGGCCCCTAAAAATTTAGATGCACGAATATATAAAACAATACTAAGTCCGTAAGAAAGGCCGCCAACCAATAAAATATAAAAAAGCTCAACTCCTTTGGCCACCGACACCTGGTTTTTAGCAATAAAGAAGTAATAAATCGCCAGATTTAAAATACCAGCAAAAAAACTTTTTAAAATGGTGTTGGTGGTGGCAGAGACTCCTTCGATGGTAGCTGTTAAATTGTTATCTAATCCCCAAAATAGACAGGCAAAAACAATTAAAATCCCCCCAAAGTTAAAGCTCATATCTTTCTCTATTACCAATAAAGATCCTCCCAATAAGACCGCCAGCATAGAAAAAATAATTTTTCGATTAATATGTTCTTTGAAAAATAACCATCCCAAAACAAAGGTCCAAAGGCCTTCAAAATTTAAAAGCAAGGCAGCTGAAGAGGCCGGACTAATTCTCAGACCAATAAAAAGCACTACAGGGCCGGCCATCCCACCAAAAAAAATGGCCCCTGAAAGCTTGAGAAAATCTTGGCGATTTTTTCTAATAAACAAAAATTCGCGCCGAAACTCACCAAAGGAAAGTGGCAGCAAAAACAGGGCCGCTCCCAAATAATAAAATCCGGCCAACGCAAATGGATGTGTATTTATTAAAAAATATTTACTTATGGGAGTAGAAGCACCAAAAAGCAGCGCGGATAATATGGCCGCGGCCCAAAAACGATTCGCTGACATTCGAAGAACTAGTAACCTTTTAAATACGCAATATTGGTAATTCGAGTAACATGTTCTCCTAAACAACCATCCCCCGATTCTCTACAAAGTCTAGGAATCATACAATCCCCCATGGGTGATGGAACATAATCCTCTTCTCCGCGCACCAAAATCCCTTCTATTTCGTTGGTTTCAGCATTAAAAACTGCTGAGCCAGAATTTCCCGCAAAAGTATCGAGGTTCGTTACAAAATAATTTTTAGGGCCATTATCAATAACGACCGCCCCGGCAGAAATCTTAGTAGGCAACCCAGAGGGATGGCCTACTACCACTACCGATGTTCCAGAACTGATCTGGCCATTTTGACGAATTTTTAGGGGAGTTCTATCTGTTACCACCCGATCCAGTCGAATAAGCGCGTAATCGTTCATGGCCTCGTCATCTAACGTTTGTTCAATAATTTCTACGCAGCGATAAACCTGCCTGGCAGCAATGTTGCTAATTCGCAATGCCGCCGGATTCTCCAACTTATAATCAAAAACCCAATATCCTCCGTTGCATTCATGCATATTTTGAACGCAGTGTCCAGCAGTTACTAGTAAATCTGGAGCGACTAAAAAACCAGAACAGTTGGCAGCGGCCGATTGCTTGGCAAACTGTGCATTCGAACAAAGATTCATACTTGCTTGTAAGGTTCCCGAAAAAACATTGTAACTATTTGTCGCTGGATTAAAATCCATATCCCCCTCTAGAATTTGAGCAGCGGTTGAGCGCGCCAGGGTAATAAAGGACCGATTGTCGACTTGGTAAACATCTCTACGATCATCTCGACCATAAATCGCATCAGGCCGAAAACTAGAATTACCACGGGCCACGGCAGAAAAACTAATAATCATCACGGCAAAAGTAACAAGAAAAAATGATTTGTTCATACGCTTCCCCTCCCTGGAGAATTATTCGCCGACGATTATCTTCTATGAACACTTAAAGAGACAACTAACAAAAACTAACACTTGAAAAAATATTTTATTAGAGAATGTAAGATTATTATTGGAAAAGTTGAAATTAATATTGTATAGCTCCCGAAACATAAACTGCACATTAACGTTTTACTGAAGGTGCTCCTTTAAAAACAACACTTCATCTGGAAGCATTTCTATGACTGAAAAGTTAATTTTTGACTCGACGGCCTTTTCGGAACACTTAGTGTCCGGAAAAACCAATATTATTGGTGTGGGCTACGATAAAACGGCATCTTTTCGCAAGGGAACCATTGCAGGGCCAGATGCAATCCGCCAGGCGTCCTGTCAAGTTGAGACGTATTCGGCATATCAAGATAAAGATCTTTTGGATTTTGAGCTATATGATCTAGGAAATGTAGAGATTGATCAGGGGATTCACCCCGATAAGTGTATTGAAAAACTAATTGCAACCTATCTCTCTCTGTTTTCGGCCCGTAATTTGGACAAAAACACCAAGCTGCTAACACTAGGGGGGGAGCACTCTATCTCCATTGCACCACTATCTGCCTATTTGCAGAGATTTCCCGAATTACTTGTCATTCATCTTGATGCCCATGCTGACTTACGTGATGGTTATATGGATTTTAAATATTCTCATGCTGCCGTTTTACGCCGCTACATGGATTTGGCGAAAGATCCGGCCAAGCTTATCCAATTTGGGATTCGTTCTGGAACTAAGGATGAATTTGATTGGATGAAAAAAAATAAGACTTTGATTTTCGGCCGGCAAAATTTCTTTGATGTTATAAATAAAATTCCTGCGGCAACCCCTATTTATCTAACCTTCGATGTAGACTTTTTGGATCCCTCCATTTTTCCTGGAACAGGAACCCCAGAGGCCGGAGGCGAAAACTTTGATTGCTTAATTCAACTTTTTAAAATACTGCACTTTAAAAACTTTGTCGGTGCTGACATTGTTGAACTCTCTCCGCCAATTGATCCGACCGGAAATAGCACTATAATTGCCTCGAAGATTGTGCGCGAAATGCTACTAACCTTATCAAAATAGAGGATACACGCCAGATGAATGAGGGAACCACAAATAAAACAAACGATAGCGATGCTTGGTCCATTGAAGATTCTAAACGACTCTATAATATTGAGCAGTGGGGCCAAGAATATTTTTCCATAAATAATAACGGAAATTTGGCCATCTTCCCAGAGCAAGACAGCAATGGCCCCTGCATTGACATGGGAGAAGTTATAGATGAAATTAAATCGCATAAAATTAATCTTCCCGTACTCGTTCGTTTTCAAGATTTATTGCGCAGTCAAGTGATTAAACTCAATGAAACCTTTGGCCGAGTTATTAAAGAAGCAAAGTACCAAGGACAATACTTTGGTGTTTATCCTATCAAGGTCAACCAAATGCGCGAAGTGGTTGAAGAAATCTTAGATGCCGGCCACGACTATAATTACGGATTAGAGGCAGGATCCAAGCCAGAATTAATTGCGGCATTGGCCCTAAATGATAACACCAGCTCTCTAACCGTGCTAAACGGATTTAAGGATCAAGACTATTTGAGACTTGCGTTGCTCGGCCGTAAAATGGATAGAAAAATTATTATAGTGGTTGAAAAATATTCTGAGCTAATCGATACCGTAAAAATTGCTGAAGAATTCAATGTCGAACCAATCATTGGCTTTCGCGCTAAACTATCCTCGCGTGGATCAGGTAAATGGGCCTCTTCTGGAGGTGATCGCGCCAAATTCGGATTAAGTATCCCAGAACTAATGAAGGGAATAAACTTTTTAAAATCTCTTAATAAAGAGCATTGGATTAAACTCTTTCACTTCCATATCGGCAGCCAAATTACCGATATTCGAACAATCAAAGATGCTATTTCGGAAGGAGCTCGTATTTTTTGTAAGATTCACAAGCTCGGAATTCCACTGGAATATTTTGACGTAGGTGGTGGATTAGGAGTGGATTATGATGGTTCCAGATCCACAGAAGATTCTTCCACCAATTACACCATGAACGACTATGTCGAAGATGTGGTCTATATTGTAAAGCAGATCTGCGATATGGAAAAAGTACCTCATCCTAATATCGTCAGCGAAAGCGGACGGGCCATCACGGCCCTTCATTCTTGCGTGATTATGAACATTGTCGATCAAATAAGCACTGACTCTAATCAATTCCCCACTGAATGCAATGATACCAATCATATTTTAGTGCGCAACTTTCGCGATCTCTGGACTGAGCTAAACGAGGATAATTTTCAAGAAACTTATAATGATGCCATTCAAAAAAAAGATGAAATCATTAATGCCTTCAAACTAGGAATTTTATCTTTAGAAGAACGGGCCATTGCCGAAACGCTCTACTGGAAAATTTGTCATAAAGTCAAAGATATCGTCAAACATGTTGAGTTTGTTCCCGAAGAGTTGCGTGAAATGGAAACAACACTGGCCAAGCAATATCTTTGTAACGGTTCTTTTTTTCAATCGGTACCAGATCACTGGGCCATCGGTCAGCTCTTCCCTATCATGCCCATAAAACGACTAAATGAAAGACCTACTCAACTTTGCACACTGGTAGATATAACTTGTGACTCCGATGGCAAAATTGATCACTTTATAAATCTTGAAGAAAACTCTAGTACGCTGCCATTGCATAACTTAAAAGAAGGTGAAGAATATCCTGTCGGCATTTTTTTAACTGGTGCCTACCAAGATGTCATCGGCGATATGCATAATCTTTTCGGTCAACTTAACGAAATACATGTTTTTGCTGACGATGAAGATCCTACTGATTTTTATATTGAAGAGATGATCTCTGGCCATAATTGTGAAAGCGTACTCTCCGACATGCAATATAACACCTCATACATGGCCGTAGTTATTAAAAAGCAGATTGACAAGCAAGTGCAAAAAGGCAAAATATCTCCCCGTGATGGCGTTAAATTAACTGATTTCTATGAAGAGTGTTTACGAGGATATACCTATTTAAAAAAATAATAAGAGGAGTAATTTATGAATAAAACAAATTCCAATAAAGGTCCTATTTCCAAATTTATAACTGAACACTATTTGCATTTTAATGCTGCGGCGCTTGTCGATGCGGCCAAAGGATATGAAAAACACCTTGCCGACGGTGGTAAAATGTTTGTGACACTGGCCGGAGCAATGAGCACTGCCGAACTAGGAAAATCTTTGGCCGAAATGATTCGCCAAGATAAAATAGCTGGCATCTCTTGCACTGGGGCAAACTTAGAAGAAGATATTTTTAATCTTGTTGCCTATACTCACTATAAACGCATTCCCAATTATCGCGATCTAACCAAAGAAGATGAAATGGCCTTGCATGACGAAGGACATAATCGCGTAACCGACACTTGTATTCCAGAAGAAGAGGCCATGCGAAAGATTGAGCATTTTATCTACGATGAGTGGTACAAGGCAGAAAAAAATAATGAAACTCATCCCCCTCACTACTATTTTTGGAAACTTTTTGATAACCCTAAATTTAGAGAAGGTTATGAAACCGATCCTAAAAATTCTTGGATGCTGGCAGCTTATCAAAAAAATATTCCAATTTTCACTCCTGGCTGGGAAGATTCTACTTTAGGGAATATTTTTGCCGGCAAACTGATCTCCAAAAAGCTTAAGAGCTCGGCGGTTATGGAATCAGGAGTAAACACTATGGTTCGTCTGGCCGCTTGGTATCAAGAAATTTGCCCGCAACACTCCATTGGCTTTTTTCAAATTGGCGGTGGTATAGCTGGAGATTTTCCTATTTGTGTTGTGCCAATGATCAATCAAGATTTACAAATGGATGTTCGCAAGTGGGGATATTTTTGCCAAATCAGCGATTCAACCACAAGTTATGGCTCTTACTCCGGGGCAGTTCCTAACGAGAAAATAACCTGGGGCAAGCTAGACATAACTAGTCCAAGTTATATAATAGAATCTGATGCCACCATAGTCGCCCCATTAATCTTTGCATATATTTTAGGTTGGTAAAAACACACAACTTCGCTTTTGAGCAAGACGCTAAGCTTTATTGTTATCACTTTCTTCAAGATTGTCTTCTTCAAGATCTTCTTCTGATGGCTCACTTGAATCTAAAAAAGCGACATATTCCGCTCCGCTACAAAACTGATCTAAAACTCGTAGTGCAGCACTAACCGAGTGAACATTAAGTTTTTTGTAGATATGCTTAAAATGCATCTTTACTGTTTCATGTGAAATTTTTAACGCATCTGAAATATCCTTTCGCGGTAAACGATCTAGAATAAGCAGTAAAACTTCTTTCTCTCTAATAGTAAGCTTGTAATGAGAGACAACTCTCTCTAGGCCCTTTTTAATTCTAATAATTCGAAGCGAGGCCGGATCAAAACAACGAAGAGCAAAGATGATGTTATTAATCAACTCTTTAATTCTATCTTCTTTTGCCTGTGTTGCTTTGCGGAAAACCTCGCATGCTTCGCATGCTTCCCACTTACTTGTCATCTCTGAATTTAAAATACCATGGGTACAAAAAGTTCCAGAAACCTGCCAGCATCTAATTCCAGGACGATTATATGCTGGGCACCCGGCCTTTTCGCACTTAAACTCTTCCCAGCAAAGCGGGAGATGATCATTTTCTTGCCACAACTCAGACAAATTTCCATTTATAATGGCATTTTCCAACTCAAAGAACATTTTTAAAACTTTATCCGTCTCCATCAATACCCCCGCAAAAATATTAATTTAAATTATAATTACTCTTTGCGCATAAAGTGAAGAAATTAGTTTAAAAATTCTATAAGAAGTCCATGAATTAACTCTTCGTAATCAATCATGAGATCAAGATGTCGATTCCAGCTATCAAATGATAAGTTGCTAGATAAGTCACTCGGTATGTTTATTGTAAACGTTATCTGCAAAATTTTACTGGACACTTTTGAAAAATCCCCTTTCTCAACAAGGAGTATGGCATGCCCTTTATATTTTTCTTCTAGGGAGGATATGGCCAAACCAACTTCCTCCGAAAAGGAGCTAAAAGATGCCACAACCTGTCTTTTATCGCTAATATTTTGCTTAAACGACAGAAGTAGCGTGGCATTTGACTTATCAATAACTTGAAAAATTTTTTCCAAATCAAAGTTCTGCGAGACAAATTTAATGGTTTTTACTGTTTTGATCTGATCCTCATACAGTAGTCTATTTTCAATTCCTAGAATATTTTCCCAGAAAAAAATATTGGCAAATGTTGTTGCATTGCTATCGGCCAAACGGTCAGCTTCTGAAAACGCTGGGCCTATGCAAATGGTATGCTTTTTAAAATTATTGTGGCCATTATTTCTAAAAAGAGACATCGTCCTATAAACATTTTTGTTATAGGTGATACTTGATAAAATATTATAATCTTCAAACGACATTATTTTTGTCGCCAAAACTTCTACAATTCTCTGGCGACGCTCGTAGTATGACTTAGAAGCAAGTGAATCTTTTAAAATCCCATTTTTAAGTAAAATTTCATATTCAAGCTTGTCTAATTCTTCTTCTGACTTCCCCTGTAATCGATCTTTTCTATTTTCTTTAAGTGGAGCAATCAACGCACCACTTAAATCAATATTTTCTTCTGTCTCTTTAGAGGTCGTCACTTGTTCGATCGTCGTTGGATCAATAATTGCGGTAGTGGCCGGTGAGGTAAGCAACAGATTTAGCACCTTATCTTTATAGATAAAAATGACTAACAGTAAAAACGCCAAAGAGATACTTTGTCTGTAGAGCGCCTTCGCCTTAACAGTCTTGCGCTCTTTTTTTACAACGACATCACGCAACCTCGTTACCTCAGCGGCCGGAGATTCCACGACTTTTAATGGTACAACTTTCTTTTTTTCTCTCTCTTGTTTTTCACCAGAAACTTTTTGGCCCTCTGGCGCAATTAGCTTTAATTGCGGAGGATTACTACTGTCGGGGAGAGGAACTATCTCCTCGCTGGCCGTTTCTATTACGCGCAATTTCCGCTCACCACTCGGCAACGGTCTAATCTCAGCAATAGAAGATTCGTGTTTGAACTCTTCTTGTGGGGTAACTACTTTCTCTTCTCTTACTTGCTCTCTTTGGGTGTTTGTCAGTTTTGCTCGGCAAGTTTCTACTAATTTAGGAATATATTTTTCACATCCTCCATCATACGCATCCATCCATTGTGTATTACAAAGATAGTATTCCATGGCCTCTGATGGTTTAACATTTTCAATTTTAAAGGGAAGAATTGGAAGCTTAGCAAATACTGCCCGATCAATTTCTTTTTGTACCTGCTCTGATTCGTTAGAATGTCCAGAAAAAATTAACACGAAAAGTTCTGCAGAGTTAATAGCTGCAAGTAGTGATTTAGCGTAAATCTCACCCGGAACTATATCTCGTGGGGCCATCCAACATTTATGTCCGGCCCCCTCCAGTCTCTGGCATACCAAATCAACAATTTTGCGGTCAAAAGATGAATAACTTAGAAAAATCTGATGGGCCATTCACTGTTCCTTTCCTTGCTGCTAAAAAGCTTTCCTCACATGGTAAGTGGGAAAAATACCATATCTTTTGGGCATCACCATTTTCCCCACATAAGTACACTCAAATTCTGTTATATGTTCTGCTGCCGCCAACGTTGCAAACTCCATACTTGCAAAAACTTGGCCTGATGGAGTAACTCCCTCAATGCGGGCAGTTCTACAAACATCTTCTCCATTATGAGTAATCTGTCCATTTATCGGATTGGTGGTTTCAAAAATTATTCCAGCATGCAAGGCAATTCGCAATCGTATTGTTTGACTAAATCCTTTGGCCGCCCAATCCGTTATGGCAATTTCTTCTGTAAACTCTAAGGCAAACATACCAGCCTCTTTTATATTTTCAAAGACTAAAAACAGAGCATCTCCCCAACTATTTTTACTACAAACACAATATTTTCTTTCCTCAATAAGTCTTTGCGCCAGGCCCAGAATATATTTTTCAAAAAGAGGAAACTCTTCATCTTTTAACTTGCTATAGTTTTCTGTATCTGCAAACAATACTGCCATCCTTTTCCGCTTCTCATCTTCCGGTGATGAAGATTTTTTTTCATCGTCTGCAATTATTCCAGGCCGTTGTAATATTATTTTTTTTCTACTTACCTGATCCAAATTAATAATATCTGGGACTTCATTTTGTGATCTCCAAAAATCAACAACTGAACGGGCCCCTCCCGGCCGGCCATTATCCAAATGACTCAATACTGCCATGGTTTTAACCTGTGCATTTAAATCTTTGGCATTTATTCGACCTAGTCCATAAGTTATTTCGTTGGCAAAGGTATAAACAGAGCTAGTCAACTGGTTCGTATTGCGATGTAAAACATGCTTTATAATTGCTGAATCCATAATACGATAAAAGCGTTCACTCCAATTGATATTTCCATAATTAAGGACACTGGTTTTATTGAATAGATCTGGAGAACATGGCAAAACAATATTAATCTTTGCCTCTAATTTTTCTGCCGCCTCCACAAATAAAATATCCGCTCCATTTGCTAGTGAAGAAAATGTTATCAAATTTTTGCTTCCCGATATTCGCTTGAAAATTTCTTCATAAACTTGATCTGAAATCGATTCGGGAAAACGCTGTCGAGCTTTATTCGGGCCATCAACCATATGCCCAGAAAAAATTAACACTTCTGGAAAATCAAAGCTTCGAATAATATTTGCCTGCACCTCTGTCGAAATTGCCATACTGTCTATTAGCATTTGCGCATTTTTCCAAGTGCTATTGATATTTCCATATTTTTTTTGTGAATGCTTTTGCGCCTCTCCATAATATTTTATGGCCTCGTCAAACTCATGCAAAATAAGTGATGCCTCACCCAATGTGGCCAAAGTCCAATATTCTCCATCTTCTCCAGCATATTTCTGAAATTCTGCTAAAATATTAGTCTTCAGCTCTTTGGCAATTTTTATCGCCTGATCTATATTTTTAGAAATATAAAAAAGAGTGGCAGCGTTAATTCCAGTCCAGGAACTTTTATATAAGTTATATGCCTCCAAATAATATTTAACGGCCGTCTCTTTATATTTATTTTTTTTCTCTAAATTAGTCTCGTGCTGCCATAAATCTTTATTGGTTCTGGCCAACAAACCAAGTGTTTCTTTATCTCTATGGCCTTCGTTAAACAGTTCTAAAATAACCTGGTTGGCCCGATCGCTTACATTTATTCTTGCAAGCGTCAAGGCCTGCAACTGCCGTAATTTGGCATCCTGAGGAAAAAATTTTATTCCTTCACTTACGATATCATATGAAAGCAGTGGGGATGCAAAACTTAATACCCTTTCTGCAAAGAGATGGTACAATTTTACGGTTTTGCTCCAATACTCCGGATCGTGGCCATTCCATAGCAAAGTTAATTGATCCAGCGAAAAAGTATCATCCGAAAGAAACTCTACCAGCTTAGTGAAAAAACCAGTTGTCTGGCCGGGTGTCGATGTATCACTCATAACCATCTCTCTAAAATTTCAAATATTAATTACAATTTACTACTTATCTCCTCAATAACCGGAATCTTAATTACTTCTCCTGCTGACAACTGAACGCCAGTTTTCATATAACTTCTTAATAACCACATGGGAATATCATTTTTAGTTATTATTCTAGAAACACTGTCACCAGAACGAACTTTATAATCAAAAGATCCAGCAACACGATAGTTATTAAAAAAATCCTCAATAATTGACTGATGATATTCAACTCTTTGCTTATTAAAACTACTTATTTTCTCATCCTTTATTGGTAACAAAATAGTTTCTCCCAAATTAATTCGCCGAATACTTCTTCCATTTAACTTGCTGAGTGTTGCTAGTTGCGTAACTAACCAATCTGCATAATGGCCGGGCGTCTCATCTATTTCTACTGAGATTTTATAAAGATCTTGCTCTACCTTCACAATATTAAAATTATATGAGTTTATGTAATCGTCAAATTTTGTCTGTGTTATTGCGCTTTCTGCAGATGGCACAACCATAGACGTATTCTCCATCTTTTGTATCACCGGTTCAAAAATCTTTTTTGATATAGGCTTAAATTCTTCAGCTTCTGACATTTTTTTATCAAGTGCAATCAGGACCTCTTTTGACATCCTCGGAACTTTTAGACCAAAATTGGCCGGTAGTGCAATATCTCTTTCAAAAACAATTGGTCTCAGAGATAAATTATATTCTCTCAATGTTGACATATCCAACTCTAAAACTTTTCCAATTTGTGACATGGCCAAACTTTTAGGCAGCGCCACTTGCATAAAATCAATTGCCGGTGCCATTTGCAGATTCTTAAAATATTTTTCTGGATTTTTAGCAATCTCTACTGCAGCAATAAATGATACATAGAAATTCTTAGACGCAAAACCGAAGCGTCGGCCATCATAATTTTTAATTATCTCTGACAATGAAGAAGTTTTTGTGGCCGCCACCGCCCGCTCAATTCCCATGAGACCAAAATTATACGCGGTAACCGCTAAAGGCCAACTTTGTACTTTCGAATAATTGTATTTCAGTAAATGTATAGCCGCCTCAGTTGCCAACATGGGATCACGTCTTTCATCGATAATATAAGTCTGCTTCAACCGATACAACCGTCCAGTTGAGCGCATAAATTGCCAAACTCCCGCCGCTCCTACTTTCGAATAAGCAGTATAATCAAAAGAACTCTCTACGTGTGGCAAAAACATTATTTCTCGCGGAAGGCCTTCTCGCTCAATAATATTTTCTATTTTTTCTAGATATTTGGTTGATGTTTCAATGCCACGTTTAAACTTATCCGACATTCCCTGTTGGGTTCGAATATTATACATTAGCCGGTCAAGATTTTTAACATGCTCAATTTTTTTGAATAATTCCGCCAAGGCCGGCGATAGATTTTGCCCCTTATTTAGAATAATTTTTTTAAGCTGTCCTTGAACGTCTTTCTTTTTTTCATTCAAAATTCGCGTTCTCATCCTAGGAGATAGCGTATGATCTACAGATACGCTTCCGTAGATAATAGATAGATCATCCATATCGTGTAGAAACCACTCATCAATAGATATTTCAGTGTAAACCTTTTTCCAAAAATCAATTCTCGGCCGCAAAAAATCATCTACAGGAAAATCGCTCTCTGCGGCCAAGCTTATTTGGCCGGCCAGCATATAGCAAATTGCCGTAAAAACTACGAAACTAGTAATTCTCATCAAACATCCCTGTTTTACCACTCAAAAATAGTTCCAGCATGGTATGCAAAAAGGGTAACACCAAAATAAATTGTTGTCGTCACTTTATTCTTATATTAGAAATTACCCAGCATTTACTATTAATATAAATATAAAAGGCATCCATCATGAATAGAAAAGAGCGTATCGAACTATTGCAGCAATTGTTGAATAAAAAGATCCTTGTATTAGATGGGGCCACTGGTACTGCTTTGCAAGGATTTTCGCTAACTGCTCAAGATTTCGGAGGCAAACAATTCGAAGGATGCAACGAGCATCTCAATTTAATCTCTCCACATATTGTAAAAAAGGTGCACCAACTTTATTTGGAGGTTGGTGCAGATATCATTGAAACAAACTCTTTTGGAAGTATCGATTTTGTCCTTGGCGAATACGGTCTAGCGGACAAATCATACGAAATCAGTCGGCTTTCTGGAAAAATAGCTAGGGAAATGGCAGATCTATATAGCAAAAAAACGCCAGAGAAGGTCCGCTTTGTGGCAGGTTCTATGGGACCTACAACTAAATCACTAACTATCACTGGTGGAATTTCTTTTGAGGCCTTGGTGGCCAGCTATTACATACAAGCACAAGGATTGTACGATGGAGAAGTCGATTATTTTTTGGTGGAAACATGCAATGATACTCGAAATATAAAGGCGGCCATAATCGCTATAGAAAAATTGCTAGCTTCCGTTGAAGTGAAAATTCCTATCGCCATTTCTGTAACTATTGAGGCCGCAGGAACTATGTTGGCCGGCCAAACGATAGAAGCACTTATTACCTCGCTAGAACATAAATCCCTTTTATATCTTGGGATCAACTGCGCCACCGGACCTGAATTTATGGCAGATCATGTGCGAACCATGAGCAAAATGGCAAATACTAAAATTGCGTGTGTTCCAAACGCTGGACTTCCTGATGAAAATGGTTGCTACTTAGAAACTCCATCAATGATGGCAAAAGTACTTGAGGGGTTTATTGACCAAGGATGGATAAATCTGGTGGGAGGCTGTTGTGGGACCAACGCCCATCACATACAAGAACTTGCAAAAATGGTGGCCACAAAAAATCCACGGAAAATTATATCACACAAGATGGCCACTCTTTCCGGCGTAGATTATTTAGAGTTATCAGAAGAAAAACGGCCAATCCTCGTGGGCGAACGAACCAATGTTATCGGCTCTAAGCAGTTCAAAGAATTAATTGCTGCTAAAAAATTTGATGAGGCCGCAGAAATTGCTAAAACTCAAGTAAAAAATGGTGCAGATATCATAGATGTTTGCCTGGCCAATCCAGACAGCAATGAACTAGCTGACATGAAAGATTTTCTAGAGCAACTAATAAAAAAAATTCGCACTCCATTGATGATTGACTCCACTGATCCAAAAGTTATTGAAGAAGCTTTAACTTACTGCCAAGGCAAATCCATTATTAACTCCATCAATCTTGAAAATGGAGAGAAAAAATTTAAAGAAATTGCTTCACTTGCTTGCCAATATGGGGCCTCGCTAGTAGTCGGCACTATTGATGATGATCCAGAAAATGGAATGGCCATAACCAGGTCTCGCAAACTTGAAGTAGCAGAGCGCTCTTACTATTTGCTAAAAGAGTTGAATATTCCCGATGAGAATATCTTCTTTGATCCGCTAGTGTTTCCCTGCGGAACAGGTGATGTAAAATATAGAACATCTGCCATCGAAACTATTGAAGGCCTTCGTCTAATTAAAGATAGATTTCCTCGCTGCAAAAGTGCTATCGGTGTTTCCAATGTTTCCTTTGGTCTCCCTCCGGCCGGACGAGAAGTTTTAAATTCTGTTTTTCTATATCATTGTGTAAAAGCAGGATTGGATTTGGCCATCGTCAACGCCCAAAAACTTAAACGCTTTGCCTCAATCTCTTCTGAAGAAATTAAACTTTGTGAAGATCTCTTATGGAATCGTATGGCCGATTCTATTGCTCCTTTTGTCGCATTTTACCGGGGGAAAAAAGATATCAAAGCAGAAGATTCTAAGCAGTCTAAGTTATCTGCTTCTGAACTTGTTACTGCTGCCATTGTTGATGGAATGAAGGGCGATTTAGAAAAAAATCTAAATCTCTTACTTAATAACAACGATGCCTTATCTATTATCAATGGGCCCTTGATGGATGGAATGAAATTAGTTGGAAAACTTTTTAACGAAAATAAACTAATTGTTGCTGAAGTTTTACAGTCTGCCGAGGTTATGAAAAGTGCGGTTGACTATTTAAAACCACATCTATCCAAAAATCAAACTACTTCTCGTGGCAAGTTATTATTGGCCACTGTCAAAGGGGATGTGCACGACATTGGAAAAAACTTAGTTGATATAATTTTTTCTAATAACGGTTTTGATGTTGTAAATTTGGGAATTAAAATAAGTTCAGAGCAATTAATAATTGCTCACCAAAAACATCGCCCAGATCTGATTGGTCTTTCCGGTCTGTTGGTAAAATCTGCCAACGAAATGGTTAACACTGCCATTGATTTGGCCGCGGCCAATATCACAACTCCCATTCTTTGCGGAGGAGCCGCACTATCCAAAAATTTTGTCACCAACAAAATATCCGTTAACTATAAAAATCGTGCGACATTCTATGCCAAAGACGCTATGAGTGGCCTTGATTTAGCAAATAAAATCGTAGATAAAAAAGAATACGAAAATCTGTTGATCAATCATCATAATGCACTAGTCGCACCTTCCACCGCTTCTACTTCAAGCGAATCAGTTTCCTTTGATGGTGGAACATCCTCGACCACTCGTTCTAGTGAAATAAAAATAATAAATAAACTTCCCATCCCGCCAGATTTTGACCGACACGTATTAAAAAACACTCCCGTAGAGCAATTGTGGAATTTTATAAATCCAAAGATGCTTTTGACGCGCCACCTTGGAATTAATGGCAAATATGCTAATGCTCTTTTTGCCAACGACTTTTCTTCAATTCGTAAAAGCGCAAAAAATGCTGAAACAGAAAAAGCAATTTCAGTTTACCAACAAGTACAAACGACATTTGCAATATATAAAAAGTCTCTGCTTACTACTGGAGCGGTTTATCAGTTTTTTCGCTGCAAAAGCACTAACAATAGTATCGCTCTTTATCATCCAACGAAAGACGAAATTATCTGTCAACTTCCTTTTCCTCGACAAACAAAAGAGAATGGACTGTCGCTGGCCGACTATGTCACAAGTGACAATTTTGATAGCTTGGCAATTTTCTTTGTTACCGTCGGCAGCAAAATTCGACAAGAAGTTGAACAATTAAAAGCTTCTGGTAATTTTCTACAATCACATATTCTGGCCGCTCTCACATTGGAACTGGCAGAGGCCTATGCGGAATATCTGCATTCTAAAATCCGGGCACTGTGGGGGTTTGCAGATCCAATAGATACCACAATGACCGATCGTTTTCATACTCAATACCATGGCCGTCGCTACTCTTATGGTTATCCGGCTTGCCCAAATTTAGAAGATCAAAAAATCATATATGACTTACTAAATCCTGCTAGCGACATTGGATTGAATTTAACCGATTCCTTCATGATGGATCCGGAGGCTTCCGTGTCAGCACTAGTTTTTCATCATGAAGATGCAAAATATTTTTCCGTTTAATTTAATATTCACGTTTCTTTTTTGAGAACACTCTTTCTCAATTTGCAACAAACAGTCTTGTCTCAAACCGTTGTTTTCTCAAACAATTATTTTGAATTATCTTGGCACATACCTTGCTTAAGTGTCTCTTAACAGGAGGGAAATATGATTCTTCAACAAGCAATTATCCAAAACTATTTCGATCTAATCGGTAATAAAAGTACACTAAAAAAAATGTCTGAGGATCTTGGCATTAACATCACAAGAGTCTTTAGGCTACTACAAGGAGCAGAGATGAAGCTATCTGAGTATGAAAAATTTAAAAACTTCATTGCCAAGCATGATGCTAACATAAACGAACTCCCGCAACTATCCAAGCGTTGCTTAGAACGCCTTTCGCGCAAATCGCAAAGTGAGATAAAAATACTTATGATGCGCAAACTATCATTGTGGGAGTTTATGCAAAAACCACAAGAAAATATTTCAATACAACTTGTGGCCTAAAGTTAGTTTAAGATCACAGTAAATTTAAATAAAAGGAGACAATATGAATGGCCTATTAGTTGTTGAACGAATTATTTTAGAATCACTACAAAAAAAAGGAAAAAATATATTTGAGATTGAAATCGATACACATCTTGATCATAATCTTTTAGCAAATCTTTTGCCTAATTTAGTGATGAAAAACATTGTAACTTATAAAAATGGAATATATTTTCTAAACAATCAAGAAAAACATAATTGGCTAGTAAGTATAAATCAGGAAGAAAATATTAAGGAAGAAATCAAAGATATATTTTCTGGCCTAATTAGTAGTTATTTCAAAAAAGAAATTAATGAACGTCCATGTTTGAAAGTAAAAAAAATCTGGCTAACCGCGAAAGAAGAAAAAATATTAGATGCTCATTTGCATAATCTAGAAGAATTTGTGCGAAACATTGATCAAGATAAAGGTCGTGATGATACAAAAAATAAATTGCACGAAAAAAGATTAATCTTCTGGGGATACTCTACTTACTCAAAGGTAGTCAGCGAATTACTTGATGCCGTATAAATTACACGTATGTACCTAAAGATAATTTCAGCAAAAAAAAGGCCATATTTTCATATGGCCTTTTTTTGAAGGTGCATCGTGCTATTCTCACACCAAGTTACCCTGGCACTAACTTCGCCGCTGGAGGGCTTAACTTCCGAGTTCGGAATGTATCGGGTGTTTCCCCTCCGCTATAGACACACCAAAATTTTAACAATCACAAAACAAGATCAGATAGATCTTCGAAACCTAGAATCATTCAAGAATATAAGCAAACGACTATTTAGTACCAGTCAGCTCAACACATTACTGTGCTTACACACCTGGCCTATCAAGCTCGTAGTCTTCAAGCTGTCTTAAAAGAAATCTTATCTTGAGATGGGCTTCCCACTTAGATGCTTTCAGCGGTTATCCCTCCCGAACTTAGCTACCCGGCAATGCAGCTGGCGCCACAACCGGTACACCATAGGTTCGTCCAACCCGGTCCTCTCGTACTAAGGTCAGCTTCTCTCAAATTTCTTACGCCCACGGAGGATAGAGACCAAACTGTCTCACGACGTTTTGAACCCAGCTCGCGTACCGCTTTAATTGACGAACAGTCAAACCCTTGGGACCTGCTCCAGCCCCAGGATGCGATGAGCCGACATCGAGGTGCCAAACTCCATCGTCGATGTGAACTCTTGGATGGAATCAGCCTGTTATCCCCAGAGTACCTTTTATCCGTTGAGCGATGGCCCTTCCACTCGGGACCACCGGATCACTAACGCCATCTTTCGATCCTGCTCGGCTTGCTTGCCTTGCAGTCAAGCTCCCTTATGCGTTTACACTCTATAGCCGATTTCCGTACGGCCTGAGGGAACCTTAGCGCGCCTCCGTTACTCTTTGGGAGGCGACCGCCCCAGTCAAACTGCCCACCAGACATTGTCCCCTGGCCCGATCAGGACCATAGGTTAGGATTTCGATCAACATAGGGTGGTATTTCAACGACGCCTCCACCGACACCGGAATGCCAGTATCAAAAGCTCCCACCTATCCTACGCAATGTTAATCAAAAACCAATGCCAAGTTACAGTAAAGGTTCATGGGGTCTTTTCGTCCCTCCGCAGGTTGCGCGTATCTGCACGCGCACTCCAATTTCGCTGGGCCTCTAATTGAGACAGTGGGGAAGTCGTTACGCCATTCGTGCAGGTCGGAACTTACCCGACTAGGAATTTCGCTACCTTAGGACCGTTATAGTTACGGCCGCCGTTTACTGGGGCTTCGATTCAAAGCTTCGGTTACCCTAACCTCTCCTCTTAACCTTCCAGCACCGGGCAGGCGTCAGCCCCTATACTTCCACTTGCGTGTTTGCAGAGACCTGTGTTTTTGATAAACAGTCGCTACCCCCGTTTCACTGCGGCCTACAACAGCTTCACCAGCAAGTGATGTCACCATTATAGGCGTGCCTTCTCCCGAAGTTACGGCACTAATTTGCAGAGTTCCTTAACTAGAGTTTACCCAATCGCCTTAGGATTTTCTCCTCATCCACCTGTGTCGGTTTACGGTACGGGTTGATACATATCTCCTTGCGAAGCTTTTCTTGGAGGCAGAGAATCACGTGCTTCGGGCCAGGCCCTCGTATTCATTTCTCAGAGTTAATGATACCCCGGATTTACCTAAGGTATCCTCCTACCAACTTAAACCACTAACCAAAGTGTGGCCACGCTATCTTTCCCCGTCACTCCTACAAGTCAAACAATATATACCAAGTACAGGAATATTAACCTGTCATCCATCGACTACGCCTTTCGGCCTCGCCTTAGGACCCGACTAACCCTGGGCGGAGTCACCTGGCCCAGGAACCCTTGGATTTACGGCGGGAATGATTCTCACATTCCTTATCGCTACTCATTTCAGCATATTCTCTTGTGATACCTCCAGCGCTCCTTACAGTACGCCTTCATCAGCATACACAATGCTCTCCTACCAGTTATACAAAGTATAAATCCGTAGCTTCGGTATGTTGCTTGAGCCCCGTTACATTTTCGGCGCAGAATCACTAGTCCAGTGAGCTATTACGCTTTCTTTAAAGGATGGCTGCTTCTAAGCCAACCTCCTGGATGTCTCAGTAATTCCACATCCTTCTCCACTTAGCAACAATTAAGGACCTTAGCTGACGGTCTGGGTTCTTTCCCTCTCGACAACGGGCCTTAGCACCCGCTGTCTCACTGCTTAGATGTTCTTGTCGGTATTCTGAGTTTGATATGGTTTGGTAAGCTGGTAGGCCCCCTAGCCAAGTCAGTGCTATACCCCCGACAGAAATCTCTAAACGCTGCACCTAAATGCATTTCGGAGAGAACCAGCTATCACGGAATTTGATTGGCCTTTCACCCCTATCCACAGATCATCCCAGACGTTTTCAACCGTCATGAGTTCGGCCCTCCACGAGGTTTTACCCCCGCTTCGGCCTGTCCATGGATAGCTCATCCCGTTTCGGGTCTACGACATGCGACTAATCGCCCTATTCAGACTCGGTTTCCCTACGGCTACGCCTTCAACGGCTTAACCTCGCCACACATCGTAACTCGCTGAATCATAATGCAAAAGGTACGTGATCAAGCTTTACAATAGCTCTCTCACTGCATGTAAGTATATGGTTTCAAGTTCTATTTCACTCCCCTTATCGGGGTTCTTTTCATCTTTCCCTCGCGGTACTTGTTCTCTATCGGTCAGTAAGTAGTATTTTGCCTTGGAGGGGGGTCCCCCCAGCTTCAAACAGGATTTCTCGTGTCCCGTCCTACTCAGGATACTCGCCTGCGACTCACAGTTTCGGTTACGGGGCCTTCACCCTCTTTGGCGTGCCTTCCCAGGCACTTCACCTACCGCTCGTCTGCATTATGCAAGTCCTACAACCCCGGCCAGCAAGCTGATCGGTTTGGGCCTTTACGCTTTCGCTCGCCGCTACTCACGCAATCTCGATTGATTAATTTTCCTCTAGGTACTTAGATGTTTCAGTTCCCTAGGTTCACTCTGCGATGCCTACTTTACTCAGCATCCAGTGGCCTGTGTTTCCACAGGTCGGGTTGCCCCATTCGGAAATCTTCGGATCAAGGCCTGCTTGACGGCTCCCCGAAGCATATCGCTGACTAGCACACGTCCTTCTTCGTCTCTTACTGCCAAGATATCCACCATACACCCTTAGTAGCTTATATTTTTTCTATCTTGAATCTTTTTGAAATTGGAATAAATCTTTCTTTCAACTTTTATTTCTAGGTTTCTCGTCTTCTATCTGATCCTGTTATGTGATTGTTAAAGATCTTTGCCGCTACCTCGCACCATAAACATAATAATGGTGGGACTAGAAGGACTCGAACCTTCGACCCCGTCCTTATCAGGGACGTACTCTAACCAGCTGAGCTACAGTCCCACAATATCTAAAATGTCCGGTAAACAGCTTATCCACTAAAAAAGAAAGACCATAGCATCCGTTGTATCCTTGATCGTAAGAACAAGTTGTCCTTTAAAAGGAGGTGATCCAGCCGCAGGTTCCCCTACGGCTACCTTGTTACGACTTCACCCCAGTCATCAGTCCGACCGTAGGCGCTCCCCCCCTTGCGGTTAGGGCCACGACTTCAGGTAAAACCAACTCCCATGGTGTGACGGGCGGTGTGTACAAGGCCCGGGAACGTATTCACCGCGGCGTGATGATCCGCGATTACTAGCGATTCCAACTTCATGGAGTCGAGTTGCAGACTCCAATCCGGACTGAGACGCACTTTTTGAGATTGGCTCCCCCTCGCAGGTTCGCTTCCCTCTGTATGCGCCATTGTATTACGTGTGTAGCCCTGGACATAAGGGCCATGAGGACTTGACGTCATCCCCACCTTCCTCCTGGTTGCCCAGGCAGTTTCTTTAGAGTGCCCAACTTAATGCTGGCAACTAAAAATAGGGGTTGCGCTCGTTGCGAGACTTAACCCAACATCTCACGACACGAGCTGACGACAGCCATGCAGCACCTCTCACTACATTCCCAAAAAGGGCACCCCATTATCTCTAACAGGTTCGTAGGAGTTCAAGCCCAGGTAAGGTTCTGCGCGTTGCTTCGAATTAAACCACATAATCCACCGCTTGTGCGGGCCCCCGTCAATTCCTTTGAGTTTTAGTCTTGCGACCGTACTCCCCAGGCGGAGAACTTAATGCGTTAGCTGCGACACTGCAACGATCAATCATCACAATATCTAGTTCTCATCGTTTACGGCGTGGACTACCAGGGTATCTAATCCTGTTTGCTACCCACGCTTTCGCACCTCAGTGTCAATTATCGGCCAGGAAGACGCCTTCGCCTCTGGTGTTCCTTCGCATATCTACGGATTTTACCCCTACATGCGAAATTCCTCTTCCCCCTCCAATATTCTAGTCTCGCAGTTTCAGGCGCAGTTTCGGAGTTGAGCCCCGAGATTTCACACCTGACTTACTAGACCACCTACGTGCTCTTTACGCCCAATAAATCCGAACAACGCTCGCACCCTTCGTATTACCGCGGCTGCTGGCACGAAGTTAGCCGGTGCTTCCTTTGAATGTACCATCAATCAATGGGCCTATTAGACCCATCGCCCTTTTTCCATTCCGACAGAGCTTTACAACCCTAAGGCCTTCCTCACTCACGCGGCGTTGCTGCGTCAGGCTTTCGCCCATTGCGCAATATTCCCTACTGCTGCCTCCCGTAGGAGTCTGGACCGTGTCTCAGTTCCAGTGTGGCCGATCATCCTCTCAAACCGGCTAGACATCGATGCCTTGGTAGGCCTTTACCCCACCAACTAGCTAATGTCCCGCAGGCCCCTCCTTCGACGATTGCTTGCAAGCAGAGGCAATCTTTCATTGTATAATTTCAAATTCTACAATCTTATGCGGTATTAGCTCCAATTTCTCAGAGTTATTCCACATCAAAGGGCAGGTCACCTACGTGTTACTCACCCGTGCGCCACTATACTTACCCCCGAAAGGGCTTTCTCGTTCGACTTGCATGTATTAGGCACGCCGCCAGCGTTCGTTCTGAGCCAGGATCAAACTCTCCAAGCTTTAAAACGTTATAAAAAAAACTATGTTCGATTTATCGTTTTGATCTAAATCTTTAATAACTCCAGCGAGACGGGCCGCTGGCACTGACCTTATTGCTTATTCCACTTCATCCGCTTCCACTTTACTTGCCGTTTCCTGCTCTACAAACATTCCACTCAACTTCCGCTTCAACTTCCACCTTTAAGCAACGATTTAGTTACATCAGTCTTTTTGCATACAACTTTGTGTATGCCATGGTCTTTCTCATCGTGGTAACCATCAACCTAAGTTGATGATTCTTTTTAATCTAATATTTAGTTTTTAAAGAGCTTCGCTAACCACACAAGCAAGGAGAAGCTATCAGGATTGTTCTCTGTAACAAATTTGATAGTCATTTATGCTATGCGAAGTCAGACGAAAGGCGAATTTACTCAAAAAGATATTCTGGGTCAAGCTATTTTTTTTCTATTTTGTAAAAAAATTTAAGATTTTTTCGCTTCCCACTGGAGAATTAAATAGAATTAAACTAAAAATGGCAGTTTTTCTTTATTTTCAGAAGCAAAAAGAAAGAAATGACAAAAAAAAACAACACGGCCACAATCTCTTGACGCCCATCATAGATTTTTTTCTTAATATTGTCTGATCGGAACGTACAAAAAAACAATATGAAAACAATTCAAGACTTTTTAAATCTAAATTTTTTCACCAAAACAATCCTTGCTGTATATGTTTTTTTTATAGTCAGATTACATCTCAAAAGCGGATTACAATATCAAACCTTAGATGTTTTTAATGTTACGATCCTTTTGGTGGGAGCAATTTCTTTAGTCGCCACCGCTCACCTTATTGAATATCTTTTCTCTTCCAAAAAATTATTAAATCTCACAATAAAATTATTATTCATCTCCATCTATATTTGGGTTGGCCACTATCACCTCCGCTCTCGTACTAACCTTGATTTTGCTGTGATGGCCGATAACGCCTCTTCAGTGTTTTACTCCGAAAGCATTCAAGTTCTCTGGGATATTTTCACCAAAAAAGACATTGCCACCAATCTTGTTATTATCGCACTACTAATTTTTTTAGAAATACGGTGGAAGAAAATATCCAGTACAGCAAAAATCCAAAGGCCACATCAAAATGTTATTATCTCTTTGGCCATATACTCCGCGATCATGTTTGGTACTCCATACTCTTATGATGAATTTACTTCTTTCAATCAATCTATTTATCGCTACTATTTTCCCGATTCGCGTTTTACAGTAAGGCCCAATTTAAAAAATCCATTCCCTTACATAAATACAAACGACACCTTCTTTAAAAATAGCTCTCCTGGAGCACCCAACATATTCATAATCATGGTTGAATCGTTCAATTTTAACTATGTTCACAAAAAAGGCCCAAACGACAAAGAAATTACTCCTTTTTTTAATAACCTTATTGCACAGGGTCTCTTTTTCGATAATTTTTGGGGCAATTCAGTGCAGACTGCGCGCGGCCAATTATCAATTCTTTGCTCCATTCCAACAATAACCAGACAGCAAGTCTTCACTCACTATCCGCAACTACGATTAAATTGCATCTCAGACATTTTAAAAAAATACAATTACAATACTCTTTTTTTTAAGGCATACAGTGATATTGATTTTGACAATACTGGTGAGTTTATTGCTAACAATGGCTTTGAACATATTCACGCCATGACGAAAAGTATTAAGGCCAAATATTCTAAAAATCCTGATGCTATCCGAAGCTGGGGATGGGGAATCCAGGACAATTTTTTTTATGAAATTTTTTTCAACTATCTTGATGAGTTGCACCAGAACAACATCGCCCAGAACATTAATAAACATTTTTTTGCCGCCTTAACCACGGTTTCCAATCATCAAAAATTTAATCAAATTCCTGAGGATATTCAGCACATCTATAAGAATCCCCAAAATATCACTGAGGGGTATGCAAACTCATTACACCTTACTGATGAATACTTAAAAACTTTTTTTTCCGAACTAGACAAGCGAGATTATCTAAAAAACTCCATTATCATGATCTTAGGAGATCATAGCTTTCCAATGGGTGAGCACTATAGCTACGCGGCCGAAAATGGATTCTATTCCGAAAACTTCAAAACGCCGCTATTATTAATCTGGAAAGGGCAAAAAAACTTTCTTGGTATTGATCATACTCCGCGAAGTCAATTAGATATTCCGCCAACCATTTTAGATATTCTCAATATCTCTACTGTCAATCATTTCGTTGGTAGCTCATTGTTCCAGGACAAGACAAGCTTCATTCCTCTTATTCAACCATATTCCGGATATTACATTGGATCGCTAAATTATCCATTCAAATATATGTACCATGGTAAAACAAAACGAGAGTTTGTTTTTAACCTAAAGCATGATCCTCAAGAAAAAAATAATTTAATTGAAAACAAAAATCTCGCTTTGATTATAAAAAAGGCGCGTCAAGATACGGCCAAAATCTTGCTTAATGATGCACTAATTAAGGCAAATCAAATTTGGAAATAAAAATCATTCTTTTAACGGAAGGCCCGCATTGGAAAGAGCGCTAATCACCTGTCCCTCCGCACTCTTAATGAATTCTGGTGATAAAGTTCTCTCCTTATCACCAAAAATAGTTCTAATAGTAACACTCCGTTTATCTTCTGAAATGTCATATTGTCCCACAATTTTATAAGACAAAAGTTCTTTTAATTTTAGCTTCGATAGTGGTTCTAAAACTGACGATATTGACCGCTCGCTCTGCATCACAACAGTACAATCAAACTCTACAACTGGAAACTTACTTAACGGTTCATATTTTTTCTTATCTTTTAGATTATTATTTTCGAACGCCGACATCTCTAAAATTAGTATTGCCAAATTTCCACGTATTTTAAATTCACGAAGCAAAATAGGGTGAACTGAAAAAATGGCCCCGTAATTTTTTCCCATTATCTTCAAGTCATAATACTCGTAAGGATGGGCCCCCATCCAGCCCCCTGGGATCACTAATGACGAAAATTTTTTATCCTTACCGGCCAATTGATAAGGCACATTGAGGGATGATAATAGGCGCTCGCTTTCATTTACTAAGTCAAGATATTGTCCATTGCTTTGTGAGAAAAATGCCACACCAAGATGCGATTCTTCTTTGCGAAACTCTTTTGCATTTTTAACATAGGCGCGACCTAGTTCAAAGAAACGAAACTCTGTATAATTTTTCTGATTAAGAGCGACCGTATCAAGAATAGATGGAATCAGAGAATTTCTCATCATGCAAAAATCATTCGAAAGAGGATTAATGATGGAGAGGGCATTGTCATAAGGCCATGCTGCTCTGTTAAGTAATTTTTCTCCAACCATAGGATAGCTCATTACTTCAAAAGCACGCGAGCTATGAATCAGGAAATTTCTAATTTTTTGATGAAATTTTTGGGTATTTGAATAGGCGACAGGAACGGCCCTGAATAATGGAGAGGTAGGAACTATGTTATCGTAACCAACAATTCGGCCAATTTCTTCAATTAAGTCAGCTTCCACTTCGACATCTTTTGTAGAACGATAACTGGGAACTTCTACTGCCAAGTTATTTCCATTGGCAACAACTTTAAAATCCAATCTTCGAAAAATATTCAGCATATTTTCCTTAGATACCGGATGGCCCAAGGTGGTGGCAATTTTTTCCACCGTCGTTTGAATTATTAGTGGTGAAAAGTTAGAAATTGCAGGGCCAGCATACTCCAGTTTCCCTACAACTTTAGCGGCCGGAAGCAGTTCAATCATAAGCTCGACTGTCCGATACATCGTTCGAGTAAGCAACTGACTGTCTAGTGATTTTTCATAGCGCTGTGACGAATCAGTTCTCAATCCCAGTCGAGCAGAAGTGCGCCGAACATCTGCGGCCTTCCAATTGGCAACTTCTATGAAGATATTTTGGGTATTATCACTAATCCCGCTAGAAAGTCCCCCCATAATTCCGGCAAGTACTAATGGGCCTGTTTCATCACATATTACGGTATCCGTCGCAATAAGCTTTCGCTTGATCTCATCCAGTGTTTCAAACTCCACTCCGTCGGAATTCATCTGCTTAATAACTAATTTCTCTCCTTTGATTTTATCTCGATCAAAAATATGTAGCGGAATTCCCAACTCCAGCATTACATAGTTACTAACGTCAACAATATTATTAATTGGGCGCAGGCCAATATTTTTTAACCTTCTTTGCATCCAATTCGGACTAGGTGCAACCTTCACATTGTTCATAGATAGTCCGAAATAGCCAAGTGAAGAACAATTTATCTCAACAAAAGGAACTATTGGTGATTTATCAGTGGTAAACATTTTAGTAAAACGTTCTTCCCATTTTTTATCAAAACGATTTTGCAAATCTTGTTCAAATACCGTAGCAAATTCACGCGCAATTCCGAAATGCCCCCATAAATCTGGACGATGGGTTAATGACTTATTATCAACTTCAATTAAAACATCTGGCATCTCTTGAAGATAAGTGAGCATGCTCGTTCCCAGAGTTGTATCTGCAACAAGTTCCATTAGTCCATGCGACTCCTCCTCTAATCCCAACTCTTGCTTGGAACAAAGCATTCCCTCTGATAAAACACCACGAATTTTTTTGGGTTCTAGTACCATCCCATTGGGAAGCCTTACTCCCAGTGGGGCATAGGGCACTTTCATTCCTACTCGCACATTGGAAGCTCCACAAACAACCTTCTTTATCGCATTTTCCTCAAATTTAAATGTAACTAAATTTAACTTGTCGGCCTCTGGATGCTTTTCAATTTCTAAAATTTGCGCGACCTTAATTTCTTCAAGTCCCGCACCTACTTCGGTAATACCTTCAATTTCGGCGGTGGCCAGCGTAAATTTTTGGCCAATTTCTTTGGCCGATAAATTCTCTGGTATTTTTACAAAATCTTTTATCCAATCAAGTGAAATTATCATCTTCTACTTCCTCTTTTTTTCAGATACTGAGTATTTAAATTCAATATGATTTAAACTGAGAGACAAAGCGCAAATCACCACCATGCAGATGGCGAATATCATCAATCCCATATTTCAACATAACTAAGCGATCCAACCCTAGTCCAAACGCAAAACCATTATACTTATTTGTATCAATCCCGCCATGTCGTAAAACATTGGGGTGAACCATCCCACAGGGAAGAAGCTCCACCCAACCAGACTGCTTACAAACAGAACAGCCGCCACCTCCGCAAATAAGACACTTAATATCTAATTCAAAACCAGGTTCCACAAAAGGAAAGAAGCCTGGACGCAATCTAACATCTACTTCTTTTTTAAAAATCTCGCTAAGAATCGTTTTCATGAAAAAAATCAGGTGTGAAACAGAAATGTTTTCACCCACCAACATCCCCTCTAGTTGATGAAAAACCATCTCGTGAGATGCGTCAGTGCGTTCTGCCCGAAATACTTTACCCGGAGCAATAAATTTAAATGGCGGCCTTTTTCCTTTCATTCCTCGCACCTGAATAGTGCTAGTGTGCGTGCGCAGTAGGTATTTATTGGCGACCGAAGTATCATCTGGGCGCTGAAACCAGAAAGTATCAGTCATATCCCTGGCCGGGTGATCTTTGGGAATATTCAGGGCCTCAAAATTGTGGTACTCGTCTTCAATATGTGGCCCATCTAAAACCTCAAAACCCATTGATAAAAAAATCTCTTCTATCTCTTTTTGCACAATAGTGACTGGATGATATCCACCACTATATAATCCAGAGGCCTTAATTGAGTCTAAATGTGAAATATCTATTCGCTCACTGGCCAATTTATGATTGATAACCTCTAGTTCTAGTGCATTTAGCTTTTGATTGATGAGCTGCTGCACATCATCTTTTATTTTGTTGGCCAAGGCACCAATTGATTTTTTCTCCTCGAGCGATGCATTCTTTAGCGATGACAAAATCTCAGAGACCTTGCCATTTTTTCCCAGTAAATCGGCCTTAAGATTTAAAACTTCTGCCTGCTTTGAAAGTGCTTCTAATTGTGTTGTAAAGTTGGAAAAGAGATTGTTTAGTTTCTCGATCATTGTCCGTTATCCCCGTTAAATCTATTAAAGTACATAAAGTATTAACGAGGATGGCCTAATAAATCAACTCTAAAAAAAAGAGGGCCTCATACGCGGCCCTCCCTATTGATTTCCAAAAACCTCATTTCGAAATAGCGGCAAAAATGCCACTAAGCGCGCTGCCCCTCGAAAGACCGGCACGAAAGAAAAAAATACCGGACTAAAAACTCCCTGAAGAAACAAGCGCCAGAAATAAATTTTAGAACAGGCCCAATATTCTCTAAAATAACCTCCTAAAAACATCCGCCTTTGAACAAAAACCAAAAAACTCCTCCAATAACAAAAATAAAGATAAAGATAAATCCAAAAAAGCTTAAACAGGTTTTTGTCCCGTCAAATTCTGGCCTCAAAACTCTGCCAGTCTAAAGACGGTGTCTTTACCCTTCGGCAACCCACAACCCATATGCCTCTAAAAATATTTTTGAAGCACTTAGAGCTGGGCTTTGCTTCCACTACTTTCGAAAGTGGTCGCCCTTAACGACGGGGACAAGAGACAATATAACACACCGCAAAATCAAAATCAACGCATATTGTCAACTATTTTGCGACAGCGTGAATTTTTTATTCATAGATACTTATATAGCTAATTTTATACGAAATATTTAATATCTAGTTTTTATTTTAACTTTTGGGTTATGCGATGATAATACTCTGATAACTCTTGTGTATTAACTGTAGCAGTACCACGCTTACCAACAACCACTCCAGAACCGCAATTTCCCAGCCAGCAGGCCTCCGCCAAAGATCCTCCGGCCAAAAGGCCGGCAGTAATCAAACTTATGGCAGTATCACCGGCCCCAGATACATCAAAAACTTCACTGGCCACTGTAGGAATGTATTCTAATTTTCCTGATGCCTTTGTATCTAATAAGGCCATTCCCTCTCCACCAAGAGTAATTACTAGTTTTGATAGCTTCAGCTTTTCTACTAATATTTCAGATATCCGCTCAAGGGCCTTTTCGCTATGACCTAGTGCCTGAACCATTTTGGTGGCCTCTAATAAGTTGGGCTTTAGTAACGTTGCTCCTTTGTAATATTGCGGCGGGGTTGTTCTGCTTGGATCAATCGTGACGACCATCCCCTCTGAGGTAAAGCGGTCAATAATATCGGCCAATACTTTCTGCGTTAATACCCCCTTGCCATAATCTTCAATAATGAGTCCTGCATGACTGCTTTTTAAATTGATCACTCTCTGCGTAAAACTATCTTCTAAGCTTTTATCTAGTGGTTCTATCGTCTCGTAATCTACTCGACAAATTTGTTGTCCTGCAGTAGTCACGCGCTCCTTGAAGGTAGTCATTCGATTAGTTGCTTGAATTACTCCTTCCGCAGAAATACCGGCCTTGCGAAGTAGTTCAGTAAAAATATCTGCCTTACTATCCTGGCCAACCACTCCACACAACGTTGATTCAATTCCTAAAGATTTTAGATTGTTTGAAACGTTCGAGGCAAGGCCAAGTTTAGTAAATTCTTCATTAACTTCTAAAACTGGTACTGGAGCTTCCGGAGAAACCCGTCTCACCGAACCAATGGTGTATTTGTCCACACCAACATCTCCCACAACCAAAACTGGCCGAATAGAAGAAAACGCACTGATTAGCTCTGAAAATCTCTTCGGCGATATAATAGACAACATATAAATTAAACTCCCATCGTTAAAAGATCTAAGGCCGCGCCAGCTACATCGTCGACTTCTATTTTCATCATACAATCGTAATATGGACATTCTGTTCCCAGACAAGCAAATTGTTCTCCGCAAATGACGTCCGGAACTACCACTCGACAATGATTTTCTGTCCGATCAAAAGGACCCCAGCGCATGGCGGACTGAACCTTTATCGGGGAATATATGGCCACTGTTTTAATTTTTAATGAATTAGCAATATGAGTTGTTCCTGTGCTCGGCCCAATAAAAAGTTGGCCCTTCGACAAAACGGACATATAATTACGCAATCCTCTCTTAGATCCATCAAAAAAGAAAATCCGCTCTCGAACTTTATCATACTCGCTCTTTTCTAACTCGCTATTTAATACTTTCAAATAAGCTTGATCCGCTGGTGTGTATGAAACAACATATATGTATTTTCCTGGTACTCGTCGTTCCAGACGCGAAATTACCCTGGCATAGTTTCGTGAAGGCCAATTTAAGGTGTGTCCACTCATGCCTGGATGAATAAATATTAGATTATCGTTATATGTAATCGCCTTACTTGCCAAATCCTTAGTAAAATGAAGCATGGCCTCCGCAATCTCTTTTTCTGTTAAAATAATTTCCGGGCGATAATTATTTCGTTTATCAAAATCATAATGAACACCTAATGGCGCAAGCAAGTTCAAATTATAGTCAGACTCGTGCATTTCCACTAAAGAACGTTTTTGCCGCACACCTCGATTAAGCAGAAAAAAAGTCGAGGGCCGCGATTTCAATCCTCCGCGAAATTTGATTCCAATAATCTTTGCGATCAGTGAAGGCATGTGACTGCCTCCTACATAGAAATATGCATCTGCTGAGCACTTTTTTAGTTTATTAAAAAAAGACCAGAAAGTATTAATCGTCCCGCCATAATCTTTCCATTCAATTATCTCATCGACGTAGGTAAGATTAGCAAATAGGTTTATTGATTTTTTCGATACAATAAAGGTGATATGAATTTTAGGATCATACTCCTTTAGAAGCTTGGCCATTGGCAAAGTAAGAAGAGTATCTCCAATTGCATCACTCCTATTGATCAAAACTCTCATAGCTTTATTTTCTCTATTATTGCTCGCTCTCTTGCTACCTGTTTTATCTTTTCTACCACCTGCTCAAAAGTGAGGCCCGACGAATCCAGCAGGAACGCATCCTCGGCCTGTTTAAGTGGAGCAATTTCCCTATTCATGTCATTGTGATCGCGCGTCTTAAGATCTTGCAAAACTTTCTGAAAATCAATTTCACTACCTCCGCGGGCCATTAATTGATCATATCTTCGCTGCGCCCGAATCTCTGGAGTTGCCGTCAAATATATCTTACAAAAGGCCATGGGAAATACTACCGTTCCAATATCTCTCCCTTCCATAATACATACCTTCTCCAAAACTAAATCCTTTTGGACCTGTTTTAAAAAAGTCCTGACAGAACCAATTTGAGAAACCTTTGATGCTAAATCAGAAACAGAATGTTCTCGAATTGGTTCCGTCAAATTATCCCCATCTATCTCAACTAAGCACTCTTCAGAACGGCCATAGTTAAACCTTATATTATTCAAAAAGAAACGCATTGTCGGCCCTTCCTCAAAAGCAATTCCTCGCCGAGAACAAACTAAACCTAACGCACGAAACATCGCTCCAGTATCGACGTATAAAATCTTAAGTCCGGTGGCCACCGCTTTGGCCACCGAAGATTTTCCACCACCACAGGGGCCATCAATTGCAATGACATTACTTTTTGACATGTGAAATCCATTTAGTTAAAGCAGACCTAAACTTTTATGTCCGTGGCCTTGAGTGTGAAATCAACCAAGAACGAATCAGCATAAAAAACCGAAAACAGCTTGGCCAGTAAAATATCTGGGGAGTTATGTCTATAAACAACAAAGGTGTTTTCATATGGCCGCTGTTTATTTTCCATATAATTGACGTAGCCTTGGATTAAGGTCAAATAGCTATTTCGAACACTATCCAAATAACGATTTTTTGCCCCCACAGGGATTTTCATTTTAATCTTATTCAAAACTAAATAAGGGCCCATATTATAAGAGACAGTGGCCAAGCGATAATCATTTTTAAACTGCTGTAGCAACATATTAAGATAGACCACCCCCATTTCTATATTGAGATCTGGCCGAAAAATGGCCCTGACCAGCAACTTTCGAGGGGTGGTTTTTAATGATAAATTCATTTTTTGTGAAAGAAATCGGCCAGTATCTGGCATAATTTGCATAAGGCCTGTGGCCTTTTTGCGACTTACTGCTTTAGAATTAAAATTACTTTCTGCCCACATAACCGCCAAAACCCAGAATGGATCAACCTGATGTTTTTCTGCAAAGGCCAATGCTGTTGGTAAAAAAAGCGATAGATTTTTTTGAACATAACTTGGTACCGACTTGATAATCAATTGCTGAAACTGATATTTGGAAATTTCATCAGTCCGGGCCAGTGGAACAATTGAATAAAAACCAGTCCTAACGTTATCAAAAGAGTATGTGGCCAACATATCGGTTTTATTAAAAAAGAATATTGGAAACTGCCTATTTAACAAATTTTTTTCTGCATCAAAAGATTCTCTTAGCTCCTCTTGGCGATAAAGCGCTGAAGAGGCAATTTCAAATTTAGAAAAAAGTCGCTCTTGGAAAAAAAAGGATGTGGCATGCGAAAAAAGCAAAATCCAAAAAAACAATAGTGGTAATAAAACAAAGCCGAACTTCTCATGGATGCTAAAAAAAGAGTAGTGCTCTTGCGCACTGCATTGATAACCATTCTGCGATTTCATTGGGGCAATCTCTATAATGAGATCCGGTCCATGTAAACCCTATAATTTACATAAAATAACATTTATGCATAATTTCCATCTGTTAACGCATGCAGCAATTTTCTTTCCCTGGACGCAATTTCTGTTGTGCATTATGCTAAAAAGGCCAATCTTCATAATTTGGGAGAAATATATGGGACACAATCGACTTAAGCATGAAAAATCACTCTATTTGCGCCAGCATGCAGATAACCCCATACATTGGTGGCCATATGGCCCAGAAGCACTGCAAAAAGCTCAGGATGATAAACTTCCCATCTTTTTATCTATCGGCTACTCGGCGTGTCATTGGTGCCACGTCATGGCCACAGAATCATTTGCCGATCAAGAGATTGCCGAGATCATTAATAAACATTTTGTAGCAATAAAAATTGATCGGGAAGAATATCCGGAAATTGATAATTACTACCAAAAGGCCTGCCATCTCTACTCACACAACACCGGGTGGCCACTTTCTGCTTTTTTGCTTCCTGATATGCGCCCCTTTTTTGTGGGAACCTACTTCCCAGCAATCGCCAAACAAAAGGAAACTACTTTTGGTGAATTGTTGGCCGAGATTTTACGCGTATATAAAGGAGATCATCCAAAAGTTTTGGAGAACGCTCAAAAGGTCTTTGAAGCAATAACTAATGAAGGGTATCAACCAGAAGAAAAAGTTGATTTTAAAGGCCACTTTCCCTCTCCAATGGCCATCATGGATGCCATAAAAAAATTCCAAGATGAGACCAATGGTGGTTATGGAATGGCCCCCAAGTTTCCTAATTTTGCTTTTTATGAATGGGCCGTGGAGCAAATTTTAGAGGGAATAATCGATAAAACCCACGGGGTTCATATCGTTAAAACAGTGGAAACGATGTTAATGGGCGGCATCTATGATCATGCGCGGGGGGGAATTCATCGTTACACTACCGATGCAGCATGGCAAATTCCTCACTTTGAAAAAATGCTTTATGATCAGGCCGGGCTATTACGATTGCTCTCAAAAATTAGTCTGATTTTCCCCTCCCCTTTAGTCTACGATGCTCTGATTAACACTCTAGATTATCTGCAAAACGAAATGTTTGATGAAGATCGCGGTTATTTTTTCAGCAATCAAAGTGCCGACTCTGAAGGAATTGAAGGCCTATACTTTACTTTTTCGGAAGAAGAATTTGAAGATGCTATGAATAATTCTCCCGACAATCAAGAGGATTTTTTGAATAAAAATATGGAAAAAATTAAGCGTTGGCATAAAATTTCTGAAAAAGGAAACTTCCATTCCAAATTAAATATTATAAGTCTGGATTGGAAGCATCGAGAGGAATTTTTTACTGCAGACGGCTGGACACTGGTTCGCAAAACACGTCAGGCCCTGGCCCATGCCAGAAAAGGACGACTCCCTCCCAAAACAGATACGAAAGGAGTTGCTGGGCATAATTTCCTTATCATGTCGGCACTTTGTGATGTCATTCAATATTGTAAAATTGATGCAATAAAAAAAATGGCCCGAACTATTTTTGACCAAGCAGCAGATAAGCTCGATAATAATTTTTTGGTAAATGGAGAGACAATAAACCACGTCACCACTATCGAACGCGGAATTCCCTATGTGGAAGATTATATCTTCTATGCAGATTATCAGCTACGGGCCTATGAGTTAACTGGTGAGGACCAATATAAATCACGAGTATTCAGTATCATAAAACATATCCTGAACAAATACTTAGCAGAAGATAATTGCTTTACTCGGCCAGTTGAGCTTAGCGGCCATGAAAATTATCCTAATCAACGCTTACACTCTTTTGATAATTCATACCGCTCCCCATTATCGGTCCTACTTTTCTTGGCCAGAAAAAGTGCTCTCCTTTTTAATGCCCCAGAATTGACATCTCAATCTGAGTCCCTCTTCGAACGCACAACCCATGCCTGTTTAAAAAACCCTCTCAACTCTGGAGAGGCCTTGCGCACCTTCACCTATCCTGATGATGCCTTCAAAGTTTTATCCATTCCAAAAACATGGTTAAAACAAGAAACTTTTTTGAATTTTTTAACTTATTTTCTACCTCGCTTTGTCTTTAATTATCATGAAAACAAAGAAGGAGATCGTTGGCAAATTTGTGGGCAATCTAAATGCGAGCTGCAAGGAGATGGTTTAGATAGCTTTATAAAGGCACTAGTCCCGGCCAAATGAGTACAAATCAATTCAATGGCTTATCTGTTTTCAGGCAGCATTATTGGATACTTTCGGGAATATTTACCTCATTATTATAATATTTTTTTACACTCCTAAACATTTCGTTACTTTTTACCGAGAAGTTGACAGTTGCCGGCCGCTTGTATCGGCAAAAAAAGGCAAACTAGAAAGTGTCGACTGTGCAGTAATGCCAATAAAATGAAAAAAATATGGCACTTTTAAGGAGATCTGTATGAAGCACCTTCTGTTTAAAATGATCATAACTTTGATTATGCTGCTTGGCCTTTTCTCCTGTGGCGGAGAAAATAATACGGCCTCTACGGCCACCTCCACTCGCGATGCAGTGACAAATGGAACTACTTATGGCACCAATGCTACCGTTAGTGCCGACATCAACCAACTTAAAACTCGCTACCCATGTCAAGGTGGTTCAAGGTTTGATATCCCTTTTTATACAAGTTCTGTTGCTAGCGATACTACCATCATGGGGCCTTTTATCGCTGGACGCTTAAGTGGAACTGTTGCGCAAACATACGTTGGCATGAGCGTGTTTAATGATCTAATGATTGTTACCAGACAATCTAACGGTTACAACGTAATCCTATCCATGTGTTCCTACGGAGTACTACTTAAACCGGGAAGACACTACAGCCAATTTACCGCTCCCTATGGCATAGTTTTGTATAGTCATACAACAAAAAGCTTCAGCAGCGTAGACGCTGCCCAAGATACAATCTTACTGGCCGATCAATACAACTCGGGTAGTATTTATTATCCTCAAGGCCAGGCCATCACAACCTTTTTTAGAATTCCTTAAATTAGCGTCTGTGAATTCCTGCTGTTTTGGTAATAATCAAAGCAATGGCAGTGAGCTGCTTGGCCCACCGAAAAAATAACGATCGATTCCGGCCACAATAGCGTTCGCATAATCATCTTTAAATTTTTTTGAACTCATCTTGGCCAACTCTTCTGGATTAGACATAAATCCGGCCTCAAGTAAAATTCCTGGACGTTTAGATAACGCCAAGACATAAAATAATCCTGGACGGGCACCCCTATCTGTCATTTTGTAATTTCTGCCAATTTTTTTAATAATTTCATTATGAACAAAATTGGATAAACGTTGAGAGCTTTTTCCAGTGCGCTCAATAACCAAATCAATGATGATCTGCTGAACAACAAGATCTTCCCCTGTAAGATTTTTATTTTCAATTTCTTCGACTTTTTTCACTACCAAATCACTATGGTTATCAAGATAATAGGTTTCAATTCCGTGAGATGCCTTACTTTCGCTAGAATTAATATGTATGGAAATTATAAGATCTGGATTCAATTTTTCGGCCATCGCCGCCCGCTCTTGAAGCGTGACCGTCCGATCAAAGCTACGAGTCAAATAAGCCTTGTATTTTTTGTCCTTAAGCTTCGCTTGTACTAATTGCGATATTTCCAGTGTGAAATTTTTTTCAAATACATAATCAGCAAATTTTTTTTTATTAATAACCCTTTCGCCCACTATGGCAGTAGCGCCATTATCCTCACCGCCGTGGCCTGGATCAATTAATACAGTATATTCGTCGGCACGAATCTGCTTGGCAAAAACCAAAAGTAAAATAACAATATTGAACAGCTTAGTTAAAATCATTTTATGAAATACCATTAATATAATTTTACAAGTTTATGGTGAGGGAAATATTTGGCAAGAATTTTTTTGTAATCCATTCCTTTTTGCGCCATATCCAATGCCCCCAATTGACACATTCCCACTCCGTGGCCATTTCCTCTTCCCGTGATCAAAAATTCTTCTGTATCATATTTGATATAATAGTTATTAGAAGGGAAAATAACTCTACCAAAATAACGCCGAGGCCATGTTTTAGATAATACAAAAACACTATCACCCAAATAGATTCTGAAGCTGTTATTTTTATATCTATCTGGCGCTAACATAAATTGTTCTTTGTCCATCGACGATAGATCGACTTCCGGAATCAATTCTTGCTTAATTAACCATCGAAAAAATTTAATCATCCTTATTTTTTCTATTTTTGAAGTCCAATATGGATCAGCATGTTTTTCACAGTTTTTACACTCAACACCAACATATCCAGGAACCTCATTTCCCCAAACTTGTCCTGGTAAAATTGTCTTTCCTCCGCATTTAGCATGAAAAAATATAGGGGTAATATCTTCGCTATCATCCGTTTTTAATATCTCTCCCTCCGTCTGTTTGGCCGCGGCCAGAGCATTGGGGGTAAGATCAAAAAACGTTCCATTGACCTGATCTTTTTCAGAATTTTCAAGATCAAACAAAGCATCTTCAGAGGCAGCACTTTTTCTCTGCCCCATCTTATAAAGAGCATACGTCCTGGCCGCTACTGCCTGTGCCTTAAGTGCCTCCACTGGCCATGCTCCATTCATTTCCTTGGGGAGCAATAATGAAATATATTCTTCTAACGACAGCTCATTAATTAGATCACAGCGCTGTTCCTTGGGCCCCAATGATACAATGAGATTTCCGCTATATTTTTTATTATCAAACGATAATAGGCCTGTTTTTGATTTTAGCGATGCCAATAATATCGATTCCGAGCGATAGGACTCTTTTCCTAAATACTTGCTGCAGCTATAATAAACTTTTTTACGTCCATCAAAATTTGATAATGTTTTTTTTAAGTAATTTTTTCTTGTAATATCAGTGCCTATAATCTCAACGTCTTTTAAATTTTTCCCTACCATAACTTTTATGATTGGAATTTTAGAGGCCTTATATAAAAACTTGGAAGGAGTCGCTGAAAAAGCGATCGGAAAAAAAATCTGTCCGTAAATAATTGCCACAAATAAAAACAAAAAGAGTTTCAAACAACTACTCCAATCCTTGGATCTGTCTCGAAACCAAAATACGCCTCATGCGTATTGCTAACCTTCCACTATATTCTACCGGGCAATAAATTTTTATACAAGCTGTTTATCTGATGGACTATTTTTACTATCTCCTAAAATTACTCAGTTAGAAGATCCTCCCCTCCTAAATTCTTTTTTTTCATCTTTTCGATCAAGGTCGTTCGATTTAAGCGCAAAAGCTTCGATGCCTGATTTTTATTTCCATTCGTTCGATCTAGAGCTTGCAAAATCAGGGAGTCCTCGATTTCAGATAAGATATCTTTGAGATCCAACCCTTCATTTGGTAGTTGTACAATACTCTTGTAAGTGATGGCCGTTTCCGGCCGCGATTGAAAAAATTTAGCAGGTAAATCAGAGATTTTAACAACGCTTCCGCCTTTTAAAATAACCAGTCTTTCAATCAAATTTTCTAACTCTCGTACATTTCCAGGCCAGTTGTGGCCAATCAAAGTTGACAGGGCATCTTCCGTAAATTCGATTTTATTCCGTCCATCTGCACTTACAAACTTAGAAAGGAAAAAAGAAACAAGCAGCGGAATATCTTCACGCCTCTCGCGTAGAGGAGGAATTTTTAGTGGTATAACGTTAAGCCTATAATACAAATCCTCTCGAAAATCGCCGGCAGCAACCGCCTGTTCAAGATTTTTATGAGTAGCAGTAATAATTCGAGCATTAAAACTAACAGTGGCCGACGAGCCGACTGGTTCAATTTCCCGATTCTGAATGGCGCGCAAAATTTTTACTTGTAATAAAAGTGGCATGTCACCAATTTCATCTAGAAAAACTGAACTATTATTCGCCAACTCAAATCGCCCAATCCTATTTGAAATCGCCCCAGTGAACGAACCTTTAGTGTGCCCAAAAAGTTCACTTTCTAAAAGCTCGCTCGGAATAGCACTACAATTCACTGCCACCATTCGCTGCTGGCCTTTGGACGATAACGAATGGATTGCTCGAGCAACTAGTTCCTTGCCAGTACCAGATTCACCTGTGATCAAAACTGTAGAATCAGAATTCGCAATTTTTTTTATGCGTTCAAAAACCTCTTTCATTTTAGGAGAACGGCCAATCATCTTTTCAAAACAATCTTCCTTACTTGGTGCTTCAACTTCAAACTTTCGATGAATAAAACTTGGCCTGTTGCCTCCACCATTTTTCTCTGTCCCATTTTGGCCCAAGGCGATCAATTGTTCCCGGGAAAATTCCAATTTTGAATTAATAGATTGAACTAAGATATCTACCAAGTTATCTAAATCAAAGGGTTTGGTTAAATAATGTAACACACCTTTTTTGGTGGCCTGAATAGCAGTTTTTACGGAGGCAAAACCGGTCATCACTATACTTAAAAAGGAGTAATTTTTTTCGCGCAAAATATCAATAAGAAGTAACCCGTCTGCTCCGCTATTTTCAAAAGCAATATCCGTTAGCAAAACAAAAGTTTCACCTGGAGGAATGTGTCCAATTCCTTCTAAAAATTCAGTGGGAGATTTAAAAAATATGACATCACAATTTAATTTTTTCTGTAAAAATCTTAAAATTGCTTTTCCTAAAACTACATCATCGTCTACCAGATATATTTTTGGCAGCGCACAAGTACTATCTTTACTTGCGCTTTCTTTTTTAAACGAGTCATGTATAAAATTTATCTCATTCAACGATACATCTCAGCTTAGTTCATTTCCCTTTAATTTGAGAAAAAGGGTAGAGTACATTTAAAATTTTAGCTAATGACTGGATGGGTGTCAATTTTTAGACACTAGGAAAATTCTTTCAAAATCAATCTGTAGCAAACTACTCGGTTAAGCGTATTAAGTGCTTAAAGGTGCTAATCGATTTATCTGGCCCCCCTGCCCAATAGTAGTAAGACAAAAAAAGAATACATACAAAACAGACAAAGGCATTTGCCAGGGACATCTTCTTATAGGACTTAAGCCAATAAACATAGGCAAATTCAAATCCTATCAGTCCCAGGGGTACGGCCCAAAAAGGTGTATATCTTAATATGAAATAGAAAACATCCATCTAAACAATAGTATCAATGGCCATAGGTGCAGTAAAACTATTTTATCAATGATTTTAATTCTTCTACCTTATCTAATTTTTCCCAAGTAAAGCCATGCTCTGATGTTCTTCCAAAATGGCCATATGCCGCAGTTTCAGCATAAATTGGCCGCAAAAGGTTTAGTCTAGTGATAATCGCTTTGGGTTTCATATTAAATACTTTATTAATGGCAGCATTAATCTTAGCAATAGGATATCTCTCCGTACCAAAAGTATTCACCATAAAAGATACTGGCTCTGCTATCCCAATAGCATAAGCTACCTGCACTAATGCGCGATCAGCAAGGCCTGCGGCGACAATATTTTTTGCTACATGTCTTGCGGCGTATGCTGCTGACCTATCCACCTTGGAAGGATCTTTTCCAGAGAATGCTCCACCTCCGTGACTTCCATGTCCACCGTAAGTATCAACAATAATTTTGCGTCCGGTTAATCCGCAATCTCCCATTGGCCCACCAATAACAAAACGGCCCGTTGGATTGATAAAAATTTTAGTTTTATTATCAATCAAATTTGAAGGTACTACCTCCTTAATAACCGTCTCCATAATCCCTTCTCGAATCTGTTTCTGGGTCATCTCTGATGCATGTTGAGAAGAAACTACAATGGCCTCAATGCGCTTCATTTTGTCATTTTCATAAACAGCAGATACTTGGGTTTTTCCATCTGGACGCAATAGCGGCATAATATTATTTTTGCGTACATAAGATAGTCGCTGTGCTAATTTATGTGAAAAATCTATGGTGTATGGCATAAAATTATCCGCTTCTTTGATAGCGTAACCAAACATCATTCCCTGATCTCCGGCACCTTGTTCATGTTCTCCTCCGACTTCATCAACACCTTGAGCGATATCAGAAGATTGTTCATGAATAGAAACAAGTACCGAACAGGAATGCCCATCAAAACCCTTATCCGAGTGATCATAGCCAATATCAATAATTTTTTCCCTTATAACTTTTTGAATGTCGACATATGACTTGGTGCGGATTTCCCCAGATACGATGGCCAGACCTGTTGCCATCATAGTTTCACACGCTACACGAGAATTTGCATCTTCCTTTAACATGGCGTCTAGAATTGTATCTGAAATTTGATCAGCAATTTTATCTGGATGACCTTCTGTTACCGATTCTGATGTAAAAATGTAATCTCCGCTCATAACCATCTCCGTAATTAAAAAATAACTAGCTTTTTTGAATTTATTTCTATCGACTGAATTAGGAGTATATATTAACGCTACTGGGTATTCAACAAAATGTTCGAGGTTTGTTTTGGCCCAACTTGAAAATACTTAAAGAGGTGGGGATTTCTATGTTTAAAAAAATTCAATTGCCCCGTCAGGTGAACATAGTTGCGTCCATCTATTTCGATCACTTTGTATGGCCGTCCAAATGAATCTATAAAATGGTAAAGGTAGTGATAGTTACCCTGAACATATCGCTGGCGCAATCGTTCATTAAGCGATGCCTCCACCGAAAGTCCAGGGCGTTCGGAAATAGGCTTAAACGTATTCCATACACTATCCATGCTAATTCTGCCGACCATGGAAGCGCGAGAATAATAGCGAATGGCCGGAAAATTATTTTCTGACTTATAGATAGAGTCCAGAGCAATTTTCACATTTTCATGCCGCAATTTAGTTGATTGACGATTCATCGAAGGACAAAAAACCCTCACCGTTCCTGCTATAAAATAATAAGTAAACGAAAATTCTCCTTCTTTAAAAAGGACATTTGCCCAGGGATAATTTTGCACAATCCCCTTTAGGTGATCATCTAGATAGTAGAATATATCATCATCCTTATCCAGGGTTGAGTAGATAGGATCTTTGGCGCGATTAATAACCACCTCTGCAATATCTCGACGTTCTAATGCATCTGCCCCATCTACTCTTCCAACCTCATTAAATAAAATTGTCTCGATAATAAATATCTTCATCAGCAAATCTTCTTGTTTTATCCAAAACTTATAAATGTCTGCTTGTTTATTTAGCACGAAATCACGCAAAGCAATTAACGCTTGTGCGCGTTGGCCTAGGTATTGCTTTTCATTTTGCATACTATTTTCACAAAGTGTTTTATAAAAATTATATTTGCGCTCAGTTCTATCGGCCCATTCCTGTGTGCGCTCAATCAACTGTTTTTGTCCTTTCCGTAGCATCATATCGATCTGATCTAAAATATAAATTAAATCAGAACGCAGCACCTCTGAAATAAAATCCTGCTCTTTTTGGGCCTCCAAAAACAGAGTGTTTAGTGCAGTCCTAAGCATTAAATCGCTTTGAGTATTGTCCTTATTTTGTGCTCCGTCCTCTAAAATCCGACGATAAAAAGCAAGATCGTTGGCCTTTTTAATAGATGCAAGATCGTTTTTATCTTTGTAAAGATCATGTTCTAAGCGCCACTTAAGGTGATCGACAGGAAAAAGATAGCCTTGTAAAAAACTAATCCTCTTCATTAGTGCATCAAATTTTTCACTAAAGGCAATAAATTCTAACTTCGACCTGGCCAAACTTTCTATTTTGCTTTTGCCTACAGTGCTCTCATTAAAATCATTTTTGTGCTTTAGTAGTTGATTGATATTTTTTCTAAATGAAAGTATCGAGTTGCGTATAATTTTTAATTCCGCATTATTCGGTATAAGCGGAATCAACCCGCGAATCCACGCAATTTTTCTTACCATTTCTGGCAAATGTTTTTTTATAGTTTCACTATCAAGTTTTCCATCTGGCAAAAGTGGAACATGATTTCCATCTCCCTTAAAATCTCGATACAAGCGCCAAAATTTTTCTTCTGTTCCTGCTGGACAAAAGGAGTTCGAAAAATTCTTCTGAATAACATCGTACTTATTAATTACAAGCTGATCATCGATTGCTTCTGACCCGAAGGCCACTCCCTCAAGTAGTACATATAAGAAGAAAAACAGATTAAGCATCAACAAACATCTCCATAAATTACATCATTTTATCTTACTCGCAAATTCACTCTGCCAGAAACCCCGCATAGTACTATTACTTAAAAAAGCAAAAATCGTTTTATCGCTAGCATTATTTTCAATCATCTCAATTAACACTTCCAAGCTCTCTACTCCTACTGCCCTCACGCCTTTGGCCGATAGTCCCTGGGCCAGCTTAAACACATCCAAGGTGTTGCTATTTATTGCTGTAGTTTCTCGCTCTGGCCGTAAAATAATGGCCAAAATACTCTGTCCAAAAACATTGAGATATTCTTTTTCAAAAATAGCACTACGCGCAGTGGCGGAGGCCGGTTCAAAAATAGCAATGAGATTTTTTTCTGGATGTGTGGTTTTAATAGCATCCAAAGTAATAGAAATGGCGCTGGGGTGATGAGCAAAATCATCGATAAAAATAGCTCCTTTGTATTGCCCCTTATATTCTTGCCGACGCTTCACCATTTTTAAATCCGCAATGGCATGATTAATTGCCTGATAGGTAAATCCTTCCGTTAAAGCATAAATAATCGTGGCCGAAAGATTTAAAATATTTTGCTTACCAGTAATATTAGTTTTAAAGAGATACTCCTGCTCTTTGAAGTTAATTTTAAAGGTTGTTCCTGAGGAGGTGGCCAACATAATCCGAGGGCCTGGTTTATAATTATCTCCATAGAAAAAAACTTCTCGTTCAGAATAAGGCCCGTTTTTAAAAAACTCCTCACTCAAATTGCGAAGATCTGAAAAATCAGTATTGAAAATAAATTTTCCATCAATATTTGGCATCGCCGCTCGAAACTGATCTTTTATTGCCTCTACGTTGGCAAAAATATCTGCATGATCATACTCTAAGGAAGTTAAAATCAAATCATTGATAAAATAATTTCTAAACTTAGATATTTTATCAAAGTAGGCACTATCATATTCATCAGACTCAATGAAGAAGTACTTGCCATTTCCCAGCGCAGCAGAATTTCTACCCTCAATAACTCCTCCCACTAAATATCCTGGGTTCTCACCTAGCTTTTCAAAAAGTTGTGTTGCCAAATAAGTCGTTGTTGTCTTCCCATGTGTACCCGCAATACCCACAACGTTTATATTCCTTAGCACAAGTGCTCCCAGGGCCTGTGGAAAAGAGACAAAGGGCACTCCTGATTTTTCTATGCGCTTAGCATCTATCCCGTCACGAGGGACAACGTTCCCAACAACAATCAGATCAAATTTTTTTAAATCCTCTTCACTAACTTCACTAAGTAGGTGACACGGGATCTTTAATCTTTTTAAATAATCACTCATAGGTGGTGCATAAACACTGTCTCCTCCTTCCACCGCCAGGCCTTTCTCTTTGAGTAAACAGGCCGCTGCCCCCATTCCTGTTCCGCAAATACGATAAAAAAATATGCGCTTCATTGTGTCTTGTTTTTTTATTAAATCATCAATCGAAATCATGCTGGAAAGATCCATCTCTCACCTTCCTTCTTAGGTAAAATTATTCCAAATAAAACTACCTACCTCACGTCGTAGTTTATTTAAGGCCATCCGTTCATAGTTAGCATATTGAGTATAATTGGTTAGAAGGGCATATCCCTTACCGCTTTTTAAATCAATCCATAAAGAAGTTCCCGTAAATCCCAAATGACCGATTGTGGGGCCTACGAACCCTGGCCCGGCCAATGAAGTCTCTCCGGTGGCAATATCCCATCCCCGTACGAAGCGCCCCTCTTTTTTGGTGGCCAATACATCTAGAATTTTTTTTTGAAGATTTAATTTTTTATTAATATTTATCAGAGTTTTGCACAATCCCTCTACGGTAGCAAAGAGTCCAGCGTGAACAACAAATTCATCAAGCACAAAAGCATTGTCATCATGCACAACAGCTGTTATTTCTCGCCCCCCGCGCAATCCTGTGACAGCACAATTTTTGCCAGGAGATAAATCTTTCCAATATAAAAGTTCTTGGTCCCAATAGGTCTCGCAGCGTTTTTTTAAATTAACACCTAGTTTTTTTTCTAACTCCAGCATTAATCGTAGTGCGGAAAAATCTGAATAAGTCGTAGTTGTAGCTTTTATGGCATAAGACGAAATAAAATCTCGCCACTCACTCTTGGCCAGTCTCCCATGGGCCGGTAGTCCGGCCCTATGTTCAAGAAGCAAAAGCATCTCTTCATCAAATATTTTTTCATTCTCTAAATAAAGAACGCCCAAAGTAAGTGGTTTAGTCAAGCTGGCCAAATCAAAATAAATTGGGGAAGTATTAAGATAGGATTTATTTTTAGTTAATTCAAAAAAAAAAATCTCTGCGGAATTTAGATCAAACGCTCCGACGGCCAAACAATCAAATTTTTGCTTGGCCAATTCTTTTTGACAATATTTTTGCAAACTATTCATCATAAAAGAATAATCGCTCAATTTAGTTGCAACTTGTCACTTAAGTATCTTTTCAAATTATCAATCGCAATCCGCTCTTGTTTCATTGAATCACGTTCTCGCACAGTAACCGCATTATCGGTTAAGGAGTCATAATCTACTGTGATACAGAAGGGGGTTCCTATTTCATCTTGTCGCCGATAACGCTTACCAATGGAACCAGAAGTGTCATATTCCGCACGGTAATTTTTTTGTATATCTGCAAAAATTGGCCGCGCTTTATCTTCTAAGTCAGTCTTTTTCATCAGCGGCAAAACAGCAACTTTTATAGGTGCGATGTCTGGCTTAAATCGCATTACAGTCCGTTCACTCTCTCCGCCCCCCTCATTTTCCAAGCGATAAGCATCACACATTAATGCAAGAATTGTTCGATCGCTTCCTACAGATGTCTCAATAACGTAAGGGATATATTTGTTGTTATTATCTGCCTGATCAACATACTGTAAATTTTTCCCAGAATATTGTTGATGCTGGGTTAAATCAAAATTGGTTCGAGAGTGAATTCCCTCCATCTCTCCCCACCCCATCGGAAATTCATATTCAATGTCAATTGCAGCATCTGCATAGTGGGCAAGTTTAGTGTGTGGGGCCCAGCGTAATCGTTCTGGGCGGAGGCCATTTTCTAGATGCCAGTTCCAACGAATCTCTTTCCATTTTTCCATGTGCTCCATCTGC